>ERZ1740065.1223-NODE-1223-length-15211-cov-12.356822_pt1 | contig 15211 bp, 18 predicted proteins | sample MGYA00581738_ERZ1740065 | MGnify/ENA primary metagenome ERZ1740065 (study PRJEB43018, sample SAMN04849749) | marine metagenome | isolation source: floating plastic debris | place: Pacific Ocean | collected 2008-09-01 | study: EMG produced TPA metagenomics...
CACTCTCACACTCACACAGACATTACCTACTCCCTGCCAGTGCCCACACTTGTCTCACTCGCCTCTCTCACTCTCCTCTCTCTCTCTCCCCCCCCTCTCTCTCTCTCTCAGTAGAGCGCCAGACCATTCATTATCACTGCAGGTCGTCTACTTCAACTCTGCAGGGCATTGCACACCTTTACTATGTAAAGCAATATTGTTTATGTAATTATTGTATGCATTAGTGCTCGTAATCTCTTTATCATTTCGTGTAGAGCACACAAGACTGCAAAATAAAAAAACGAAGGCTACACAAATCTTGTCCAAGTTAGCCATCTCATCCTGTCCAGAAGATAATATACTGAGGGAATAGACTGAGAGAATAGACAGGGAATAGATTGAGGGAATAGACAAAAGGGAATAGACCGAGATAATGACAGAGAGACTGATTGAGGGAATAGACAAAAGGGAATAGACCGAGAGAATAGACTGAGATAATGACAGAGAGAATGGACTGAGGCAATAGACAGGAAAATAGACAGAGAGAAGACAGAGAGAATAGACAGAAGACAGAGAGAATAGACCGAGATAATAGACTGAGAGTAGAGCAAGAGAATAGACAGAGGGAGTAGACTGAGGGAATAGACTGAGATAATAGACTGAGGGAATAGAGCAAAGGAATAGACTGAGATAATAGAGCGAGGGAATAGAATGAGAGAATAGACCGAGATTGGGTGCATGATTGATGCTTATATTTATTTGTACATGCATATATTACTTTATTACAAGAAAATCACCAGTATGATTACCTAGGTAGATGACTAGCACTGAGTAGCAAAAAATATCAGGTGACTGTCAGTGTATGAATGATCACCACGAGAAGTTAGATCTGAGTAGAGGCTAGAGCTATTCAATCACTTGAGCGGTGATATGCCATAGAAACAAACTTCTACACGCAACAGGAGCCGATAGTAGTAATGTAACGATGGTACTAGTAGATAGTAATAGTGGTATCCGATAGTATCTGCTTGCTATATTTGAATACTGTTGTCTGTGTTGTCAGTTGATCTGGCCGAGTTCAACGGCTGCAGTTCGCCTGACACCTCAGTCGTCTCGTCAATGTCATTGATTCCTCTCTGCTTCTTGTGGTTTGAGCCGTGTTTTGAGATCTGTTTATAGAATGGCAGCTTTGATTTGGAGTTGCCCCTCTTGCTTTGTAAATGAGGGTTCTCGTAGCGCATGACCTTCACCTTAAGTGTTTGCAGCTGTTCATAAGCGTGCCGCAATTCTTTCTGTTAAAGCGTAGTTTAGCGAGTTAGTGAGCAGGAGCGAGGAAGAGAGCCGACTGTTAGCGACGGAATGGAGGTACTAGCTGCGGTCTACTTACCCTCACTTCGTCCGGATCCATCTCTGCTATGTTTACCTCTTCAAAATCCACGTCCCCATTGGTCGCTCCTGGCTTCCGATGGGTGCGGAAATCAACTAGATCTGTGGTGTTTCCACCTCGCGCTATAAATTGACTTTCTTTAGGGTCACTATGCATGTAGTGGAGCTGCAAGTAGAAGAGTCACTCAGACCTCATCTCTGGATCCAAAAACTATGGATGGTCAGTAGGATGATCGGAAACTGTCATTGATCATCCTTCTTTGACTTACAGGACAGACTTTTGTTTATTAACAATATTACTCTGTGACCTTTGTTTAACATACCTTGGGGCCAAATATTAAAAGAAGTGCTATAGTAATTGTCAGCTGGGAATGGCCAAAGCTTGCGATGAACATCCAATATAGATTTAGTTTCATCACAGGACTAAAATGGAGAAGTAATAGTTGTGTTAGGTTAGACTTGACTTGTGGAGAATGTGATGAGGGAGCCAGTAATTACCTGAACACGTAGAAGGCTAAGGACACTATGAATTCTATAATGAGTACAGCGGCGTAGAACCGGCACTCCCAAAACATGGCCGACGCTTTGAAGAGCCGTGATGACATATAGATTCCAAAAGCTATGAACAGCAGTTCAGCTGCAAAACAGGATTGGACATTAGACGTGGCAGAGCAATAAGGGTACAAGCATTGGTTAGAGCTGGAAAACCAGATGATGGTATGTCACAGGACAAATTGACAAATTCATAACCGCACACTCCACCAATACCATGATAAACGATTATCAAAGGGCTCTCAGCTCCATACAGGATGGTAAAATCTCAGAAGAAATTTGTCAGAATTATAGCAAGATGTTACAGTCGCCATTGTTGTCACCAGCTGAATTATTGCTAACCGGCAGTAGAAATCACCATGGTGATTGGTGACTAATACTGAATGTAACAACAAACTACATATTTCCAGGCCAACTTGTCACCAGAGGGAGCCAGCAGCTCGTGTTGCTACTCACCAAGTTCTGTGACATAGTTCCAGCCTGTAACTGCACACTGCCACTGGTAGCCACCTTGATTTGAGTTGACCTTTGAATATAGCCTCAGGCCCTGAGCTGACTGGTAGTTGATATTTATAGCTGTCCAGCCAGCCAGGTAGATGACCACCACACCTAGGCAACACAGCCAGTACTTGAGCAGATCTTTGTCTCGGATATGCACCCTTCGCGCCTTTCGCGTCTGGAACTCTGCGAGAAATCTAGCAGAGGAAACAGAGAATAGAGATTACAACAGGTGACAGCGTTCCATCCTCTCGGCACTACGGGATGAGCGTCAATATTTGGTACATCTACGTGTAAGCAGTAGCTAATGAAGTGTATGTGAGCGCAACTATGAGTTTCCTGATTTATGACATATGAGGTAAAGTTCAGGTAATTTGATTTTGATATGGTAAATTCATGATGGCCGACACAATAAAACTAAGCTAAGTGGAAGTGATAGTCACTTACTTATAAGTCTTGAGCATGATTGCTCCATACATGAAAGTAAAACCAAGCTCTCTCAGCCATGGCCGCAAGTAACAGACTGTGTTTGAAGCGGGAAAGTACATCAACAGCAGCTGCAACCAATGGACATGGATGAGTGGTGAATGACTCAGCAGGCAGAGTGTGTTGCTGATAGAATAATACTTACTCCGCCATAGATCATCATAGCACCAAACAGAACCAACTCCAAGACTAGACATTTCGCTGACTGAATGACCTACAATGCACCAAGTACATTAGCAGCACCTGCGGACCAGGACCATCACAATACATATAAACAGAACAGACTACTTTAGAGACAGTGGAAAATCAGCGAACTGGTAGGTGAGAAAGAGCAGCAACTTACTGGTGTAGATTTCTGGACAAAGACCACGATGGCTAAAATGACGCAACCGAGGACGCAGATTCCTTGTATGCCTAGTATCACGTAGACTTCGATTGAGGACGCAGACTGCGTGCAGTTGACGCCAGATCGTGACACCTGCACATTTACACACAGAGAGAGCATTTAGTACATTGTAGATATCAGGCTGAAAATGTAAGTCAGCTTGATTAATTAGCCACGATGCGATAGGCTTCATCTGTTTCTGTGCTGTTGTCCAAGTTTTTCTGAGCGGAGAATACCACCGTTCTGCTATTGACATATATGTGTGTGTGTAATATGGTAGGGTTATGATCTCTACTAGTGACAGTGGTGTACACAAAGGCACTCACAGGGCAGTTCCTGTAGAAACTCTTCGCTCCTCCAACATCAGGCGGGACGGGCACTGACGGATCCGCAGTGGTCGCCGAGAGCGAAGTACTTCCCCCAACTTGCGCCTGTAAAACAATCAGCTGTTAGAGCTGATGTACACGTGGGACTGACTGCCTGGTGTCTAGCATTGCTATGTACTTTCACAGCGCCGGCATCTCACAGGCTCACAAAAATGGCAAGCATTTTAATAATGATTACTATAATTAATCAATAGATTGCAAACACACACCTGCAAGCGAGAGTTCTAGGGCTAGGATGGCTGCTGATCTGGAAGCAGCTGGGGGGAATTAGCCGGGTGGTGATCTCACCTTACATTGCTGCAGTATGTACTGATAGGCATCAACCTCTGGCGATAACAGGTCGCTGCCGGAGGTGGCAGGGCATGAGGCGCAGTGTCGGCAGCGGCACAAGTAGGAGCCGAGTTTGAAACCAGCCCCGGATTGGTGTTCACACTAAATAGGAAATCAGACAAGGCATGACACTGACATAGTGCCGTCTGCTGGAGATCATTCCCGAATATCAGCATATCAGTGTCCAGATGAAAATGATTCTCAACAAAGGAGGCGAGTAATAGATCAGGGAGCTGCCTGGCAGTTGCTATGGCAGTCAGCAACTGGCCAACAGCTGAGTCAACAGTCACGTAGCTTGCTGACCGCATCAATGGCAGATTTCATACCAGCTCTCGCTCACTCCTCTTACTCGCTCCCTCTCTCTCTCCTTCTCGCTTCCCTCCCTCTCGTTCCCTCCCTCTCGCTCCCTCCCTCTCTCTCTCTCTCCCTCTCTCCCTCCCATCTTTCCCATCTCCCGCCCTCTCCCTATGCCACACACACACACACGCACACATGTGAATCGACATCATGGACACCAAGATCAATGTCTGTGTGACACTGATCTGGCCGAGTGAAGGACTGCGCCTACCTGAGTCAGTGATGGTGGGCACAGAGTCGTGTTCTGTAGCACGCTTTGGGTGGATGAGGGACATTGGTTGATATCGATGTCTTGAACTCGGAGAGTAATGGACAGGACGACCCTAAAAGGAAGAGCAGCATTAATAAAGACTCATCTCTGTGTTTAGCCTAATGACAGGCGGCACTACAATCAATGGAGCCACTAGAACAGACTACTATCTTGTTTGGAACAGACGGCAGGCGCGTGGCATATTGAATAGGTGTGAACCGGTGACAGTCCTGTCAATAATCTTAGTGCTTCTGACGTGCAGACAGTACGCAGGGAATAGAGTGTACTAATAATATATTACTAACATTGCTCGCTAAAATCGATGGATGCACGATAATTTAGTTATTGTTTTATGACTGCATTAAATATAGCTGCCCACTGCAACTTGTGGATGGATGATAATCTAATAAAAGACTAGGGTCATTTCAGCACAGCTCTGTACTGGACAAACGTTCATCTCCACCCAAACAATAGCCGCCGTTGGGCTGGTTTGAAATCCTGGTGCAAAACTTGATGTCTAATAGGATATCAATCCCACGGGAAATAACGACCGCTAATGGGCAGCTAGAGAAGTGTGAGAAAGCGACATCGGCAGCGACTCACTGCAGACTACCGTCCCACCTGCTACCATTCCTTCCTAGTTAATAAAAACCATATCACACATACTTGACCCTGTGAGGGTATATCATATCAGCCAACAGTCGTGTGGGCAGTTGAAAAATATGAGTCACAGCAGAGGCAGTGAGTCATATCTAGTCAAATCAGCTAGTCATGCAGAATAAGACAAGCCATTCACCTACTTTAAAAACTGTGAGCCACGAAAGCCAACAACCACTGAAGTGAATATGGCTTTCCATCCGTCACAGTCGTACCGGTAGTCCCAACTGTTTTGGGGTTTATCGAACAGCAGCAATAGTGATTCTGGACAGGAGTTCAGTCGCCGTGTCCCGTCGTAGCAGAAGAGTGTACTAGACAGGTCTCCCAACACGATGTGTATGTTCTCCAGTCTGCTACTGCTGGGTGCTGACTGTATGTCGGACACTGCGCTTGATATGACAGACGAACTAGGTGCTCTATTGGCGCTGTAACCTGCCTCATGTATGCTGCGTGCTCCGCCACTTGCGCTGTCTTGTATGTTACCAAATTGCTCCTTGAAGAAGTCTTCGCCACCATCGCTGAATATGAAGTTGTTGGAGACGTCTGATGGGTCACACGTTTTATCTAGCTGTACTGCTAGGACATTGTCCACTAACACTGGAAGCTCTGCCGCAGCAGACAGTCCACTGAGGAGCAGAAGGAATACTGGAACGCTGAGCTGGATGTTGAAAGTAGATGCATTCATGATTTCTTGGCACACTTCTGTGCTGCTGAGGAAACTGAGCTCTAGGAGTTGTCACAGGCTATCCGTTGACAAAGCCTGCTACTCTGCTGACACTGATATCCTTACTACTAGGCAGGTATGATGAAGAAGGATTACTAGTTCTGTAGACTTGCTACTTAGCTAGCCGTTAATTCTCTCCTTTGTTAGTGTACTCTGTAATCTTGCTCAAGATACGTAGGTGATAACATTCCTACTATACCGTAGTCCGCTGTATAGGGTCCTTTCTTTGTCGATACGCACTGAGTCGCTGCTCATACCTATACGGTAACAATAAGTGAAATAGCCGTGTCATGCAACAAGGCTAATGGAAGTTGACTGCAAGCACCAGGCTGTAATCAACAACAACAATGAGGCTCGTGGCTAGCTTCAGCAGACGAAACCATTGAACCGTATTCTTTAGTGTCTCACCTTAAGCAACCAAAGATCAGGAGGAAGATCAATTTCTCTTTACTCTCTCGTACTGATTTACAATATCAGCTTCATGCTTCACTGTGCATCCACACTGTATTGATCCACTTCAAACCTATGTGGCCTGGTTCATGCGGGCAGCGAACGTAGCCAGGGCGCGATAATTAGACCAGTCCTGGTTGAGCTGACAACTCCCACTAATAGTACGTCATAGCATGGTCCATATTCGGTATAAATAACCTTGACATTGGGGTGGGTGTATGCATCGACTGCATAGTGTACGAGTAGTCGTTTCATGGTGAGGTCATGCTGCTCTACTACAACACAAACATCACCTTCCAGTTCCATAGACACAGAGCCTGCAGCCTCAATATTACAGTGTTAAGCGGATTTAATGCACCCTATTACAACTATTACGCCTTGTTTACTACAAAGAAGTCGCTCAAAGATAACAAAATATAAATAAACGAATAAAATGAGTACTAACTATAATTATAAACTGATGCGTTTAACAAAAGGGGAACAACAAAGAAAAGCCAAGAGAGACTAAAATAATGAAGACGTACATCTTCAAGATCCCGACTACTTTGATGATGGGAGTACGAAGGCAGACATGATACAAGTTCTTCAGGAAAAACGAGAGTAGTTCACGTGAGATCATGAAGCTAACCACACAACCCAAAGGCTACAAGTATTGTGAGAAGCATTTATTGAATCCTTTCATTCTGCATGTTTCCATGAATTCAGAATGATATCTTAGATCTTGTTGAAGGCAGCAACGTCGACAGACTGCACATGATCCTCAAACTTCATGATCTCCTCCTCCAGGATGTCAGTTCCAACCTAGAACCAATTGACACTGTAGCAATGCAATACTATTGTGATGATAATGACAGCTAATACAACATAGCTGCAGTTGACTAGTACTGTACTATAATACCAGTAAACTCTTCCAACATAAATTGTAGCCCAATTATTAATTATTGAGCACGATGGATGAATATGGTGTTTAGATAGCACCAAACTTATCTACAACATTAGCATACAAACTGGCATAGTAGTATCACCTTATCGTCCTCCACAACACAGTTGATCTGCAGCTTCTTAATGCCATAGCCAACAGCCACAAGCTTGCTGGCGCCCCACAGAAGACCATCTATTTCTATGGAACGGACCATCTTCTCCATATCTCCGAGGTTGGTCTCATCATCCCACGGTTTCACGTCCAGTACAATCGAAGATTTGGCGATGAGTTGAGGTTCTGGAAAAATAAAACATAAAAACTGAAATTTGAGGGACAAGAGTTGCATATAATGACATCACCAGTGGTTATCAGCAGTTACTTTTGGATTTCTTTGCAGCATAGGCAGCCAATCTCTCTTCGCGGATCTTCGCAGCGGCAGCAGCCTCTTCCTCATCTTCGGATCCAAACAGATCCACGTCATCATCATCATCATCGTCATCATCATCAGCAGCTGCAGGAGCTTTGGCACTGTTTCCTGATGGCCCATAAGCAGTCAAAGGCTTCTTACTTCCGGCAAAACTATTAACATAACGCTCGAGCTGATAAACCATTTTTGCAGAAATCTTTGTGTCAGAAAACATTCACTACCGAGTACCGACCTGTTGCGTCCACCGCCAAAAGAACTGATATGGTTGTACCAACGGAGAGCATTAATGTAGTCTGCACTTGGTGCACCACTTAGAGCACCAAACACCACAGTATCAGCTTGAGATGGAACAAATCTGTAAAAAAAGGCACCACGCTCATAAACATTACTTGTGGGAGATCAAGGATAATGATAACAACAACAGGATAAAGTATGGCACTTACCCCTCAATATAGCTACGGGAGAGTAGGTAGTCATCTAGAGCCTTCAGGCCAGCTGCTTTGGTTAGATCTCCGAAACCCATTTTCAGCGAAGAGATGAATGAACTGCCACACTACCGGCTTCTCAGGGAGGAAAGGAAGTCAGCATTAACCTGTATCGGTAATTTATATGAAGATACGTCGTCATGATATTATGTTCTTCCGAACTCTTACAGTACAAATATTTTTTCCATACATTAGACTCTCTAAGGTTCTCTTAACATACGGATAAAAATAATAGTTTTCCGACAGGTGAGCAGCGGTCAACATACCCACAATGCTGCAGTTTGAGCCACGTTTCCTGTTAGAAATTATCTAACGACCGGTGGCAAACCTACAACTGTGCAGATTCTCTTGTTCGTTACCCTCATTCTATCAATGCAGTGACGCTTTCACGAATAGCTTCGTCCAAAGGAATCCCACAGGGTATGTCATCTTTCATAATACAATACTCAGTGTGCATTTTCCGAACATGGATGGAACTGAGAAGACGGTTAGCCGAGTATTGGATGTATTTCGTCTATTCGTGCAAACTGTTCCCCGACCACTCAATCTGCTGCACCAAAACCATTTTAGTTTTAGAACTTTATCATTTCTTGGTAGTTTCTGTACGGTGGTCCTTTTTCTTCACTAGAAAATGCTGAAGTTGCAGTCGTTACACCGATTATTACAAGGTCCTCAACAGATAGCGCGGGTGCTCAATGGTAAGTGCAAGCTTGCCGTGTACGTGTACGTCTGATTAGTCATCAGACTATAATTCATTTGAGTTATGCAGAACAGACTTCTCAATCAAGGTATTGCGGCAGGTTTAATATGCTTTGGTGTCGTGATATTTTAGCTGGTAGTTTAAGACTACAACAGGCACAGGCTGCGCCTGAAAAAGTAGAAGTTTTTGTTGATGGACAGAAAATCCTGGTGGATCCAGGAACCACAGTGCTGCAGGTCAGTATGTGTCCATGACTCTGACTATATACTAAAACTTACTCTGAACCACCCATGCTTGTAAACTTATGATCGGTGAAATTGCAGGCATGTGCCATGGCAGGCGTGGAGATTCCCAGATTCTGCTACCACGACAGACTCTCAGTGGCTGGCAATTGCAGAATGTGCCTCGTTGAAGTTGAGAAATCTCCCAAGGTAGTTTAAAGCTTGGTTCAAACGTCTCATTATCCTTCTATCCATAGAGACTTACCTATGTTGTATTTGCTATCATGTTAGCCTGTTGCCTCCTGTGCCATGCCTGTAATGAAGGGTATGAGCATAAAGACAGACTCGCCAGTCTCACGCAAGGCTCGAGAAGGAGTCATGGAATTTCTGCTCGTCAACCACCCACTCGACTGTCCTATCTGTGACCAGGGTGGCGAGTGCGACTTGCAGGCACGTCTCTCACTTCACTTTCAGTCAAGTTTTCTACAGCTCTCTTGAGTGAAATAGCTGGAGCTAACAACCTCCAACTTGTTCTGTTTAAAAAGACAACTTACCTGCTGCATTGTTTCCTAGGACCAGTCGATGGCATTCGGCAGTGACCGCAGTCGGTTTGTGGACAACGAGTACACCGGCAAGCGAGCGGTGGAGGACAAGGATATCGGTCCCCTCGTCAAGACTATCATGACGAGATGTATACAATGCACCAGATGTGTCAGGTGGGGGTGTGGAGCATGCAGTTGACCTGCTGCAGCTGGTCAGGCATTTGTCTAACGTGGCATCATGTAACACAGGTTTGCATCTGAAGTTGCCGGAATTGAAGATCTCGGGACAACTGGCCGAGGCAACGACATGCAGATTGGCACGTATGTGGAGAAGCTGTTCGCGTCTGAACTCTCAGGCAATGTCATAGATTTGTGTCCAGTGGGCGCGCTGACCAGCAAGCCCTACGCATTTACCGCTCGGCCGTGGGAGCTGCGTCGCGTCGAATCTGTAGATGTAATGGATGCGTGCGGCAGCAACATAACGATCGGAATGAGATCGGGTGAGGTGATGAGAATACTGCCCAGGACGCATGAGGTGACGATGAGTGAATATCGAGATGTGAACTGTCGTTACGTTGGCAGAGCTGTTAACTGTTCACTGCTTCATTATGACAGGATATCAACGAAGAGTGGATATCCGACAAGACGAGATTCGCCTACGACGGCCTGAGACTGCAGCGACTCGTCTCGCCGATGATGAAGACTCCAGACGGCAACCTGGCTAACTGTGACTGGGAGGACGCTCTCTTCTGTGCTGCCGAGAAGATAGCTGAGGTATTTGATTTGTGTTTCTGTATATTAATGTTCTGCTATAATCCTGGCGTATGTACCATGGCGATGTTCGCTGCCTCTCTGTTCTCTGCTACCCTTTGGTAGAAGGTTCCGTGTGATTGAAACGTGTGATTGAAATGCGGACATATTTGTCGAATGAGTTTCCGAAGCTTTCAGCCGATGATAGGACATTGGGTACCAGTAACTATGACTGTCATCGTATTTGCATCGCATTTCGTGAGGAAAGTTCAAAGTTGCCTAAGGAACTCTGGAGACACTTCATGTCTGTGCGGCTCAACAGCTCCGATATAATTCTAGGCTCTTAGAACCATGGTTTATATGGGTTTAGTGTACAGTAGCCGTTGTTGTTAGACAAAGTTGCTGATTGGCTGTGAGACCCATTGCTACTTTACTTCCTATTGGCAGGCTGGCGACGGCAATGTAGCCGCATTGGTGGGTGGTCTTGTTGACGCGGAGACTCTCGTCAGCGTCAAGGATATGATCAACCGTCTCGGCAGTGAGTCACTCTGTACAGAGGAAGTCTTCCCAACCAGTGGCTCCGGGTAAATCCACTCTTCCTGCTTCTATACCTACTACCACAGACCTGTGGATTCCTGATTCTATACCTACTACCACAGACCTGTAGATCTGTACGTTTGACATTGACCTTTACCGCCTACAGCACTGACTTTCGATCGAACTACCTGATGAATGATGGCCTGGTTGGAGTGGAAGATGCTGACCTGGTCGTATTCGTTGGCTGCAACCCCCGGTTTGAGGCGCCCGTATTCAACGCCAGAGTCAGGAAATGGTAGATCCTACTCTATTCTAATGATGGGATTGAAACTTACTATACGTTACGAGTTATTTGGAACATTTGCACTTTTGACGTAGTGATACTTTTGATTGGAAAATTTTTGCTGGACAGGATTTTAGTGACCATCAAATTTCTTGGCGGTAATATTTTGCAGTTTCCGATATTGCTGAAAATCCTGCTTATTTGTTGGCTACAAAACTTAGATAATCTATTTACAGTTCATAGTGAGACAGGGTTTCCTTGAGCTGTTTCTGGAACTGTTGTCACAAGTGACGTGTGACATGTCATATCCATCAGCCGTCACATTGGTTTTACTTACTCTAAATTTGAGCAGATTTTATTCCTTTTTGATCGCGAAATGTGAACGCATCAATTACTCCCCTCTCAGAACCAAAACCATGCATTTGAGTAATTGGCTTATATCAGATCAGAATCCATGATTTTTGGCATCAATTTCTGTCTGTGACTGGCTGTGTACCTAATCATTGTATTCAAATATTCCAGCTATATTCACAATGAACTGGACATAGCTATGGTTGGTGAGCAAGTAGACCTGACCTATGACCACGAGGTATGCTGTACAGAGGGAGGGAGATTCACTGCCGCCTACTGGCCAGCTGTCTAGCAGTTGTCCCTATGGTATTTTAGAACCTAGGCAATTCGGTGTCAGTGCTGGAGGAGATGGTTAAGGGAACGCACCCATTCAGTGAGAGGCTGTCCTCCGCTCAGAGGCCCATGATAGTGATCGGCAGCGAGGCGCTGCAGCGTGGCGACGGCTCGCACATACAGACTCTCGTACAAGAGCTCTCATCCAAACTCAGCGCCTCATGTGATGACCCTACCTGGAAGGTCTACAACGTCCTGCACAAGGTAGGCTATCCTGAAATAATGCGCTGTGTACCTGCCAGTGAACCTGGCATCACTGGCTGTTACACAAAGCAATGTCAATGGATTATAGGTGGCTGGACAGGTGGCTGCCCTTGACCTCGGCTATCAGGCAGGTGTCGATGCCATTCGAGAGAAACCACCCAAAGTTCTGCTGATGGTCGGCGCGGACGAAGGTGCACTGAGCAGGGAGGATCTGCCCAACGACTGCTTTGTCATCTACCAAGGTATCAGAGACCTTGACCTACTAGCAAGGTCGTATGTTGAGAGAGTAGATATACAGTGTATATATAGTGATTAGTGATTGGAAAGTGTCTGCGGCACACAATACAAGGATAGTCTGTCTCCTCATCACTAGGTAGCACTGCAGTGCTAATTGCACAGTTTGATATAGAAAGGTTTCTTGACAGACTAGCTGTACTCCTCAATGTAAGCTTTGTACTTGTCGCAGAGCCATCCCATCACTGCATAGTTGGCTGCTAGATTTCACAGTCTGAAGTAAGGAAGTTGATGAATATCAGAGTGGATATGATGCACATTTCCCGATCATGAAATGTCAGATTCTGATTACCGGTGTATAGGGAAGACAACTCCATGCTCAGCCCTTGTGCCACAGTGTGCTCCGACCTGCACATGAGACAGCAAGCACATGAGACAGCCTTGCGATTTTAACTTTTAAAAAAACCCGATTTTATCTCATTGGGATATGAAACATATGTTTTAGGTCACCATGGTGATAGTGGTGCCACAATGGCAGACCTAGTACTGCCTGGAGCTACATTCACCGAGAAAAATGCTACATACGTTAACACAGAGGGACGCGCACAGCAGACGCGACAGGCAGCCACGCCACCTGGCCTTGCCAGAGAAGACTGGAAAATCATCAGAGCCCTCTCTGAGGTATATCCGATCATCCTTAACTCTCCTTATCACTACGTCATATGCTAACGAATGATGGATGCTGACGCTGCCTGAGAAAACGTTCACTTCTCCTCATCATGCTCGACTAGCCATCACGAATAGCACAGTTTTGTTTCATGTACTCTACCAATATTAGAGAGCTTAGGCTTCCCCCCATAAGGTGGATGTATAACATGCTGTATAATCATCACTTGATGTTTACTTCAGTCATACCTGAGCACACTAGATCGAAACTTGCAATGGGGAAATTAAAACTCCCCATTTTGCTTGTATCAAACACTGCTAGATATTTTCCCTTTGTTTCTGGTAGCTAATTGGCCAAATTTTTCACCAGTCCAAGCTAAAAGCACTACAAACCATTGGCTACATATTTCATATTTAGCAGCTGAAGGAGGCGCTCAGGGCTCTGACTTAGTTTTTCAATAGATTTTTATTTGTAGCTTTCAATAGCAGGTGGCTTTCATAATCTAAACATGTCTACCAGCTGCAGTAGGAACTCACCATTAGCTGACTGTCATAGTCTGAGACAGACCAGTGTCTATTCACTCAGTCTATCTTACAGATATGTGGAGTTGTATTACCCTATGACTCACTAACATCTGTCAGGCATAGGCTGTCTCAAGTGTCTCCCAACCTCACACGCTACGGTGACAAAGAATCTGCCAACTTTTTTTCGGTTGCTCTCGACTTGGCTAAGGTACATATCCCTGAATGCATCGATGATGGTAGATGACTCACTCTGCGTCCTACTCACGGAATAACTCACCATTGCAGCAAACTGGGCAGCCATCGGCGTCTCAGACACCATTGACTACGAATATGAAGAGCCTCTCCAGTTTCTTCATGACGAACACCATATCCCGAGCGTCCAGAACTATGGCAAAATGTGTTCAAGCTGCCAAAACTTCAGAGAGTTGATCGATTTTTGACTGACAGTATGATATTTTTTGGTTGCTGTGTATTTATATATGGCCACTTCCAGTGTAAATCTGCGTCATAGACTGTATGAGTCTTTTATTTGTCTGAATAAATATCTATAATAATCATATTATTTGATTCATTTGATTTCAGATCTGATTATGATATTATGTATCGAAGAGCGTGATGGAGGACACAACTCCACAGGAAATGGAAACTTTGTTCTCTATGAGAATGGCTTTCACCAATGACTTGGTACACACAGTAATCATCCTGAATTATGAAGCAACACTAAATACTTTGACAAGACAAAAAGAACAGCCAAACTCTGTAAGAAAACATCGATGAATCATTATGATACTCTGAGTAGGTACAGTAAAATGGTTGGGGAATGGGTGACAGGGTTAGAGATGATTGGAGGATACAAGAGAGGTTTAGAGATGATTGGAGGATACGAGACAGGGTTAGAGATGATATGACAGCAGGGGTTGAGCTATGATTCTCATGTGACCATCGAAGGCCAAATATTGTAGAGGACATAACTCCCACCGATATTGGGTAGATAACGTATCTGTGGTACGGGCAGAATCAGACGGATTCATTGGACTGTCGAGTATTATCATTAGATTTAGTTGGCGTGGCAGGTGTCTCCGCTGACGGTTTCTTCTTACCCATAAACTCTAGGTAAGAATATCCAATACTGGCGACAGCGCTGGAAACAAAGACAATGATGTCACATAAGGTCAGGGGTCAGACGTACCAGCTTACACAGTCTAAATACAAATCAGCCGAGTATGAGAGTGGATATCTGCCTAGTTAGTTTATTATGTGCTGAAGAATAAGGATCTATCTGGGAATTTATAGTAATAAGTAAAATTTGGGATTCCAAGGATTCGAGAACTAGCTAAGCTTTCCACAGGTTTATAAGTCTGGATATCTACATGTAGATCTTCCCAGCAGCTATTTATAGCTACTGTGATTAGAATATAACCAAATCAAAACCAGGCTACCATTGGAGATTTACTCCCTCAGTCCAAGTACTAGTATGCGAGGTAGCACAACTCCGAAATGAAAAATCCCAGCCAAGTACAGACAAATAGAATTACTGTAGAACTGGATTTGATAGCGACAGAAATGTTAGCGTTTCCTTCAAAATCATCAA
>ERZ1740065.1224-NODE-1224-length-15207-cov-12.070486_pt1 | contig 15207 bp, 17 predicted proteins | sample MGYA00581738_ERZ1740065 | MGnify/ENA primary metagenome ERZ1740065 (study PRJEB43018, sample SAMN04849749) | marine metagenome | isolation source: floating plastic debris | place: Pacific Ocean | collected 2008-09-01 | study: EMG produced TPA metagenomics...
GGGGGCAGATACAGGGGGGTGGATACAGCGGGGGGGGGGAGATGGATACAGGAGACGTACCCTGTTGAAGGCTATCTTCAGTACTGCTCTCTCCATCTGGTAGGTGAGTTCTCCGGCGACGAGCGATATCAGGCTCTCGTAGTTGGCGCTGGACAGAGTGTTCCGGAAACTGGAGATGAACTCATCCAAATCCGCTACGAATACCTGCACCCACGGATCCTCCGCCTCATATTGGGAAAACATCTCCTACAACAGGAGAGAACCGAGCCAACATATTACACAATGGACAGACAGACAGACGGACAGATGGATGGACAGACTGTCCGCAATCAGGGATACCTCATCAAGGTTGTGACTACAGGATAGTAGGGACTCCATCGACGGCTTTATCCGTGCTTTAACTGCCGAGTCCCTCAACTGGTCAAGACCAAACTCAACGAGCTCTTTAAATCTCTTTGTGAGGTGACCCAGGTCTGTCAGGCTGCTCTGCAAGCGCATGACTCATTGTTTAGTCAATGTCAAGGTCACGCCACGTACAACAGCGGCATGACGTGATGCGTGATGGACTTACATCTAACTTCTCATCCGTGTGTCGGCTATCGGAGCTGAGCAGCTTGGGAAGCTCGGATTCAATGTTACCCTTCAATTTCTGTACGTTGTCTCCGCTCGCCTCCGCATTGTTCAGCGTCACCTGACAAGAATTCAGTCAATCAGAGCCCGGAGCCGCAGTGAGCGGAGAGCCAAGTAGAAGACGATTACAAACCAGGAACTGATGCCTCATTTTATCGACGTCTGATGACTGTAGCTTGCCCTGCTGTAGGCTGGACTGTACCATGCTGTAGGCCTGAGAGAGAGCACCAGACGGGTATCCGTGTCGCAGACGACTCCTCAGCATCGCTATGTACTGCTCGTCTAGTACAGAGCACGCGTGGTTGATGACTGCGCACACGCCATCCACGCTCGAACTTGCTAGCGCCCTCCTACAACAGAGAGCCGCAATGAACGTCGCAGACCCTCACACAGCGCCTGCCACTGTTAGAGAGTGAGCCAGCCTAACCTGATACTTTTCTTGACTAAGTAAAACGTGTCGTCCACTACACTCGACGTCAGAGAGTCATCGTCCGCAGTGTCGAGAGCGGCAGCCTACAAACGAGAGCAATAGTTAGAGAGAGGAAAACTCCAACAGCCAAGTGGAAGTCCTTACGAGTACCTTATTCCCACAGAATTAAGACGCTAAGTCAGCTCAGACATATCTAAAATAAAAAATTCCTTGCCTACACCTAAAGCACGCTATATATGTTAGCATGAACACTAAACCTCTCAAAAAATGAGCTCACACTGCTTTCCTCAACGTTAGTGCATGGTGTCCTTATTCTGAGGGAATACGGCAGTTGGTGAGTGATGGGAGTTACCTTAGTGGCCATCTGTCTCATGTAGTATTCCTCCATCATGATATAGTATCCGATACAGACCTGCATCTCCTTACTTAGATCACAGCGGTGGATGAGGTCGTCGACCTCCGACAGGCGCTGGCTAGCCTCCTCCGTACCCAGGCTCTCCAAATCCGTCTGACCGTCAAAACTCACGTCAACAGCAGTCACGAGCGGGTCTGCGGCATCATCTAGTGGACACTTACCGTAACTCTCCTCTTAATGAACCGCAGGTACAGCTCCACCTTGGAACTCATCATAGTCAGTTCGCCTAGTAGAGTATCAAGTGTCTTTGGGTTGTACCTTCAGATCATAATCATAACCCGTAACGAGAAAATGAGGCTAGAACCATCATTATATCAGGGGAAGACAACTCTACATACTTGTCTGAGCTACCAGTCTTTTGAGAGAGGCTCTCCCTTACGCTGCTGATCACTGTGGAAAACTTTCTGTGAACTTTGAACTCCTCTATGATCTTTCTCGACTGCCTGTCGCACTCTCTCTGCAGAGTTCCGACAAACACGAGCAGCCACCCATGGCCTAATGGTGACCAAAACGCTAATTAACAGGAGACAAGAGATTGGCATGTTGGTGCAGGTCATATTCTCAGCTACCGTATTTGGTCTCCACCAGAGGCTGGTTGACTTCTATTGCCTGGGCGAGAGCCTCGAATAGCGACTCCATGAGGTCGGCGAATATGACGGCGTAGCGCTTGTCGGTGGACTGCATGGCCAGGGCCAGCTTCATCCTCTCATCCGCTTTCTCCGATATCTACAATAGCAGCAGTGTTAGACGACGTTGTACTGGTCCTCAAACTCTCTCGCAGCGATTTTGCACCCGCCTGCATCGACAGCCACTTGGCAAACTTGACGAGTCCCTCCTCCCTCAGTCCGAGTAGCGGGTAGATCTTGAAGAAACGCTCTACTGACGGAATGTCCCTGGTGGTGACGGCTGAGTCAAACTTACTGTTCGTTATGGCCTTGAGTTTAGTCTCAGCTTCGCGCAGCATGTCAAACGAACGGCGCAGACTGCTGCCTATAAACAGCCAATCAAATGACTGCACACAAACTGAATCAGCCAATCGGAGTGTAGTACACACTTACCCTCAGCGGCGTCAGCGCTTAGAGCCAGCACACTCTCATCCATCGACAGGAACCTATGTATGAGTGCGGCAGCCTACAACCAAGAGCAGACAACTCTCATTAGCAGAAGACTGTAGCTGTGAGTGGGAGGAAGAGCACATTTTAGTACCTGTTCGTATGACTCGTCTCTAAGCGCCGTCTGCACACCCTCCGTACAGAACTTGAGATCCAATATGTCTTCCACCCTGAGAGAGGCGGCGAGCACTCGACTCTACAGCAGACCATATGGCTGAGCACGGACAGAAAACCATTGAAATCTATCGTAAACGAATACATTGAAAAGGAACAAGTCGATGAAAGAAAAAATAGTAGGTCAACCATGATGCTGTTTCCATCATTAAAACGCCTCAGCAGTGCGAGTTGTAGGAATGATATGACCTCAGCCCAACCAATCTTACTCATATTGATTTGAAGGGGAGGGAGATTACTGGGTTATGCGCCGCACGGATAGATTCAGGCTAACGCCACTGACTCCTCAGCAAACCTGCCTCGAATGGGCGTGGCCTAACCTTGAATGGGCGTGGCCTAACCTTGAGTGGGCGTGGTCTAACCTCAAACAAATGGAATCCTCTCACTATGAAATGCGCATACTGTAACATGATAGCAAGAGAACTAGTACCATATCTGATTACTAAAAGACATGTTCTTCTCCTGTGATTCTCCTCATGTCCTATACTCATGGATTAAAATGCGTAAGCTCAGATTTTTTGTGTCCTACAAGTAGGTCTGCCTGGAAAAACCAGTCATTACATGGAATGAAAACTGGATTGGAAAATGGAAGCAACAGCAATAGACCTGAAATAGGTAAAGCTCTGAACATCCATATAAGGAGTTACCTTGGCTAGGTCCAGCTGTCGAACTTTACTGCTCACATTTTCAGCGAGTTCAGCAGTGAATGATATCATTCCAGATAACTGGCTGGAATCATTCTGAACAATCGGAAGATTTGGCCTGTAAATAATACAACGCAGACAAAAATGAATTCGACTCAACATTCAGGCACAGTTTCGCTGACTATGCAAGTCAAGTACTCGAGTAAACAAGTAGATAATAAACACTAACATCACTTTGTGCAAGGAGCTGAGTCTACCCTCTATTGCAACTCTCTCTTCGAGCAACTTGTCCAACTCTGCAGATATTTCATCCTAGAAACGTTCATGGAGGTTAGGGATTAGAGGAAGTTACGAAAACATGGTTACCAGACAGGAAATTGGTGATTCAACTGAGAACATGAGGTAAAGCAGGCAAAAGCTATATATGTTTCATTCGGTTAGATACGTAGTATGTATGTTTTGAAGACAAATTTTCATCACCTCTTTTTCTGTGAGCCCATCAATCTCAGCACGGATACTTTCTAAGGAGTAGAATTCATTGCCTACTTCAAAAGCAGAGCCTTTGTTGCCTCCGAACACATCCATATCTGAGCACGAATTAATTCATAAACATGTTCACTGGCATTCGACAACTTCCATATTCACCGGCTACACGAATACCGAGTTTTCTTGCCTTCCACTGTCGTACATTATTCGTAATATACATTCCGATTTACGTTACAAAAAGTGAGTTGCCACTACTCATAGACATAATAAACATATTTTTGACGATGAACCTACACTTCAATGGAATCTTTGTCAAAGTGTCAGGTCGCTAGCCTTAGAACTACGTTCTCTTGGGGAAAAAATGCGGAATCACGTGTTCTCCCGATGTATGAAGCAGTCCCGGTTTAGAGCTATAGCTAAACTCTATTATAGTCGCGCCAGGCTTGTCGCTCAGCCTTTCGGGAGTGAAGTGTGGTGAGAGGTGGATGTCCACAAAATCGATCCCGATTTTCCCTCTACCATGTCATCCATCCGATATGATCCTGCTGCCATCAGTAGTCCACATTCAACAAAGCAGTGGTCTACGCAAGGGGAGCTGCTGAAGTTTGGGGATGCATGATCATTTCAGGACGTAACGTAACTCGCTTCAAGGTAAAGCACGTGTGTCGATTTTGTGGGTTGGCGACTTAAGGTTATTTGAGCATACTAAATGATGATTTGCATCACCAGCTGCCGTTTCTGATGATAATTCAGCATACACTGAATCGATTTTGTCTGACGTTGCGATAATAAGCCCTGTCCACCTGATGGCGATCCACCGTGATTACCTTCGTCTTCTGACTACCCATGACATTTATTGTAGCTCGAGGATGTTGATGGTTCTGGGATAGATCAAATGTATGTCTACCTCGCTCCAGCTGTAAGTATCATCAGTTCATTGGGTCCCCTGCCATAAGTTATGCCAATGATGAAACATCATGCACCACTCTTAGTTATTGTGATGATAAATCCATTACCAACTTGTCTGAGGTCCCGCCTTGAAGTCCATCAAACCGATTCCAGCCATTGCACTGGTGCTAATAGTGGTCTTCCTCTCTAGGGTCCGTCAGTTGCTGAGTGATAGGAGCGTCGGAGTCTGTACATCATCATGTCTCTGGTTAGTATTTAGTCACGTTAGAAGCCTTGGACGTCATTGGTTGCAGTGATGAAATTTTTTTATATCGGAATTACTGCTGATAGTAATGATTAAAAACTCGTTCGCCTGATCACAGCCAGAAGTCCCGTGTGTGACTTTTTGTCGGGAGGAGTCGTGTGTTATATACTAATTGTGTTTGCAGGGCTACGGAAGTGTGAGGTCTTAAGTGATGGCGATGATCATGTAAGTTCCTTCTATCAAATTGTTAGTTATTCCACTATTTAAATGATGACACTGTTTGGGCCAACGAATCATGATGAGCTATTTAACAGAAGGTATCCTGATACTGTGTAGCTCTGTGCAGTGCGGAGAGACATCATTCGTTGCTGGTATAATTCCAGTCCTTGTGTTTTCCACAGGTTTCGCTTGTTCGGGAGTGGAGATGCTGCACTGGATGCCAGTTGGCCACATGATTAGGTGAGACGGTCTTGCTCTCCTGTGGGTGATACTATGGCAGACCTGGCGTGATGATACAGCATAGTTCACTTGAGTGCAATGAAAATATTACCACCTTTCGACTGACACTTGGGTTACTAGTCACATGTGTTTGACTGCGATATAACTGTTGATTTCTCAATAATTTGTTGCTATTGTAGGATGGAACCACAGTCAGCAGTGGTCGTCTGCTTGGTCTAAGCTGTGTCTAGATCCGGTGATGTGGCATAGATTGCTGGAGAGCGAATTATTGTATACATGGAGGTAAGAGTCTGATCCACCAAGAATTATTGTATGCCATCAGCTGACCCCATGATGATACTAGCATAGTTCACTTGATAAACATGAAAATACCCTACCACCTTTCGGCTGAGGTCTAACGTAATAGTATCAATGATTCTTGTGTAAAAGAGGAATTCGCTGTTGAATGTGGTCTGTTCTGATTGTAGGTTTTACTCTAAGCAAGTCTGACTGCGACTGTGCCTCAGGTAGCCCTGCATATGCTGGTGAGTTGTGTGATATTGTCCCTGCTTGCTAGCTCTGGTCCTAGTGATGAGTTCTTTGACGACTCAGAGTTTTCTGTGAAGAATATATTTTTGCACAAGTACCTGAAATCGGGCTTAGATGTAAACCTCAACTTAGTCCTTCTCTGATGCTCTTGGCTGAAGATGTGTTTTATTTTTAGACCGAGAGATGGATGGTAGTTAGTCAATGGGCAAGAGACAAGGCAAATGAAGGTGAGGGATTGCATTTGGTAGTGTCCGACCTTGAGTTGGCTCGGTCATCAGGGTGATATCGAAGTCATCGAGCCCGTGGCTGGCTCAGATGATCAAAGTTTACCCGATATTGAGCTGTCCCAGTTATTTGGTCGCATGACTCTCCTTCAGAGGGTGGTGCATACCCAACTTGGACACATTCAATTCCAGTTGCAATTGTCCTCAACTAACAGACATGGTTAATTACAGGCCATCCTGCTGAGGAACTGGCATTGTTGAAAGGGAAGGAATAGCTACTGCTGTATCCAAACTGTTTCCATGGACACACTAGATCGACGCTGCATGGAAACCTCGTCATAGTGACAAATGTTCACCAGTAGATTTTGACAAACTTGTACACTGTTGCTGCAATAAAGTTTTGAAGTTCTCTAATAGCCCAGTTTATGATCTATACAGATTGTTCACTACCTCTGCTCTATAGAGGCCATTAGGTCATGGGTTGGATTTCATTGCCAGCATGCATCAACACTTGACTGCCACTGGTCTCAGCGTGTGGTATGCATAACTTAGGCTTGCGCACCGGGATGTGACTACCACTCAGTCTCGCAGCACCAATGGAAGTCGTAGCCTACCTTGTAGCTGTGATCGGCACACTAGCTGTGATAGCTCTATCATACCCTATATACAGACTGATCATTGTAAAATGCTGTCCTACAAGCTCTGGTATGGAGGAGGACCTGGAACAGCAATTGAAAGTAGGTACGGCACCCCGACCATGTAGAAGCGTCCTCATGACCTGATTTCTGTGCACTAGGTGAGTGAGAACAAGGTTCCGCCCGACTACCTGCACCAGGTGTCTGTTGAGAGTTCGATCTATGCCGAGTAACTACCTATGGAGCTAGCACGTCTATGTAACTACTGCCTGCAAAACTACCTGAGATATACCCACCTCACATATGTTCGTATGTATACCGTATGTACCAGAGACTTCTGTCTATCTGTATGTACCTATCTCTGCCTTGGTGTTCCTGAGCTGGTTTCAGGGACTCCAAGTGCACACTGTTTGCTGGCGGTTGATTTACTGCAGGATGAGTTGTAATTCATCAGTTGTATATATTCTTCATTGTATTTTGTGGATGCATGGTATACAAAGAGAAGTACTGTAAGGCCTGTAGAGAAATAAATGCGATGAGTAAAAATGTGATCTTACAACTTCTGCAATGAGCTGCACACCTGAAAAATAATGAGTTTTTCAAAAATCACATTCAATGTTCGATCGCAATTATTTTTACGTATACAGTAATACACGTAAAATACACAGCTTATGTTATGTTACAACTACAAAAGGAAAATACCATAATTGTGGACAAATCGTCGGAATGTGAACAGGAATGTACCATTGTAAACAAAACAACAGCAAACAAATAAAAATCTGAGAAAGTAGAAAAGTGTTTGTGGCTACGCGTTGTGTCGTAGTGTCTGTGTCTACGCGTTGCCTAGAACTCTGAGATTGTGAACCTATTGGGTTTTCCCAGATTGGTCCAGTGAGGGGTGGTGTATCGTTGTCGACACATGACGAGCAGTAGAGGGATGAGGATGAGGATGAGAATGATTGAAACGGCTGCCAGGCTATACGTGGCTGTCATGTAATCGTGGTACGGCCAGTTTGTCGTTACGTACGGCGTCGTGGTGTCTGAAACAGAGGAGTATAAATAACAACGGCTCTGTATATACAGCAGTCACAATCAACTGGGAGACAGCAGAGAGATAGGCAACAGAGCAGACGTACATAGACGGAGACAGACAAGTAGTCTAGAGGAATATGTGGTCTTTCCGAGGTGGTGCATGGCGCGCCCTGTTGAGCGCTATGACGACGACAGCCAAGGCGATAAGAGCGATAAGTAGCAGGGCGCCCAGAGAGTAGGTCGCTATCTGATACTGTTCGTATGGATAGGTAGTGCGATAGATAGGTGTGGTGGTATCTACAAACGATACACGTGACGACAAAACAGTTCACACATATACATAACGTCATTGACGAGGGACAGGTGTTGAGGCTTACACGGCTCCAGGTACAGAATATCAAATATGTAGTCCTGCCAGAACGCCAGCTGTGACTGGTGATACTCCTTCTCATTGGTTGAATTGTAGTCCAGCTCAAAGTAGGTCAGGTTGCTGACATTCATAGGATACCAGGTCAGATTGCGGAAGTTCCAAGGCATAGACGGGTTCAGTCTGTACTGAGTAGGGTTCCTACACAACATGACATAGAGTTGGTTAGGAACTCAGCCTATACCGTAGAAATGGAAATCTTAGCAGGTTTTCCCAACATGAGCCTGATAGCGGGAAGAAATGTTAGCGTTTGTGAATGGAGGCCATTTAAAAATGGAGTAGAAGCACCTCTCCACCGAAATAATCAGCATCTATAGAATCACAAACACATCTACGATCATACCAAGATTTCTATTGATAATGAGATGACAACTCCAAAAAATGTCAGGATGTGACAACTCCGATAGAAACGTGTAGCTATATTTATCACCGGCAATTTCCTGTAAATCACTAATTCGCTAAATATTTTTCTTCGCTAATGTTTCCATTTTGACGGTATTTAGAGCCACTGCTACTCACCCATAGATAGCGAAATCTTTCCACATTCTCATGGTGCCATTGCTGATGTTACGGTCGAGCTCGCTGTACTGACGATCAAGGTGAATCGACGTCAGCGATTGATATGTTTTGTTTTCGGCCAAGTACGGCCACCCAAACAGGTACTGAACGTCATAGTTGAAATAGGCACCTGCAAACCGCACGTCACATTTTATCTCACATCACGCAAGCATACGGAGTTGTCTTCTACCACACAGAAATAATGAGTTTGGAGTTGTCTTCTACTGACCCATCCAGTAGGTGGAGGCGTTCTCCTTCTCTGATCGGTAATCAAACTTGTACATGTACGCCTGCTTGCCCGTGTTCTGTAAGGATTTCACCTGAGCCTTCATGGCCAAGTCGACGCCCGACGCGTACAGCTCGTCAGTAAATACCTGCGCAGAGAGAACACTCAGGCTATCATTATACCTGCGGTATAGAGACGCCAGGCTATAACAGCAGCAGCAGCCAACTCACGTCAATCAGCATCTTCCTCCTGGCAGTGCTGTTGTCTGGATTGACCCACCAGGTGTACAGGAACTCGATGGCATCCTCTACCTGATCGACGTGGCGCGCGCCACGACGCACCGTCACATTCTTGACGACCGTTCGGAACTCGTTTAGGCTGACTCCGGCGTTGATATCCAGAAACATGTGGGAAACTGTGAAAAACGAGATCAATCAGTCTAACGAGTGTCATATATATCGTGTTGCCGTCTAGAGCGTCAAGGCTGTAAATCAGGGATAGACTCTGTACTCAATTTTTTAGTCTTGTATATCAGGAGTTGTCTTCTCGATACATCAAACTATCGAATGGTTCACGATGGCCAGCATATATGTACCATAAAACCAGTCATCAATCTTTATCTACCACTAATAATTCTTTGGCCCAAATGTATCTGAGATTGTGGGTTGTTTCATTTTCCTATTTTGATGTACGATTTCTAACTTTGTGTTGATGCTGCATCTGATACGATGCAGTCGATATTTTGATACGTAAGTTTTCTAGGGTTTGCGAACATTGAGAAGACGGGCATTGAACTCTGACATTGAACCCATGCCTAGTGTGAATCGGAGGGAGGCGACAGGACTTACAGTTCTTCGACAGGATCCAGGCTCCGTCATCCTTGGCGAATCCTCCCATGACGTCGATCTGCATGACGTTGTCTGGATTCCGCCTCAAGTTCTCCGGCGTATCATGCAGCCAACCGTAATAGCCTTCAAACTTATCAACTATGGGGGCAAACGGGCCGGCAGTGTCACCAGCCTATAAGGTACAACAACAGACCATTAAACAAAGGCTAACCTCAAAACATATATATAAAACGCACGTACATGTAGAAGCATTCACTTACTGTTATGTTTATAGGAACTTTCTCGGCAGCGTGGATCAGGTCAGTGGGTTTCCTGTTACGCAGGCAGCGAATCATACCCTCTCCGGGCTCGCTGCCGCAGCCGACGATACGAGACAGCTTGACGGCGTACTCTCGTGGGTACTGCGTCTTCTTCATCACTGCCCATGAGCTGAGATCTGAGCCGGACATCAGTATGGCTCGGTGGAACAGCCCGCCTGCGTCATTAGAACACAGGCTAAGGAACGAGTAGGTAACTCCCAAACAGCCGATGCAGTGCTGAGTGTTGATAGAGATATGTAAGGAGCTGTAACTCACGGCTGATTGGTGAGAGCATGTGAATACCGACACACGCAGCTCCTGCCTCGTGTCCGATCACAGTAACTTCAGTCGGCCGACCTTTGAATCTCCAGATGTTCTTCTGCACCCAGTCGAGCGCCATCTTCTGGTCTGACAGTCCCATGTTTCCGGGATACTTACTGTCGCCAGTCGACAGAAATCCTAGAATTCAAGTGAGTCAGCAGCATTTTCAGAAGGCGTAATGCATCGCTGCTACCATATATACCCACCAAGTGGCCCGAGCCTGTAGTTGATGGTGACCACAACCATGTCTCTCTGTGCCAGAATGAGTCCTGGGTACTGAATAGATGAGCCTTTCTTGAAGCCTCCTCCATGGATGAAGACAAGTACAGGGTAGTCCTTTAATTCATCCTCTCTATGCGTGCTCTACAGTGTAGTGGTAGCAGGATGTACGTAACGCTAATACAGCTGCCAGCAGCAAACATATTCACAAGCTTACGTTCGGCTGAAACACGTTGAGGTAAAGACAGTCGATGTTTGTGTAACTGAAACCAGGGATGTCTTCTTGGATGAAATCCTCAACTTGAGGACAAGCCGGTCGATAGTACGTGGCATCATACGTTCCGTCCCAGCCGGTAGGTATGGGCAACGCCGGCTACAGGACAATTGTATAGAAATGGCAGAGATAGACTTAGTAGTTTCGAGTATCACCCTATCATTGTATTAAAGTTTCTACCGATACGAATACTTTTACGAATACTTATGCGAAGAACACATGGCTCATGTTGTTGATAATGACCTACCTTGAACATATCTTCACCAACGGGTGGCTTGGCGTATGGAATTCCGAGGAACATACTGACAAAGCTTGAAGTATCATAAACACCAGGTATCGAGAGACCTTGAACTGCACCGTATTCTGTGTCTCTGATGACATATTCTATGCCTTGTCGTTCTCGAAAATCGAGTCCCTCCCTCCAATTCATGTAATCTGGCATTCGCTTACAATAGTCGTCGCAGTTGGGATTATCATTCTGTGGGTTTTCTGTGTTTTGTCGATCAGATTCCCAATAGCAGAACGTAGGTGAGACGATAAATATAAGTAGAACGCAAATAAAAACGTAGTTCATGATGACATGGACGAAGAAATACTATAAAATATACGCTAATAACATTTCCACAGAACTATCTCGCCTTATCGATACTTCTACCTTTCATGTTTATACGACCTTGACCTAATAAAATGCGATGCATGAGAAGGCAACTCTTCGAAGATCGGATACCCAGGGTACAAGTCAAGTTCTTTACCGAGATGCACACTCGTATTGAACTGGAACTCTCTGGATTGACGTCTTGAGCCTAGAAATAGCTTTGTTTTTTATTTGGTCAGTACACATATAAATTGTTCCTCATGGATGACGAAGTAATGCATAAGAAAGAAAGAGCAATGAGGGCGATATAGATGTATGATGCTGTGACTTTTCACTCACTTCCCTCACAGAGACTGGACTATTGAGTTCAATTTGTTGTTAGGAGAATTGCTGAAATCAACTGCCTGGCCAGTACATAACACTAAAGAATGAAATACATATGTCTTAGCAGTGCAGGATGCGCCATTTTATTGATACTTTACTGTAAGGAAGAGTTTAACAATATGAATATTAATAATGTTTCAAGTTCCCTGTACTCTACAAGAGGCGAGCTGGTCTGGTGGTCATCCAGTCTAGTCATTTCCTGCTTCGTCCTAATGCAGAATTACTATAATATATGAAGGTGTCTGCTCTCATTATAGCTAATGGAAGTAGGTATATTTCAACTTTGGCTGTGCTGTTTTGTTAACAAATTGATGACGACCAATAAACCTGGCAGGATTTCGACTGGATCTAACTTGTGTCATGTAGGGTTTATCTTTATATAGCTTCTCCGTTAGGTACTTTGGTGTGCCCTTTCTTGATCTCTTGCTGTCAGTGGACTGCTGAACGTCTACAACAACCAAAATATCTGCCCTTAGACTGTTGCTCTAAGACACCTGGGGACACTTACACAAATCATGCTGGTCCAGGCCTAGTACTAGCAGTGTGGTGCTTGTGGTGATTGTGGTGCTTGTGGTGCTTGTATGTACGTAGTGCAATCATGATGATAGGGTTCGTGCAGTGGCAAGGGTGCTCAGCAATCTTGACGAACACTTATTGGACGAGTCTGGAGGGGTAATGTCTGGAGGGGCAATCCGGTTAGGGAAACACTCACGACAGACTGGGGTTGTGAAGAGCTGGGCTCCAAAGCTGTTCTCCTACCCTGTTCAGTCTGGTTCTTGTTCTTCTGGTACATGTGCCCTGCATACAGCCGATCGGCTATCTTTTTAGCCTCTGCAGCAGAGACGCATCGAAATGCTGGCGCGTTTTCAAGCTGAAAAAATTAAGATGGCTGCTTCACCAGGTAGCATTGGGAAGTCTTACCAGTGATTTGTGCTGGACATGGAAGCAACCTGCAAGTGAAGACCTAAGCAGCTAAGCAGTATTTCACTAACCACTAGCTATACTACCAAGACCTTCACCTTCTGGGGCGAAGTATTTTCTATTAGTAGTACTACTACCAGTACTACTACCAGTACTACTACCAGCACTACTACCAGTACTACTACCACAGCGGTACATGATCAATGGTTATGTGCCACTGTGATGGTTTCACATTCATACAGTTGCTGTTGCTGACTGGTACTGTTCGGTTCTGACAGCTTGTTGAGTACGACATAATGAGGTGAGCAATCATCAAAGTTCAGAGTGTAAGTAGTCGCCATCAGACGATCAGATTCCCTCAGATTCCCTCAGATTAAGACAGCGGTCTAAGTAGGTGAGGGCCATATTTGAAATACAAATTCCTCCCCTGTTCCTATCGCACAAACGTATGTCTCATAGCAACACGGAAATCTAAACCTCACGCATAAACGAATGCAGCACTGGTTTCCTCAGCATTCGCATGTGGGTCTTCATTCTAAGGGAATATGGTAAGTTGGAGCGATGTACACTTCACTGCCATTTATCGAGAGTAAGTCATAGTCAACTCTCTCTTCACAATGATTTACCTCCATGGGGGCATAGTTCTGTCTGGCCGACTTGAGAACGCGTTCTCTCTCATCACGCTGGTGTTTTTGTATCCTCAGTTGGTCGAGGTTAGGATAATCAGCTGTAAGATAGAAGCGTAAACAATCCTTCACAGGGATTTCGACTACGGTGTAAGAAACCAATTGTGTGAGGCTTGAATAGTCTGTGTTTTATCTGCCACATGCTGGTTGGTAGTTTTTTCAGTCGTTTTGAGTACAAATCAGGCCAATGGGTGATAGAGGCATGCCGAGATTTTTGGACCCCACTGGTGATATGATTATTTATCTAGAAAACAGAAGGCTATTGTTGGCGCTGTAGTTACGTAAAATGCTAATGAGCCGGTGCTTCCCGCTATGGCTTTGTCTCCGCCCACCACCTCCAAGGTGAGTGAGTACGTACACATACATGTAGTACATGTCGTACATACCTCTCTAACTCCTCACCATCCCTGATCAAATGTTACCCACTAGAACTGGTGACTGCTGTGATGGCATGCTGAAACTTCTGGGAATATAGCCTTAGTAATTCGTTGGAGGTTAGACTGAGGAACTTGCTTAAAATCAGGCTTTGCAATTCATTCAATGTTATACTGTAATAACTTACGAGAGGTCCTGTACACCATAGCTATGGGAGAACCGTAGTAGAGGTGGCGGATGTTTTTCTCTCGAAGGGCGACAGTCGTTACTGAGGTAGCCATCTTGTTCCTCTCTATTGATAGCTGATAGTATTACCTACAAGAAATGTACCACAGTCAATTCTCTGATAACATTGCAGGCATAAACATTATAGCAGCCTAGAAAACCTCGTTTAGCAAAGCATGTAGTGGCAGCTCTTCTAGCTATGGAAGCAAACAAAATTAACCAATCGCAATTACAGTAACAACTGCTGAAATAGATACCACCTGCAAGTACCTACTACGAGCAGTAAGTATAAATACATGGTACCTGGTCAGTGTCTGTGTACACTGCCTTGCTGCCATGTACGCTTCAAGGCTCAAACTGCCAGAAGTCATGCTGCTGATTTGGTCACATAATTTTATTCCAACACGATTTGACAAGCTGAATTAAGGCATTAAGTGCGATTTCAATAGGCCGTAGTGATATTGTTTGAACAGAGGCGTAACATTGTGGCTCATTGGTTTGTAACACGCGGCTGGTCGACGCACTCCAGCAGCAGCCTTTGATTCTAGATTAACCTATCAAACGGCAGTTCATGTTTCAAAGAGAGACGTTTGTTGAACTGCGCTGCCTTCCTGATGAAAGCTGAGCCATCGAAACAACACAATAAACTAAAGTTGTGGGTGAGTGAATGACATGGGATTGTAGGCTCCAATCAACTCCCTGTCAACAGATGAATGTATGAGTGTAGTTAAGAGTGAGAGTGATTGACTACCAACACCACAACCAACTACTCTTCCATAGTGTCCCGGTCAGGGAGCGGCAACTCCCAATCATCACTGTTTCCAGTTCAATTTCTAAAGAATTAATGATAGTCACTATCTCACTCATCACGCTCTATACCTCATCACTGTACCTCATCACTATACCTCATCACTATCCCTCCCTCCC
>ERZ1740065.1225-NODE-1225-length-15205-cov-12.455446_pt1 | contig 15205 bp, 17 predicted proteins | sample MGYA00581738_ERZ1740065 | MGnify/ENA primary metagenome ERZ1740065 (study PRJEB43018, sample SAMN04849749) | marine metagenome | isolation source: floating plastic debris | place: Pacific Ocean | collected 2008-09-01 | study: EMG produced TPA metagenomics...
GGAAAATGACAATAACACCAATACAGTAACGCCAATACAGTAACACTAATACAGTAACGCCAATACAGTAACGTCAATACAATATAATTAATTACCAGTTACCATATACTGCCCTTATCCCAGGTAGCGTATGTCGTCGATGGTATGCTTGAGAAGAACAGAGACACATTGAGCTCTAACCTTCTGACCTGTTTAAATACAAGCAATTCAGTGTTCGTTCACCAAGTATTGCTGGAGCTCGGAGCGACGTCTGAGTAAGTAGATAGACGCTGTGTAGAGAGATACCGCCTTCTAAACTTGCCTCGGCACTCCAATCTATCAACAGGTCATCATCCACTCACAGCACAGCTGTCAGCTCGGCGTTACGTTGCGGTGAGAAGATGATGGTGGAAGGAGGCAGCTTGACTAGATCGACAGGCAAACTATTGATGAAGCAGTAAGTTTATCACTACTTTGACTGACTCGCATGATTCCAGTGACAATCGTTCTCCTGGCATATCTTTCAGCAGTCAGTGACATTGGTTTCAGTTTTCAAAACTTGGGCAATGATCTCCACAGCTGCAAAAATCTTCCCAAACAACCAGTGAGTTGGGGAGTGCTATCAGTAGTCATAAGAAACGTCATTAGTCATTAGAAGAAGTCAGAGAATAGCGTGTTTCATGAACTAGGGAAGGTCATTGCTTAGGAACTTGGGTTTATTTCTGTCAATCACCAGAGCTGAGATCTAGATAGAGTTAAACTATTATTATATATTCGATCTAGGATGAAGACTTCTGTTAGTAAAGTGATGGAGCCGGTGACCCCCAAGCAGAAGACAGTCGCGTCTCAGTTCATGGTTAGTAGTTAGATTTGGCCGGACTATGGGATGTATCACAAATACTCATCTCCACTTGTGTGTTGGTATGAAGGCTTCTCTGACTACACTGATCGCGAAGCTAGAACGATGCCAACCCCACTTCATCCGCTGCATTAAACCCAACAACCTGCAGGCACCGTGCATGTTTGACAGTGCAGCCGTGAGGAGACAACTCCGATACTCTGGAATACTGGAGACTGTTAGAATAAGACATGAAGGATTCCCTATCAGACTGCCATTCCATGTCTTCCTCAGACAGTCTGTCACTACCTGCTCTCTGTACTCCCGGTGTCATGTGTGTCAGACTATCAGTTTGATTTTACTCTCACACACAGATACGGGTTCATATGCTTCCCTATGACATCAGCGCTACATCCAAACTCTGCCCACTGCTTCTCTATCCTGCAGAAAGCTGGAATGCGACAATGGGAAATGGGTAAAACTAAGGTGAAACCATGTGATTTCTGGTGTCCAGTTCACCGCTGGTCGAGGTAGTCTCATGGTCTAATTTGCCTTGTCAGGTGTTTCTGAAGTATTGGCACTTGGAGCATTTGAATGCTGCTTTGAAAATTGAACAGGAGAAAGTCGTTGTCGTCCAGAAGATAGTCCGAGGTTTTATGGCAAAAGTTCGAGTCTCTCATATGAGAGAGATTCTCGAGACTCGGAATCGCATCATCATCAGCTCTTTTTTCAAGTCAATATCCGATGCCTGTGACACAGCAGCTGAAAATCTGGCTTTATTACATGCAGAAGACATGAGAACTCGTGTAAGTTTCCGTACTGTGGGTGGTCCCATGGCTCTGAATTCAACCTGGTATAATCTCATCAGGACGTAGCAATCAGAAGAGAAAAAGAAAATAAGATTGAAGAGAGGAGACAACGTCTGGAGCTAGCAGAAGCTCAAAAGCACCAAAAAGTAGTGGGCCTCCGTGTTCGACACCTCGAACAAGAGTTGAACAATCCTCAACTTGAACGGAGCAATCCTGGAGAAACTGACACCTGCCAAATGATGGCAGACATGAACAGGTGGGAATATAACTGTGTATGCTTATGATAATGCTGACAATACTGACCACTCATTGTGTTATATGAAGTGATTACACTCCATCGGACACTGAGTGGAGCGAACCTGTAAATACTACTGATGACACGGCTGGAGCTGCCAAGGTCACTCCTGATGAGGGTCAGCAGACGTGGAGGAGGCAGCATGCTGACCTACAGGATCATGTGGCCGGAATACGGACGCTGTATGAGAATCACGTGGCCGAGGAAGGAAAGAGAGAAGACGATCCTTTACCGCCTGCAGTGCTGCGGTCTCACTCAAAATGGCACAAGATTAGACAGTCGGTGAGTCGTCTGCTGAGACATGTGTTTATTCACCAATGCTAGCAGTGTACAACGCCCTCTGTTTTTTACCGGTAATTTTTTGTTTTAGATCCACGCTAACAGCCAGAACAAAGATGGACGGAGGCTGAAACTACAACAGAGAAGGTCGTACCTACTCATTCGCTTGCATCGTCACGTGTAGATAGCCTAGTATTGAAGCCGTCAACTTGCACTATGATTGTCTGCCTGCACTAGTTATTTACCTGCAATAGTTTGCATACGTCTGCTACAAACTTCTTAGACTGGTTTCATAGAGCTAGCCTAAATTCTCAGTGATAGCGATTGTATATGAGTTAGTATAGTACTACTTGTGACTACTACAGGTCCGACAGCAGCCACAGTGCTGACCTGCACAGTGGAACACTATACGAGTTCTCCGATCAGTCTCACTATCGCCGGCAATCTAGCAGCTGTGAGATCAGCATCACCAAATATGATCACTACAAGGTAGGACGTCTCCTCGCCTCGTGACTATGAATCAGACGGTCATGTATTGAACTTTATCTTGCAGAGTTTGATTGATGAAATTCTGTCTGAGAGTTCTGAGTTGGACAATGAAACGTACTGGGCTAAAGTTATCTATATGGAGAAGATGCACAGGTGAGGTACCTGCGATGGCATGAGCCAACGACTGCGTGTTGTCATACAACGTACGACTGCTGCACATGTAGGTGTCATGACTATTGGCTGAGTGAAAGTGAGATGGTGATTGATGGATCTAAACACAGTCGCTCCGCAACCAGCCACATCGCGCTGAACTCTGTGGACAATGCTCTCCGAGATGAGAAGACATGCCGAGTGAGGCAGCACATAGGCCGAGTATGTGACCATTAGCCCGAGTATCTTCACTATTCATATGTGCTGTCAACCTTGACCCCTCTCTTGATGTAGGGAGTCAGGCTGCATGTTGACAGAGACTGTGGTATTTGGGCTACAAGGCTCTCAATGAATTCCATTGTGGTACAGGATCACAATAAACCAGACAAAGGTAGCATCTCTGATGATGTCATCAAGTGTAGAGGTGAACTCCAGCTCAATCAGCCAATCAAAGTAAGTTGATATAAGTATGTCATTGTAGCCTGAACCATGTCACAAGGAATGCCATTCTGGAGGCAGCCATCCACCCAGAGGAGCCTGACCACACTGTGTAGCAGTTCTACACGGTACTTAGTATATTTACGCCATACCTTGCATACTGAACAGGCCGAATTTAGCAGATTAGTGGAGACGCTGCGCTATAGCTGGCAATGTGCTGTACTAATCTAGGTGGGTTGTTCTATGACCTGCAGGTATTTGATATGAAGGAATACAGGAGTCACGTTATCCTCCATCTCCACCGCACTGGGCTGAGGAGGCTGGACCTGGAGACCTTACGTAGGCTCTCTGTCATTTCGCTGAGTCTAGTACGAACTTCCCAGGACGACAGGAAGACGCCATGTTGGCTCAACATAATCAACCTGGAGGCTCTGAGGATGTTAAACAATCAGGCTGGTCTGTCAGACTTCTCCATTCACCATGCTGTTGCAGCAATTCCATTGGCCAGTTCTCGTCAGTTTCATTGACTGTTGTAGAGTTGGAAAAACTGGAGCTGCAGATGCAGAAGATCATGAGATCCAACATAGACTTGAATCAAATCAGTCGCCTGGTAAGATATTATTACCAGCATCGATGCTACCACTGGTAAAGACCAGTGTCGATACCTATGTTGCTGTTGCCGGTAGACACCTTGATCACTGAGCCTTACTGTTACAGCCGAGCTTTATCCGCGTCAATGAGGAATATAGAGATGAGGGAGGTGACGGCGCAGACCAAAGAGCTACGCGAACAGTCCGGTTTTACCGCCACTCCTCCAGGGAATGGGCTAAGCTGAGGTACAAATAATCTCCTTACATCTGAATTTTTAAACACAGAAAACTTTATATGTCTATTTTTAGTTTTTATTTCATGAACTAGTCAAGGTTTCTCATTCCAATCTCATCATTCAATAAAGGGAGTAAAACGAATCGAAATTATTGGATGTAAAAAGCGGCCAGCAGTTAGACCGGAGCCAGTAAACTAGACCAGCCACCGCAGAGAACTCCAGAGAACTTAGATTGACCATCTACACTGATTTCTGTTGGCGTGTCCTTTACTACTACGTCGCTGGGCAGAAACAACTGATTGTAGCCATTCCAGCCCCATGTGTAGACAACTCCACAATCTACAAGTACATGCGTAGTAGTTGGCACAGGATCGATAGCAGCACATATACATGTAGATAGATGAGTCTAACCTGACACAGCGGCCGAGTGCCTGCTGCCACAGCTGATACTGTCAATGATCAAATCATCATCGGTAGAGAAGAGAAGCGTTGGTGACAGGACTACAGCAGATCCACTATCAGAGTCAACTTTCATCTCTCCATTCTCTCTCTTTGTCGTCAGTACTCCAACTTGTCCACTTTCATTCCATCCCCACGCATAGATATCGCCGCTGTCTAGAATATAATCTCTTAACTGCTTTGACATCTCCAACACTGGTAGCATAGGGATTAAATCAAACTCTGCATGTCCCTGGAACACATTGTCTCTGGCAGTACTTTATATTCATCCGTATTCTAGTGGCATAGCTGGGTTACGTCACATTTATCTCATCTACTCATCATCTCACATTCTGCTAGTAGTGTACTATCATAGGTAAGGCTAAGCCACAAACTCATTTGAATTCTTAATTGCTATAGAATCATCAAAGATTTTCTGCTCACAAACCATAGCTGCAAACTTGGTAAATCTAACAGACTGTAACATATATCTTCAATATTATATAAAACTACATGTATATCCAATCTACAATAATCCAGTTCAAATATGGAGCACAAAGTTTAGTAAATTAACTCACCACTGAGTGCGAGACAGTGCCATCCACCAGCTTCTATCTGTATGCAAGGTAGCCCGGCAAGGGTAGGAACAGGAGAAGGCAGCTCTTGGTTTCCAAGAGTTCCATTGCCAAGTTGACCTCGGCTAGTCACAAAAAGGAAGCTGTAGGTCAGACATTGATTGTCGATTGGAGTAGAGTGAACTGGATATGAACTGATGCAGCACTCTTTCTCATGGAAAGGACTTTACCTGCCAGATCCCATACAGTAGACCTGACCGAACATCGCCAGAATAAGTACATGCTCCTTTCCACAGCATATTGACCGTACTTTCTTATCGAATGGAACCAAAGTCAATTCTAAGTTTTCGTGCTCCTCTCTGCCACAGCCAGTCTTGTATAGATCACCATTGTCTGAAAATTAAAACTAACCACCATATGATGTTGGAAGGTGGATGACAAGTTACTATATGCTGATCCGTTCCCTGGATAATCATCCTGGCCTCTCACGTTAGCAGCAGGATAGCATACCACAGGATTGACGACGGTTCATTAACTGATATGCGCGCAGGCACAGCAGGATAACAACTATTGAAATATGTTCTACGGCAGGCTTAGAACATGACAAAGACACCCACCTGTAACCAGGTATAGCTCACTGTCAGTTGAAGATATCTGAACTATTCCCTTGCCTGGCAAGATATGGTGCCGCTGGGTCTTATACTTGGTATCTTTGTTATCATTTAGGTCTATTCTAATGAGGTAGTCTGTGCCGCGAGTGACTAGATAAAGAGTATTCTCTAATATGGTACAAATCCAACCAGTTCGATTACATTGCTTCTTACCAAATAGCAGAGTCACTTGCCTCCACCCAACATACAATACTGCCTCATATTCGAGTTCGTCCACATCAACTAACCTACGCACATGGATGTCAATGTCAGAATCCTCCCTATTTGGACATTTCTCAGAATTGCAATCATTGGGCCGTACTATTATAGCATCTACAAGACCTGTCGGCACACCGGAATACAGCATCGTATTGAGGTTGATTCAAATATAGAGCTATTGTTTTCTACGAAATCTAGAAATCGCAGCACCACAGCTTCTCGTGCCCGTTGTTACCTCTCCTCTATTTTGCTCGCATCATACCGAATCATTCATCCTTCCCCCACGTGAGTACTCTTTAGTACTAAAGATAGGAAAGTTCTGCATGTTGACATATTTCATAGCGACGGAAATTTTTATATTCCAACGCGAGGAGAGTTAAAAAACAATCTAGAATTGAAACGAAGAATTCGCTAGGATTTTTGTCATAATTATTTATAGGTAAATTTAATATCTTATTTTATAATACAATTGCCACTAATTGCTTCAAATAAAAAAGATTTTGTACGCGCAGTTATATTTAAATGAGTATCGTAGAGTCCATGCGACTAATAGAGAAGTACATCAAACCGTCATGGTTATCGATTGGTTCTTGTATTGATGTGGATCGTGAGCGTAATTTGATACCATTACGAGAATAACTCCCGAACCGTTCGGCTGCCTCTCAGAACCATTATACCTTTCTTTCTTCTACCTATAGCTCTTCTCAGGCATCGTTGAATCAGCGCTAATTACAAGCTATGTTTCCCTAAGCTTGTTACTTACTAACGGACGACATGTAACAGTGGCTTATTGATATGGTTAGCTGATATATGTAAGTAGCTACGCGTTCTAATCAGATCATCAAATTTCATAGGCAATGCTCGTTCGCACACTTTCGATAGTTAGAGGTTTGTTCCTGTTGTATTTTATACATTAACTTCCTAGCATTGACACCAACGCTTCAAGTGATTGCTTGTGAATAGCAGAGTGTGATGTCCAGTAGTGACTCGACTTGAATGAATTTTTGTGTTGACGATTACATGTAATCAGCCTTTTCTGGTGACAGTAAGGGTTGTCTCAATCTTGCTTATACACCGTCCATAAACTTCTCTGTCTCAAACCCTAGGAACAGTTTGTGATAGGCTACAACACTGAACTTAACTTGCTTGTAACTTCACCGAATGTGTATAAACACTGTATTGATGATGCTGGTCCTATCTTTGCTGCAGATCGTAAGATTGCCTATGAACTGTAAGGTAATCATCACATAATGAAAACTAGAGGTGGAGAGCATCCTCTCACAGTAAGTCAGATTTACTAGTATCAACTTTGATCATCATTACTTTTCCCTGCTGTATTCGTGCTGCGTATTTCAAACGTACCATGTGTAATTTTTTGTATCACGTAGGTTGCGGTGAGAGTTCGTCCAATGACAGAGGAGGAAATTATGGCTGGAGGGACACAGATTGCTCATCCGGTGGACAAACAGGTACAACAAGATTCCATGCTGTGTTTCTGTCGTCTACTTCCTAGATTCTCTATCACTTACAATGCGATTAGTCTGGAAACGCATTGCCCTAAATATATGATGACAATAGTACATACTGTGTACATGTGGTTTGAAGTAGGTAGTTCTTGTGCTAATATGGTGGCGATATATGTCATCATTTGTGATGGCTATGATCTGGTTTTCTAGATGGTTGTGCTTCTTGATCCATCTGAAGACCCTGATGATATTCTGCGCGCCAATCGCTCCCGTGAGAGGCGCTACATGTTTGATCATGCCTTCGATGAGACAAGCGATCAGGTAATGCACCAGCTGGTTGTTGGTGTTTGGTGATCGCCATCAGTCTACACCGCGATGACACTGCCCCGCAATAGCAAGCATTGTGTTGTTTGTCAGGTCGACCTTTCGTGGCCGTGTCAGCCATTATTGGAAATCATTACAATGCTGTTGTTTCCACCGTTTTCCATTGTTCTTGCTGTAAGTTTGATTAACCAACTGCGTGATGTTTAGTTCACGCTCAGTTGTGCAATAATTTTGTTTTTGAATAATTTTGCCTCCTGTAAGGTTTTTGCTTGCTGTGACGGGCCGTCTCGTGTCGTTTAGGAGGAGGTGTATCAAGGCACAACCCGATTCCTCATCGACCAGGTGATTAATGGCTACAACGGAACTGTATTCGCTTACGGTGCAACTGGTAATGCATCTGCACACTAATAGAATGTCCTGCTTTAGCCTAAGGGAGATGAGATCATTTTAAGTTTTGTGTTCAGGTGCTGGCAAGACATTTACAATGCTTGGGACGCAGGACAACCCTGGCATATACTCGCGCGCTCTGAATGATCTCTTCCATCTAGTCTCTGAATACGGGGAAGAGAACATATACAACGTGTCCATGTCATACCTTGAAGTGAGTCTATAATTGACACCACACTTTCTGTTATGCCCTCCGTCACGCCCTCCATCACATCATCCATCAGTAGCCACCTTGCCAACCAGTGCTGCCTATCTGTTTATTTGATTTTGAAAGTGTGTTTGTCATAAATGACACTGTTCCTATGAGATGATATGCCCGTCGACTGGAGTTCAGTACATTTCAAGCAGTTTGTAGTGTGCTGACTGCACTTACAACGCTGCCAATTGATACAATTGCATAATGTATAGACCCTTGAAATACTTTCAATGGCAAATTCGACCCCTAATGTGTCACCAGTAAATGGTGTGAGCATGGCAGTGCGTGTTTGATAAACTGATATGGTGGTGGTGTTAGGGAACTCATTGCAGCAGTTATTGATCCTGCTCTCTGACATCTGCAGATCTACAACGAGATGATCCGCGATCTGCTCAACCCAACCGCTGGTTACCTTGAGATGAGGGAGGACGCTAAGGGTGGAGTGCAGGTGGCCAGCCTCTCCGAGGTATCCACCACATCTACCCAAGAGGTACGTTCATCTGGCCACCTGTCGTCAGCATTGTCAAATAGCTGCCGCTGCTGATGTCACTTCCTCTCTGCAGATCATGGAACTCCTGCAGCAAGGCAACCTTGAGCGAACTCAGGAGCCGACTAAGGCTAACAAGACATCCTCACGATCTCACGCCGTGCTGCAGATTACAGTCAAGCAGCGGAGTCGCGCCCGAGGCGTCAACTCTCAGGTAGTCTCCTCCCCTTCTTATATCTCGCTAATCACTCACCCACATGCACAACGAAAGTAACACAGCATCGTTATTCCTCAGGTGAAAGTAGGTCGACTGTTCCTGGTGGATCTGGCCGGCTCCGAGAGAGCCGCTAACACTCAGAATCGTGGAAAACGCATGGTAGAGGGCGCTCACATCAACCGTTCCCTCCTCGCACTCGGCAACTGCATCACAGCACTGAGTGAGCATCACTGTAGGTTTGGTTAGTGCCCCCTGGTGTGCATACTTACATCACTCTTGACATTTGTTAGGCGAGAGCAGCGACAAGGGAGCAAGGACATATGTGAATTTCCGTGACAGTAAGCTGACGAGGTTACTGAAGGACGCTCTGGGAGGCAACTGTAAGACGGTGATGATAGCTCACCTCGGACCCGCCAGCTTCCATTTCGAGGAGTCGAGAAACACACTACTTTATGCAGATCGCGCAAAGAGAATTAAAAACAAAGTGAGAGCCTTAGTCTTTTTAACTTACATTTAAATAATGAGGGTATGTGAGGTAATGGTTGCTTGTGATGTAGGTGCGGCGTAACGTGGAGGACGTCTCATACCATATCGCCCAGTACACACAGATCATATCTGAACTGCGGAGTGAGATCGAGAGGCTACGGGCCCGTGTATCTCAGTCTATGACTCAGCCAGCTGGTATACAAGCTGTCCAGAACGAGGTAGGTCCAGGCGGCTGTGGCTGATCAGAGCTGAGCCCATTTAGTCTGAGTGCATGGTCATGTTATCTGTGTGCGGTAGGTACTGAGGAACACCACAGATCACGAATTCTTCAAGCTGAAGGAGCAGCTGATGATAACATTTAAGGAGCAGATGGAGCTGAGGAGGAGCCTGATGGAGCTGAGTAACACTGGAATGGAGATCAAGCTTGAGTCCAGCCGTCACATGGTCACCATCTCTGACTGGGAGAGCGAACTAGCCAAGGTCAACATTATCACTTCTGCTTGATCCCACTCACATCTCTGCATCTCTTCACTCACTCGCTCTCGGCAGTTACACCATGGCGAGCGTGTTTTTTTTATTACAGAGGAAGGAGCTGATTGGGGCTGGTGATAAAGAGCTGGAGAAGAGACTGGACCTAGAGGGTGCCAGCTATGGCGATGAGGATCCAGAGGATGTGAAAATGGCGAGAGACGAGCTAAAGGTAAGTTCTGCTAAAATCTGTGTGGTTTGAACTGAACCAACTTGAAACTTGATTATAACAATCTCGAGCCTTTCTTGAAGGTTCTGATGAGCGAGAAAAAGAAGACTGAGAAGTTGCGTGCAAACGTGAGCAAAGAGCTTGAGATTACTCGGCAAAAGGCCTCTCTGCTGGAGGAGGTAATTATAGTTCTTATTGCTAACAGCAGACGAGATGGTTTCTAATTCTCTGTCACCAGTCAGACGTGTCGTCAGTCAGACGTGTCGTCAGTTGCGTGTGGCGATATTGATTGCCTCTAAAACTGTGTTGAAAATTGATCTGCTGTCAAGTGAGTTGAACAAGCGATATCTAAGAACGCTATTCCGTCATTTGTCCATTTCAAACAGGACTTTCTGTTTAATGAAGGTTAACTATTGTATCTTTATTGTAGAGTTTGCCTAAATACATATCGACGGAGTACCAGAAGGAGATATTAGCATTACTTCTGCGGATACATGAGCTCGAGATCCAGAACATAGAGTACCAGTCGCAGCGGTACCTGCGTGAGAACGACCTCGCTCAGAAGGACTTCTTAATCTCGCGATATCAAAGTTACAAATTGCTCGCCGACGAGATCATTTCCCAGCAGAGAGACCTGCTCTCAGGTGTGCTTCCCTTCACCTCTACACCTCCTTCCCCTTCACTTCCCAGTCAATAGCGTCAATAGAGCTCATTGACTTGGACTTCATTAACTTGTGTGTAGTTAATCTCTCCTCGTTGTTCACCTGTTTGACTGAATAGCTATTCAGCCACGTTTCACCATGTTGTTTCACTATTTCTCTATTATGTGTAGATGTGAGACAATAGGCAGAGGGTTATCACTCCGGCGTCAGCTGGGTGCCAACCCTCTTTGTATTCATTAATAATTCACCCTGCTGACTTGGAAACACTTCAGTGCTTTCAATAGACATTCGTGTGACTGGCTAAAAACAAATTATCTCTATTTGGGCGCATCGGTCTGATCAATTAACCGTTTCAATGAGGCATAGAACCTGTCTGAGGCAGCCTCACTTCTCATCACGTCTGCTGACTTGTTCCCTGCCCCAATTTCCCACAATGCCTAGAGTTTTATCTGCTCTCCTGTGTCAGCCATTCACACTAGCCATTTATTTTCTCAGATAACAACGTGGAGGTGTCTCACGAGCTCGACGAATACTATGACATGTATCAGAATGAGCTGCAGCAACTCGAGGATGGCCCGCTGACCCAGAGGCAGCTACTGCCCACCATAAGGGTAGGCTATCACCCCCCCCCCAACCTGCTCACCATGATCAGTAGGTCCCAGATGCAGTGTAGTATAATATCTCCATTTTTCAGGGATCTAACTTGAGCCTAGTGGAGATAGGAGCGTCGACGATCAATCTCGATCGTCTGAGCACCCTAGCCGAGGAAGTGCCTTCCCGGGGCGTATCAGGACTGATTCGACCCAACGGTATCTCACACTCCAGGTAACTTCTCTCCTCCTGGTACTGTAGTAGCTGGAGGCGGCAGCAGTTGCCTCATTCACCAGCCATTACTAGACTTGTATATCACTTTCAGCATTAGCCTTAGGCTGCCCGCCACTCCTCGGTTGGTCATTAGGTACGGAACGGGTGCAGTGAACGAGTGTGCAGCAGGCCTGCAGTTATGCTTTGCTATTGACCACTGCTGTGTGCTGGCCTGAGCGCTCTGAGCATATTATTTAATGATTTTTGTTACTTGGCTGATATTCTCTCGGTCTATGCATCTCTTGGTCTATGCATCTCTCAGTCTATGCACTACAATTTATAACCTCAGCCCAGTTCCCTGCTCTGTGTAGTATGCCTCTGTTGTATCTATTGCAGTCCAGCACCAAACGATGACACGAGTAAAGTTTTCTCTTTGAGCCCAAGATCTGTGGGTGTTAGAAACGCAGGGGGCGCCGCGTCTCAGCACCTCGCCGTCACACCTCTCAAGGTCAAACAGAAAGAGGAAACATTGTACACGATCAGTATGAGGAGCAATAGCATGGAATCCATGGACAAATCCTCGGATAAACAGACGAGAACTAGAGCCAATCACATCGAGATAATGCCTAAAGTCAGCCAGGAGACGAGAGGCATCGCCGCCCTCGCCGCGGCCAAAAAACGACGTCAGCAGCAGACGGATGTCGCTCGGCTCACCCTGACTGATGGCGGCAAGTTTAACAGGACATTTATCTCGAACTACGGCGATGACACGGATAGTCGTCTCACCCCCAGCCGCCTCGCCTCCCATAACCTCAAATACAGCTCGCAGTACAACCTAAATGAGGACTCCGACTCGCTGGCCGACCAGCGCAGCCTAAACACCGACCCATCGCAGTACTACCGGCGCATGGGTCACTCCCCCGCCAAACCCAACAGTAAAGTACCGCGAGCCACGAAATACCGACCGCAGCCACTTTCACTCGTACCGACTCAGCAGGCTGGTTCGCTGTCTGACAGGCTATCAGACAAGACAGCTGAGACTCCCTCTAAGGTGAGTCGTCATACACACGATTCACCGATTTTATGGTTAGCCTGATTGACTGCACTTACTGGTCATGATTGCATGTTTGTTTCCCACTAGCCTCTGCTATCACCGGGCGCTCGCTACTGGCAGGTATATAACTGGGTGACTTTATATTACATATAGTGACGGGATATCTATCCTATCCATATTGTGTACTTATATCTCTACAGTGCTTATAAAGACAACCTATTTCCTGTCTGTCATTTAGATGTCTGTAGGTGTTCTATAGGCGGTGGCAGCTGTCATATGTCTCTGTGTAGTCTACTAGTTGTCTATTTCTCTCGATCTAAGATCACTCCTGTCGGTATTGCCCTCATTTCAAGCTCTATTTCCAGAACATTCGAAATCCAAAGAAGCCTGCCCCAGTCAGAGGCAAACAGACCAGTACCTCTTGGAGGGCGCAGGAGATGAAAAGACCTGCTAAGCCAAAGACTAACAAAAGTATGATATTAATCTACTGATAACGTTACATGTCATACAAACAATTTTAAAGTGTTACAACGTGCCAACTCTCTTATCTTGAGCATTAAAATTTGTATTTGTTTGCTTTAGTAACTTCTCGTTACCTCAAATCTCTGGGTACCTCCCACAATGATCAGAGATCCTATACATCAAGCCGGAACAATAGTAAGGGATTCTCCTCAACTCACACTGTGATTTATCTTTACTGCTATAGCTGTTAACACCATTCCATGTTTTAAAGGTAAGGAGAATAAGACTCCCAGAACAACAAAAAAGACTCAGTCCCAGCCAACGATCCCGTCGTATCAGAGGGGTGATATTACTGTCGCAGGCTTCAGCTTGCGGCATTGACTCCTTCCTCTCAGTCTTTGAGTCGACTCTCCTCTACCGTTATGGCTCTAATCATTCACATGAGACAATCTTTGTGATATTGTGCATTTCTACTCCTCCGTCCTACCATCAATTCCATACTGTATATTCCTATTTTCATCTCTTTTTAAATTTTATATGACAGATTAAATTTCTTTGTTATTAAATTTTACAATCAATCCAATGATATTGTTCTTGTTCAACCATGGCATCGCGAACTGTTGTATTAGATGATGGGGATTCACTTGCCATTGCTTGTATGTCTTGCTGCCGGAGAGCTTGTATCCGAGAGATACAATAGCAATAGCAATAGTAGCATCTGTGGTGGAACGAAATTGGCCAAGCACTCGTTCAAAACCGAGTATGCGAGAACACCCAAACAAGAGTTGTCCTCTCGCTCTTTGCGAATTCCTTATCCCTGTCGCGCAACCATGGTGCTGTTTTCGCGTACTCAGAAACCACGCCTTTGATTGGTCAATAGTCAACTTATCGACATCATCCGGTTTGTGAAATTCCCTTGTTCGAACTTGCCGGCTGTGTGCCAAGAGACTAATATGGTATTTTTGCTTTGGTAATTCAGCTGCAAGGTATAGCGCACACTTCATACTTCTCTAAGAGATAGTGAACGACTTTCTGTAATTGCAGACACACCATAGCGTGTGTAGTTACCTTACTTGCCAATGATATGTATGTCAATGCTCAATTGCTAAATATTCATTTTCATAGTTGCTAGGACCCAAGCTAACACATGTATACTATCGATATGACATTAGTAATGTATGATATAAACTTTTCGTCTATCTGAATTTGTTATATATGTGTATAGGAGAGTATGGCAAAGAAAAATCATGGTGAACTAGATCTCAGTTTAACTGGATCTCAGGTTTTATCTGCAAGATCAAACCGACCTTCAGCCAGACGGCCATCGTCATCAGGCGGAAGGATGTCTGACTCAGTAAGTTCATATAATCTGACTGTTCACTTCATCCATTCGTACGGCATTGGTTTTCACATCACATGTATACATTGGCTTATGGATGTCCGTCTACTATATAGCTATACATATCGGTCACGTTTCTGTTTTGTTTGGATGAAGAGTGATCCCACGTGAGTTTCATTAATCAAGAACTAAGATGCATGAAAACATCAATAGGTCCAAGCAATACACCTTTGGTTTACAATCTCAATTTATGTACACTTATTTCCCTCCATAGTCTGGAACATACAAGCCACATGCAAGGGCAGATTCAGGCTAAGTCAGTCAAAAAATCTGCCTCAACTATTTTTTGTCAACAAGAAGTAAATAGATAAAGAAACCACAGCTACACAAACCTCATCATCACCAAACAATGGTTATGCAGTCAACAGAAAATTATGAAGTCAACAGGTGCAAGTCGCCCTTTGGACATCTACTAGTTGATGGCTTGAGGGGCAGTCAAAAAAATTCCTGGATCCGCCCTGGCTGGATCCGCCCTGACTGGATCCGCCCTGACTGGATCCGCCCTGACTGGATCCGCCC
>ERZ1740065.1226-NODE-1226-length-15194-cov-12.717683_pt1 | contig 15194 bp, 15 predicted proteins | sample MGYA00581738_ERZ1740065 | MGnify/ENA primary metagenome ERZ1740065 (study PRJEB43018, sample SAMN04849749) | marine metagenome | isolation source: floating plastic debris | place: Pacific Ocean | collected 2008-09-01 | study: EMG produced TPA metagenomics...
GTAGGGAGAGGGGTAGGGAGAGGGGTAGGGGGGGTAGGGAGAGGAGGGGGTAGAGATTGCACTGCTTACACAGATGGCAATACTGCAGTACATGAGTAGTGGCGTAGTGTCCTAGAATGACATAGTTACCTCTTCACTAGTGCTGCTGTTCTGATTGATTGGTGGTAACTCATCGACTGCCGACCGGAACGTGCTGCTCGGTCTCGGTAGAGAAATCAATGGGCTGTTCAGAGCTGTCACAGTCTCGACAGTGCCCACGTCTGCTGCGGACGGCCTTATCTCATTGCTGCTGCTTGTATTAGTGCTGACGTCCATTCGATTTGCCCCGGCATTTCCTACATGCCTGAAGTTGTCTGCTGCAGCTGTGTTGGCGGTTTCACGATTGGACAGAAGAGTGGGTCGGTTGGCGGAGGGACGGTTGAGAAGTGGAGTCATGGCCGGTTGAGATGAAGTGGGTGCAGACGGACTGGAGGTATTACGATTCCCTGATATCGTGGCAGTCAGTCGAGCTTGTCTAGGTGTCAGATGGTGATTGGATGACCTAGTTGAGGTGATGGAACTGCTAGAGGAATCTGATTGGTCATCATCATCAACATCAGTTTGGTCGTGACCCAATGATGGCCTTGGGTGAACCATACCACTGCAAATCATGAACAGCAAATATGTACGTATCATATGTGTATTACATTCCACATAGAGTAATGTAGCGCGACGACGTGACAACAAGGATAATTAGTGTAAATTTGATTACAGCATCAGTCACAAGCGAGTTGATAATCACAGTGGCACCAATAGCGTTGATTCCTGTAAGTAAATTGAGAGTAGATCTATAGGCTTCTGTAAACTGCAGCACCGCACAGGTGTACGTACCGTCCTAATTCTCTATTTCAACAAATGTATAAAACATCATGACATGCAGACTTACACGTACATAATATGTAGACTTATATGTATATAAGTTGTAGACTTACATGTACATATGATGTCGACTTACATGTATGTATGATGTCAACTTACATGTACGTATGATGTGGACTTAAATGTATGTATGTATGATGTCGACTTACATGGAGTTGATACCAGGGACGGTGCCAAAAAGCAGGTCAAGAAACGTGGCAACCTGCTGCATTTGTGTCTGTATGGCCAAAATCTCGTCAAGGTGGTGTGATCTCTCCTGCTCGTGGGCAGCAGTCTGTAGTCTACGGACAGCCCGTCTCCTTAGCTCCATTTCCATGTTGAGCACAAGCATCATATCTTGCAGAAGGTTTCGGCCCTGCCAAACGTTGTAATTGTGAACAATGCTCCTTTCATAGGGAGAACAATGGTGTTTGCAGACTGCTTTTGAATGGTCTCCAAAAATCATGCAAAATGTGATTAGGCTAAAACTCACCTCTGACACCCTGCCGCCAATGCCGATCCGGAGGGGTGATGATGAGAGCATGTTCAATGGTGGAGGACGGGGTCTCCTGATATTGCTTAGATCCGCGTTAGCACCAAAATGTTTTACGCCATGACTGTGTTGCAGGAACTCACTCAATGTGCATCGCAATGCGCAACCGGGCTCTGGACATTTGACCCATTTCTGTTGAATTTCTAATTCCAGCTTCCTGTTTTTTACATAATCTCTCTGCACGATCCGACACACTGGACACTTATCCGAGTTTGCACCATATGTCATGGACCATGCAAATATGCATGCAGCACAGAAGTTGTGCTTATTGTCACATCGCTGTGAATCGCGGCTCACCAAGAAACTAGAACAAAATAAAAAATGTTAGCATTCACTATTTGATGATTGTGGTTTATCAGTACCAGGAGGAACAATATTTTTACTTGCCATATGTTACATTGAAGTCTTTCCCGGTCGTTCTCACTTAGATCAAGAAAAATATCATCAGGAAAGCCACCAACTTTGATACCCTCTGGCTCAAGAATGGTCTGCACAACATTTTGAAATGAGAGCTCTCGGTGATCACCCATGGCAAAAATCTGAAACAGTCATCAGACGTTCTCTATGATCTCAGTATAGTGCCTACAGCATGACAAAACTGTCAAACTGTTGCACAGTTGTACATAATTACCGGTTCAGTGCATCTAAGATCAAAGGAATGCGGAATACCTCATCTATCTACAGTCCATTGACGGATACATCAATATAATTGCTTCATAAGTACTTTAAGTCGTGAATTTAGTGAAATACTACTATTATAAACTCCACCAGTCACCATCCTGATGCCGCCATGTTGTTATACACCGTCGTGCAGTAAATGTTCTCGTGGATACGTAACGACATCCTGAGATATCCTATAATGTCGTAAATACGCGTTGTTGGGACGACATTTACACAGAGATTGAAAGGTATCGTTGTTACAGGGGTTTCGATTAGTTTTCGACTCCAGTCGAAGGCGGGATTATTATCAAGGTCATTACGTATCACCCACCATCTCGCGTGCACGATACGAACCATTTGTCTATATACAGGACGCAGAACCGTACAGACGATACACATGTACAGATACAGACGATCTCGTTTCTGTTACACCATCTCTGATTAGCTAATATTAAACCACCCTCAAATCACGTGATCGTGAAAAGAAATTAGGAAAGTTAGAACAACAATGCATTCGTTACAGAAAAGTTAATGTTGATACCTTCAATTAATCCTCACAGGCTAAATACAGTAGCAAAACACAGCTTTTGCGAAGAGGGCTCTCTCTCCACAGTATTCTAAGATGGTAGCTTTAATTTATCTCGCGGTGATAAGCCAATGACAGTACGTTCAAAAACTCGTGAAAATGAGATGGTCTGTACATAGGCAACACAACGGATTTTCTTGAGTCGCATTCTGGTCCTGATCGAACAGAGTCCTTGCTGAAGTAAACGGACATGGCTCTGCATCGTGGATGTTTTGCTGAATCATGTGATCGACTGTGGAGACAAGGAAGGGACACAGGCTCGTCAAGACACCGACTATTTAGATTTCCAACTAATCCTCTACGACGCGCCATTTGGGCACTGAAGTGCGGACGAACTGAAGAGCCTACTATTTATCAACATTTGTGTCAAGTATGTTACATGCTGTATGTCTTATTGGGATTATTTCGAGTAATTCCCTTGAGTAACAGTGAAACAGCGGAAAATTTATAGTACTGCGATCCCCACTGGTGGCTAAATATGTGGGGAAGACAACTCTTAAATACAACCAAACCCGTTGCGAGTTTCATCAAATCCCAAAAGCTACTTTTGGTTGATTACAATTGCAATAGCACAGATACCTATACTTACCGAAACTTGTGGATCACACAAGATAGAGGTGGAGGGGAGAGGGAGGGGGAGGGAGAGAGAGAGAGCGCGCGCGTGTAGCCGTGCACAAAACTGAAAACTGTCCATAAGCAGTCATCCTGTTCCGTTGACTCTGCTTGTAATTTCTCTTATTCTTATCATAACTCCACTACTGCTGAGTTATCATATTTCATCTTTCTTGGACAGGTATAATATACCTGTCCAAGAAAGATGATATATACTGATGATATATACTGATGATATATACTGTTTGATCTTATGCAGTTACGTATTTTTCTTCTTTAGTTACATTTTGATGACAGCCAGTATGAAAGTAGGACAGAATCAAAATGGAAGCTGAAAGTTGATGCGACACCAACCATCTTCTTCCACCAATCAGCTGCTATGGAGTTCTCCGTATGGACCACTGTCTACATGGAAGAAGATTCCATCGTGCAGAGTGAGAATTTAAACTCAGCTGATGAATGTGACTCAAACAATGGATGCCAGTCAAGTCAAGTAAAACGACATTCAGAGGTCAGGGTCAAGCGGCTGCCTCCCGAAATGCTGCTTGCCGACTCTATAGGCCTGCGGAGCCATGGAGAAGGTTTGAGCTCAGAGAACGTTCAGCCATCTGTAGATCCGGTGCCTTCAGTACGGAGGAGTAGAAGGTCAACTCTCGGCTGTGGCTCAACTAAGTTGGAGGAAGATTTTGACACCTCTAAAGTGAAGAGGGTCCGTCTTCACGTCAACCGAGCCACACCGCAGACTCCGATTATTGTACAGCTGGTCGATAAGACAGATCACAGCCAGACGCCACGCTATCCATACTACCAATACCTCAGGTTTCAGATCTGGAACAACAAGGAACCGACAAAGAAGTCTACGGAAGATGCAGTAAAAATTCCCCATATTCTTGTGACAAGGAATGCCGGGATTAACGCCTCTGCGAAGATGAAGACACGTCACTCATCAACCAACCAACCCCGAATCTTGGTGTGTGACTTGACTGAACCGGAGGAAGATAACCCTGCTGAAACGCCATCAGCCGCCGTCAGAATTCCGTCGATGTCATCGCCAAACGCATCACCAGCTGCCATAGCTGGAGGCAAGAGCAGGAATGTGACCCATCCGACAGTCTCAACTTCTTCTGCCCTGAAGTTTACTTCTTCTCATTATGGTAGGCTGACAGAGACACATTCCACAGTAGCTGTTGCCACTTGTGTTTACTGCAGTGAAATGGTTGTTATTTAGTTAGATTGAGTTTGTCATGTACATGTGTGATTATTGTAGGTTTAGGTCCAAAGCCTCGAAGAGATACTGATAAGTCAATTGAGGTTAAGCTGAAGGAGGCAGAGGTGATTTTGAAAGAATATCGCCGAGAACAGAAGAAAGTATGTTCACATATTCATTCCTTTCTCCCTCTCTCCCTCCCTCTACCCTTCCCTCTCTCCCTCCCTTTTTCCCTCCCTCTACCCGTCCCTCTCTCCATCTTTGTCTCCTTCCCTCTCTCTATCCCTCCCCCTATCCCTCCCTATGCCTCCTCCTCCTCCCTCCCTCTACCTCTCCCCTCCCTCATTCCCTATGCCTCAACCCTCCCTCTCTCTCTGCCTCTCCTTTCTGCCTCCCCTTCCTTTTTCACATACAATCAGTGGGTACATGCCATGCATATTATGCAGGACGCCATACGTATTGCCAAGGCAGAGGCCAAGTGCAGCAGGTTGTACAGTGCGCTCTCCAAGATCATGGGCTCAGAGTATGTTGAAGAATCGTTGCGACAAGGTCCACCCACCTCCAAGTGGACGATGGAATTGCTGCAGCGTTCCGCTGTGATTTGGTTTGCCTATGGTACTGCTGGCCTACGTATGGTCAGGGACATCTTCAATCTGAAGCTGCCAGATGAGAAATTCCTGTTGGAATTCATCAAGGAGCAGAGAGCTGGCTCGCCGTTTTTAGAAACTGCTTATAACATTCTGGAGAAGGTAGGTATTCCTATTTCTTGACTGTTTCAGAGATCCAAGATCTCTGACTGTTTTCTGTTGTCAGTTTGCCAGTCAACTGTTGCTTGTATGGTCCCCGCAGTATGAAGTGCCTAGCCTTGTTGCCAGAGGCTCTCAAGGCTATGTGCAAAAAGCCACTGATGCCGCAGCAGCCACCGCTGATGATGATCCCAGTGAGTGTGGTGACGAATGGGATGAACTCACTGACCTTGATGAGCAGCAGGTGTTTAGTGAGGAGCAGGCGCTTGGTGAGCAGCAGTTACTGGGCGATGATGACTCCATGCAAACTGAAGACTGGGAGGCTGCCTCATTTCTAAAGGCAATGGTAGGCGTTCCAAAGTCACTGCTTTCAGTCAAACTGCTGCCTCTACCCATCACTAGATATAAGTCTGTATCTAATTCATCTGTGGAGGCAAAGTCCAATTTACTAAGGAGTGAGTTTGGAGTTGAAAAGGTGCTCAAGCGGAAGCTGGGTTATGCTGATGATGGGAAGCGTAAATTCAAGCTTGTTCATGAACCTGTAAGGAGTAAGAAAGCACAGGCTAGAAAATCGGAGAGTGGTCCTTACTGCACAAAAAAGAGTAAAGAAAAAACAGTTGGGAAGAGTTGTGCACCAGAAACCATCAAGACAAAAACTGCAGCACAGTATAGGAAGAGGGTCACTTATAGTATGGAGGACATTGTTTCTAAATTATCACCTCATGGATCAGCCAGTCATCAGGCTGCAGCTGATCAGGCCACCTCAGCAGAGGTGGCGATAAATACATCCGCTGTCGATCAAACTCTGGCAGCGTCATCAGCATCCAAACCAAAACCAAAAGTCAGCTTCAATCTGACCACACCTCAACCAGCTAAGTGCAGCAAATATGTCATTGTGTCCCCATCCAATCCAGAAGACGTACCCAAGGCTGCACCAAACCAGGCGGTAATAACTACATCAGGCCAGGCTACTTCACCAGGCTCTCGAACAACTGGAATCTTGGATCAAACAACTACTCCAAGTCCAGCAGGCTGCGATGATAGCATATTTATGGTCACACCTAGCCAGACTGTAGTGGTTACTCCATGCTGGATGGATTCGACAGTACCCAGTTCTCTCACTGCTACACAAGCTGCAACCCCTGGTTCAGGTCAAGGTTACAATGACATCCAACCAACAACTGAAAGTCAAAATGTTCACCTCCTTGGAGCAGAAGTGAGTCAGGCTGGTAGTGAATTGATCACGCATACCAATGACAACCTGGTACAAGCTATTGACACCTACCATGCAGGTTTTGAGGATCTTTGTATTATGGCCAATGTGGTTGAGCAGGAGGTCATAATAGATGGCACCAGTCAGAGTGAAAAACACCCCAGTTCTGTGCTGCAACCAAGATAAACTGACGCGTGCCGAGCCTCAGCACATTCATCAGTTTACTTGTTTCCTCTTTTCTGTGTTTCAGATTGTTTTATTAGGATATGTTTGCAGTGATCAGGTGCAAAACAATAAATTTTTAATAGAGAAGAAGCCGTATAGTTTTATTGTAGCAGGCAGTTGTCGCCATGATATGAGATGCTCATATTGGCTGGCTTGGAGGGACACAGGCACGTCCTTGAATTTGACCAAGATGAATGAGGAATGCATCGATTATACCTTCCATACCCAGTAGGTTGTGACTTGGAAATATCGTGTTTTTAGTGCAAGAATTTGTTCAATATCAGGTGGGCGAGTTAGTAGGCGACTGACTGGAGAAGTTGCTATGGTAGTGTGTATGATCGCGGTTGCAGGTATTGATTGCCTGTAGGAGAACACAACTCCAAATTCCTCTATGAAAGTGCAAGGAGCTATTTTCGATTGAGTTTTTCGTGACAAGTAACTACTATTAAGGTCCGGCCACACACTCGTGTACTCGTGACTCGTGATTTGGAATTTGCGAATCTGTGATTCGTGATACCTGCCACACACTCGTACGAGCGAGGAATAGTAAAAAAAGAAGACAACTCCAAATCAAGAATTTGTCCAATGAGACGCGTTGTTAGTAGCGAGTATTGTCGTAAGATTTTTGCACTCCAGATCAAATTCTCAGACGATGCCTCCTCTTCAACGAGAAAGCTAGTGTTTGGTGCTACGTAGCGATAAAATGCATAGCCAGTATCGTAGACTTTTATTGCTAAAGAAGAAGCTTTTGCTTTTGAATCAAGCTAAAAGAAGAAGGAGATTTTGGATTCATCCCATAAACAACAAAAGAGAAGAATTCGGTCTATATGCATGTCACTTGGCATCTACACAATACATATCTCAAATGGTGAGAGAGGGTACCATACTCATGGTATGATAGCACCGAACTTCTCGAGAAATGCTCAAAAGATCGAAGAGGTTTGTTCTTATCTGACCGGAAACCGTAAATAGGTCGCCGTGACCTATTTTGTGTGATACCATTTTGGCCGCTTCCGGACGAACTCAGTGACATTTCGATGCTAGAACTAGAAATCTGATCAGATCAGGCATAACGTAAGTAAGTCAGTATGCGCGGATGCTTCGCTGAAGGCTGTGATCGACAATGGAGGAGGAGATCAGGTGCGTGCTCAGGTACGCAGAGGCACAGAACGTTTAGATTTCCCACTGATCCGTTGCGGCGTGCTATTTGGGCGCTAAAGTGCGGGAGAGTTGAAGAGCCGAATAACAACAAACGACTGTGCCAAGTATGCTGCTATCATTTTGTTCTGACTTTGCTTTGACCAACACTATGATAAATGTATGATATGATGTGCAATTTAGTACTCAAGGTTCTGATTTTATTACATAAGTCTCATTAGGAAAACATGTCCGTGAAGCGAGAGTTAATACACTGCCAACAGTCGCATATCCAGTTGGATGTCGTTAGTAGGCCATACTTGGCGTTGTGGGCATACGAGAGGAAATTTTCGACAACATGTGCATTTCTTGCTGGCAGCAAAGCCGAAGCTAGTGTTTGCAAATAGATGCATGATCTGACAACTCCTACAACTAACGGTGTTCAAGCTATGTGAATGAAAAGAGATTTTATAGGTATGGGCGATTTTAGACACTGCTGACGCCTTTGCGTCAGTCAGGTGTACAGTCAATGTACACTTGCATACATACATGCAGTAACCAGTTTCCGTTATCAGGAAATCATACTTATTATTTTTATTAATATTATTATTTTTTATTAACCTACTATAATTAGATTGTTTTATATTACATACTGCTTGGATAGATGTTCTGTTTGATGTTATGCAGCTACATATTGTGGTTTCAGCTGCATTTTGATGACAGCCAGTGGGAGAAAAGGAGGACAGACATGAAATGGAAGCTGAAAGCCGATGCGATACCTACAATATTTTTCTCCCACTCACCCGCAATGGAACCTCCTGAATTTGTCACTATCTATGTGAAAGGTGGTTCGATTGTGCAAAGCGAGGTCGATTCAGTGAGACGCCGTTCAAAGTACAGGGTGAAGGTTGACCCAAGGGAGAGGCATTCAGAGGTTCGAGTTGAACGGCTACCCTCTACGATCACTTCTGCCAAAACAATACTTGTTAGAGAGCCCGGGAAGACATCAAGTTCTGCGTCCAGCGAAGTAGAGTCGGTCGCAGGTTCGGCACAGCCTAGTTCAACTGGCACCATCAGCGTTATTAAACTAGAGGAGAATTTTAACAACACTAAAGTGAAGAGGATTCCTCTTCATGTGAATCAAGTCACTCCGCAGGCTCCGATTGTCGTAAATATCGTCGACATGACGGATCACAATCAGAGGCCAAGCTATCCATACCACAAGTATCTCAGATTTCAGATCTGGAGCAGCAGTGAGCCGACGCAGAAGAAGGTTGTCTGTGATCAGACGAAGCATCAACGAATCATGAATCTCCTAGTCAACGACAGTCATAGCTTTTGTAAGAAGCTGCCGCTGGACGCCAGAACTGCTGTTGCATATGCCGCGACAAGAAACGCTGTCATTAATAGCTTTGCTCAACGGTCAGCGCCTTCATCCTCCTCTACTGGCAAACAGTACGCCTCAGTCTCAGATGTACCCAGCGATTCATCAGCGTCCTCTCCAATCATTGCTCAAGCAGCCACAGTTACGGATCATAGCAATAATAAGGCATTCCTGATCCGTCTTCCAAATGCCCTCTCTGGCCCGTTTTCCTTCAAATTCCCCTCCAGGTTAGAGAGGGAGGAGAGAAGCGTCAGTAAGTGACCTACACTTGCTAGAACTACTGTGCAGTTATCGTATTAGTTGCAGCATTACGCACAACTAATCATCATATTCTTTCAGCTCTGGAACAGCAAATAAAAGAGAATGAAAAGCTCCAAAAGAAGCTGAAAGAGACTGAAGCAAGGTTGACAGACTATCAACAGCGTTTGAAGATTGTATGTCCATGCTATTCCTCAATGCCAGTCCCCCATGCCAATCCCCCATGTCATTCCTCTGTGCTGTTCTTCTATGCCAGTCTTCAATGCTTTTCCTCAGTGCCGTTCCTCTATGCCAGTTCTACATGCCAGTCCCCTATGCCATTCCTCAATGCCAGTCCTAAGTATTGTATATTATGGTGTGAACTGTTAACTGGGAAGTCGGTGTGTACAGCAATGTTATTATTTTTACATGATGGGGCACATGTGTACTTATGAGAATGTAAAATGCTTTTGAAATTACCACACTCAAAAGTAGAGATAGGAACCATTGAAATCTTTCTGGGATCAGTTTTTGTATTTCAAATATTCAAAAAAGTTCCTTTTATGCTTCAGTAGCAAGTGTTTCCCCACATACAGTAGATATGTACAGTAGATACGTACAGTAGATACATACAGTAGATGCGTACAGTTGATGCGTACAGTAGGTGTGTACAGTATATGTGTATTTATTTTGCGTTGAACATGATTCTAAACTCCTTCAAATTTTGAAGCACGTTTGCTGGTGTTTTTTCACACATTCATGTCGACACACATGACGATTGAAACGGGTACAGTGGCTCTAATTGTCAAATCGATGAACATTCAGACACTTTCTAGTTTTTCCTGAGACTAAGTGTGAGATGTCCCTTCTCGTCCTCTCTCTCGCTTTTTCTCTCCCTCACTCCCTCCATCTCTCTTTCTCTATCTCTCTTTCTCCATCTCCCTCTCTTTCTCCCACTCTTTCCTTCTCCTCCCCCTTCTCTTTTCCCTCTCCCCTCTCTCTTTTCCTTCTCCATCTCCCTCATCTCTCTCGCTTATTCTCTCCCTCGCTCCCTCCATCCTCTTTCTTCTCCCTCTCCTCCCTCCTCCCCATTTTTCTCCTCTCTGCTCGTCTCACCCCTCATCTCTCCTCCCCTCCTCATCCTCTGTCCTCTCTCTCCTCCCCTCTCTTTTTCCCCCCCCCTCTCTTTCTCCCCTCTCTTTTTCCTCTCCTCTCCATCCTTCTGTTCCCTCACCTCTTCCCTGCCCCTCCCTCTCTTTTTCTCCTTTACCGTCTACTTCCTTTCTCTCTCCCTCCATCTTTCTCCCTCTTCCCTTCCTTCTTTCCCCACTCTCTCACCTCTCTTTCTCCCTTCTCTCAGTCAATATTAGTCCACGTGACTACGAAATGCAATGGCCTATATTTATCTCTAGGAGATCGGCCATAGTACCAGGTGGAAAGCAAAGTATGAGAAGTTAAGCAAAGCGTTCTCGAAAGCCATAGGTTCGGAGCTGATGGAAGTGGCGACGCGACGGGACAAGTGGAATGACGAGCTGCTGCGACGTTCAATTCTCATCTGGTTTGCTTACGGCGCACGAGGCCTTCGAATGATTCGTAACACATTCAAGATGAAGCTGCCTAGTGAGAGAACTCTTCTCAGGGTCGTCAAGGAACAGAAGATCAACTCCGAGTTCCTAAACAGTATATACGACACTCTGAACAAGGTGTGTATTCACTGCTGGACTGGTGTTAGTCAGTAGTCGAATGACTATTCATGTGCTCTCTGTTTTACGTCTGCAGTATAAAGTGCCAAGCCTAATTCTCAGAGACTGCCCACCTGGTAGTGGCAAATCTGCCGGTACAGAAAGCAGCAAGGGTGACCCCATCAGCCATTCCGGCGAGATGCAGACAGGTGCCCCTCCTGGTACTGGTGGACACGCTGCTGTTGCCGATGACAGGAGTAGCGATGATGGCAGTGTGGATCTTGACAACTACAGTGACCTGGAGGTGATGTTAGACAGTGATGGGGATTTTGGCGATTCAAGCATGCGAGCCGAGGACAAGATGGCCTCATCGATACTGACTGCTATGGCTGAGGACAAGCAGACTAGTGGGTCCAGTTCTTTAATCCCAGTGAATGTACAGCAACCGCAGACCGCTGTACCACCAGATGGAGCTACGTCATCTCAGCAACCTGTCATCAACGCTGACGGAGGGTTGGTATCGGCTTCGTTCGTGGAAGCCAAGCCTAAGATTCCGAAGCGCAAGATGATGCTGAAGAGGAAACTGGTCGCTGATGAAGATGGCAAAATTATGATAATGTCCGTTCCTCAAGCGAAGAAGAAGAAACAGCTCAAACTGGAGGAAAATCATGAGTCCCTCCTAACAAAGAAAAGTGTGGGTGGAGAGGGTGACAAAGCCCAGTTCAAGAAGAAAAACCCTGCTGAGTTGGATAGCACAGTCATCACTTACAGCATGGAAGACCTGTTGATGGACCAAAGCCTCCAGCCAGCTCTGTCAGCCGATCATCAGGCCGTGACCTCAGCAGGGATCGTGATAAATACAGCTGCTGTCAACCAAACACTGACAGCGCCATACACACCGAATACAAAGATGAAGAGCATAGTTAACCTGACCATACGTCAACCAGCTAAACGCAGTGAACACGTCATTTCATCTCAACCTGGCCAAGAGAAATCACTCACCAGGACTCTGTCTGGTATGGTTGCTACAGCAACGCCAAGCCATGTTTCCATGGCTACACCAAGCCAAGTTGCTACCACTACTACTTCAAGCCTTTTAATCGCTACACCAGTGGGAGCTCACTATCAACACACTGGTCAAGGTCAAGGTTATAGTTATGTACACTCAGCAGCAGGAGTTCACAATGTCAACTTGGGGTCAACTGTGGGTCAGATTGAAGGCATGTCAACTGTTAGAAGTCACATGGGCAGCGGTGAGCTGCAGCAGATGCATGGTGGTGGAGGTTTTGGTAGCGCTTTTTATGGGGATACTGATCGTACCAGTAACGTGGTAGAGCAGGTGGTTACAATTAATCAAACGAGTCACAATCTAACGAACTCCTGATGAACCAACTGACATACACGCAACATTTATTTACCTTTTTTCTTTTGTTTATATATTTAAATATTTGTGAGCATAAGTTTGTGCTCATCAGTTGCTAAGCAATAATAAAACTATGGCAGTGTATAAGACCGGTATTAGCTGCCCGTAGGAGAAGACAATTCCTGATTCTGAGAGGTACGTGTGCGCACGTGATGAGGTCTGTTATTATTAGTACCTGGCTCCTGGCATTCCAATCGGTTTTTCGGCAGATGACTAAAATCTACAAAACGCAGAGATCAAATATAGGGAAAGATAATACTCGTGGTAGCACAAACGAACTTGAGGCAGGTCTTCGAGATAGAATTTTGAGAAGATTCATCCCGACCGGAAAGCGTAAAAAGGTCGTTGTGACCTATTTTATGTAGAGGCCATCTTTGTTCTTGGGTAGGTTGTTAATTGCCGCTTCCAGGCTAACTTAGTCACATCTTCGATGCAAAAAGTCTGGTGAAACATGCGTATGCGTAGATGCTTCGCTGAAGGCTGTGATATACAATGGAACAGGAAAAAAGATGCATGTTCAGGTACACAGAGACACAGAACGTTTAGGTTTCCGACTGATCCGTTGCGGCGCGCTCTTTGGACGCTGAAGTGCGGGCGGATTGAAGAGCCGAATGACAACACACGACTGTGCCAAGTATGCTGCTACCTGCTATCATATTTGGCCTGAGTTTACTTTGTGATATGAGATTTGGGATTGGAACGATTCTGATTATATGATTTATATAAGACAAGTCTCATCAGGAATTTAGTAATAGACGTAAGTGAGCAAGAGTTTAGTAAACTACCAGCAGTAGCGTATCGTATCCACTTGGATGTCTTTAGTAAGCCACTCAATTTCGAATGTCGTAAAATAGAATGGGAAGGAGGTACCAACAACATTGAAGTTCATACACTCTACATTTGCGTTTTGTGCTGGCAGCCGAGCAAGTTTGTGCAAATCATTGCATGATATGACAACTCCCAAAATTAAGTGTATACTTATGCGTACAGTAAACAGTGACACATATCTTCAGTTATAGGAAATTTAATTTGTTTCTATTATAATTACTATTATTATAATTACTGTACCAAAGTTATATTCTTCTTATAGTTCACATTTCTTGGATGAGCATTCTGTTTGATGTCATACAGCAATGTATTATGGCTTTCAGCTGCATTTTGATGACAACCAGTTTGAGAATAAGAGAACAGACACGAAATGGAAGCTCAAGTCCGATGCCATACCTACCATATTCTTCTGCCAATCACCCGCCATGGAGCCTCCGGAATTTGTCACTGTCTATGTGAAAGATGATTCGATTGTGCAAAGCGAGGTTAATTCGGTTAGACGCCGCTCGAAGTACAGGTTGAAGGTTGACCCAACAGAAAGACATTCAGAGGTTCAAGTTGAGCGACTACCGCCTGCGATCACTTCTGCTCACGCCATACTTATTAGAGAGCCCACGGAAACATCGAGTTCTGTGTCCAACGAAGTAGGATCAATCGCAGGTTCGGCAGAGCCAAGTTCGACTGTCAGTGTCACCAACAACTCTAATAAATTGGAGGAAGATTTTGACACCTCTAAAGTGAAGAGGGTCCGTCTTCACGTCAACCGAGCCACACCGCAGACTCCGATTATTGTACAGCTGGTCGATAAGACAGATCACAGCCAGACGCCACGCTATCCATACTACCAATACCTCAGGTTTCAGATCTGGAACAACAAGGAACCGACAAAGAAGGCCGTCAATCATCAGGCCGTCAATCATCAGGCGAAGCATCAGCAAATCATGAACCTTCTCATCAAGGAGAGCCACAGCTATTGTAAAAAGCTGCCATCGGATACCAGAACTGCTGCTGCTTATGTGGCAACAAGAAACGCTGTCATTAATAGCTCTGCTCAGACACCAGCGCCTTCATCCTCCTCTACTGACAAACAGTATGTCTCGGTATCAGACGTACCCAAAGATACGTCACTGTCCTCTCCAATAGTTGCTCAGGCAGCCACAATGGCGAAAGATAGCAACAGTAAGGCATTCCTAATCAATCTTCCGAGAGCCCTCTCTAGACCGTTTTCCCTAAAGTTTCCATCGGGGTTAGAGAGGGAGGAGAGAAGCGTCAGTAAGTGACATACACTTGCTAGAACTACTGCGCAGTTATCGTATTAGTTGCAGCATTACGCACAACTAATCATCTTATTCTTTCAGCTCTGGAACAGCAAATAGAAGAGAACAAAGAGCTCCAAAAGAAGCTGAAAGAGGCTGAAGCAAGGTTGACAGACTATCAACAGCGTTTGAAGATTGTATGTTCATGCTATTCCTCAATGCCAGTCCTCAATGCTGTTCCTCAGTACCAGTCCTCTATGTTGTTCCTCAGTAATGGACTGTATGCTATAGGGCTGTCACGATAGTCACGATAATCGTGACTATCGTCATAGTGATTTACTATCGCGATAACGATAGTCACGTGACACTATCGCGATAGCACAACTACCATTAAAAAACCGCAAACAGCTCTTAGAAAAACAGACAACTCCGCAATAATGATTCAACCTGACTAGTAGAGCTGGTCTAAGGACATTGTAGTGTTTAGTAGCAGTGTTCATGATCACAAGGAGCTTGGATGAACTTAGTATACTTGATAGAATGGTACT
>ERZ1740065.1227-NODE-1227-length-15177-cov-12.611030_pt1 | contig 15177 bp, 17 predicted proteins | sample MGYA00581738_ERZ1740065 | MGnify/ENA primary metagenome ERZ1740065 (study PRJEB43018, sample SAMN04849749) | marine metagenome | isolation source: floating plastic debris | place: Pacific Ocean | collected 2008-09-01 | study: EMG produced TPA metagenomics...
CCTTCCTCCCTCCCCCTCTTCTCCCTCTCTCCCTTCCTCCCCCTCTCCCCCCTCCCATCTCCTCCCCTATCTTCTTTGCCCTTTCTTCCCTCCCCTTTCCTCCCTCCTCCCTCCTCCCATCTCTTCTCTTTTCCCTCCTCTCTCCTCCCTCCCCTTTCCTCCTCCCATACTGATCTGCCACAGCTGCCGACTGATAGCTAGACACTGCGATGACTGATTCGACCTTGATAGTACTTATCAAGTTGATGCAGGATGATTACCAAGTGGCAATGTTTGCCAAGTCACTGATTTGGAGTCAAAGTCACCCAAGTCAATCAGGCCCTTATCTACAATTGTTGCACCCTGCCCTGCCAGGTTACTCGTATTCACTGCGAGCTAGCTCTCTCAGGGGGTTTGCATGTTGATCTATTGACTCACTCCTATGTATTATCGTGTCTCACCATCTGCTATCTCTAACATAGTACGCATATTATATCTACTCCATTGTAACACTCCCTGTGGTGTGGCTGACACAAGGATCATATACTAGCCTAGATGGCAGCGTAACGCATCTACTTCCACCTCGCAAGAGTCAGTATGACATGTTCCAGCTTTGTTGCAGGGTGTCATTATATATGGGTATAGTGACTACGGCAGCGGGCTTCTCTGGGGTCGCCCTCGGTACGGAGGTAGCAAAGAGAGTCAAGCGTGTGCATCAGAACGGAGACCCGCTGGTATGCGCGTTCGGTCTGCTGTCAGGCATGCCGTTTCTCTTCCTAGGCTTGATACTATGCGAGTACAACATGATCGCTACTTGGGTACGCCATCACGCACCACAATATCACCATAGCACTGTGTGACAATAATGTTACGTTTACCTCGCACCGTTCCAGATACTCATACTGATATCAGAGATCCTCATCTTCATGAACTGGGCTCTGGTAGCAGACATGCTGTTGGTAGGTTGATATGTAGTGTGTCGGAGGGCTCTCCGTTATAATATACTGACTATGTTGGTGGCTGTTTGTAGTACACAGTTGCCGCCACCAGGAGGTCCACCGCCGAGGCGGCGCAGATCTTTATCAGTCACCTGCTAGGAGACGCAGCCAGCCCGTTCCTGCTCGGATTCGTGAGTTTCTATGTCATCTATTCAAAACTAAACGTTGCAAACCACCGCAATAAGCTGTGTGATATGGTTTAAACACTGCGGAAGGACAGTATTGGTCAACTCTATTGCTATTTATTATTGTAAATATCTCTTTCCTCCGTTGGGCTGATATCGTGGAACATTACCGAATGTTCTATTCGTACGTCAGTCATCTCTTATCAGTGTATGATACCAACAGAAAATAAGGCAATGTTCGAAAAAACCTGATAGCTGTTGATCTATGTCCACTACCTTCCACACAGCATAGTTCGTAGGTTGTAGATATACAGTTTACTGTTAACACCAAGCCCACACTATGCCGCGCGTTCAGTTTATGACAGTAGCAAATGGGAGTTTAGATTTTATCATTCTGCGAGTCACTCTCTTGCACAGAGTTATTTTGCAGAAATTTTCAGAACACAGGCTTTTGCAGTTATTGATTTTTGCTTTGCGGTAGAAGTGAAACTAGTCGTGGCCATTTTCTCTCCACAGCAGGAAAGTATTGACCTGGTCTTAAAAAATACATGCTATGAATGAACTGAGTACTGTGATTTGAGTTGTCTTCTCTCTGTGATCTGCTCGCACTGCGGGCTGGTTATATGGCTTCATCTATTGCAGATGTCTGACAGTTTTAAACACGGAGACAGATCTGTCTACGTTGCATTCAAATCTCTACAGAAGTCGCTGTATCTACCCTTGTTTATCGGAGTGTTCGGTGGCGGCTGCTTCCTAATCACCTCATTATTTATTACTAAAGACAAAGAGCAGGCGGATAAAGAAACCAAAGGTACTGAACACTCGGCCACGTGCTCTGTCTCCCTCTCTGTATGACCCGAGTGATGTGAACATTGTGAATGATACCGCAGGCGCTCTAGCTGCCACTAGTACGGCCACTAGTACGGATAAGTTAGGTGCTGAGTTTGAACTGTCTCAGCCAACCTCCGGGTCAAAGGTAACAGCCGAGATTCGCCCCCCTCCCAACCCTACCAATGTTATATGAGAGTTTATATGCTGATCACATGATCTGATTTACTGCTCCCAGTCGTAGACTGCTGTAGGATTGCTCATTTGTGTTTGCGGAATGATAAATAGTAACAGTGCTGGAGATTCTAGCCCCTGGTCTCTGTGTTTCAGGGTTAGTGCGGAGGAGCCCGGTGAGTCGGCCCCTGCCACTCGATGACATGGTGCCGTTATTTGATGACGAAGAAAGCAGTCCGTTTGATGACAATGACGATGTGCCCATGCTGCAAGTGCTTTGGTAGACCTGTGTGACACTTTTTTTATATCATGAACCTGTGAATGTATAAACTGTAACAAACTGTAATAATCAACTCTATAAGGAATAGTGGTGATATTTTATTATGTCTACATCGCTGGACGGCCCAAGCATCGCTGAGGCTAGCAGCTATATATCCTTCGATTTAGACATGTTTAATCTGTATTGGTTGCGGCTGAAGAAGTCACTAAACTTGGAGGCGTAGCGCGCCTGCACAACCATCAGCGTCGTAACGACATTGCCAAAGGCAACAAAGAAGTAGATGCCGCTAAGGACTGGAACCTAAAAGTGCATTAAATGTAACCAAAGTTTCATAAAAATTGATGATGTAGAGAGAGGGGGGAGATGACCAACCTGCCATTCGGAACACTTGGGGTGATACCAGAGATGGTACAGTACATAGCCATTATAAAACTGAAAGGCCTACAATCAATCCCAAACAATGATTGACAGACAGTGCCAGGTGGTTGGTAGTAGTTAGTATTATGTAATCGGTCTACTTACATAGCCAATGAATAGAAAGGGCATCAAGAAGCTGAAACCTTTGAGCATCCATGATTGGAAACCCTCACGGGTGATAGCCATGTCACTGCCCAGTCCTAGAGCCCTCAGTCTGTACAGTACACCACTTTGGTAGTAGAACTGTGCCACCTGCACCACACCTGCAACATGTGTTTAGCCGATTTAAGGTGTTTATTATTATTAGAGATGCCTGAAAGCCCAAATTTGGTTTTGAGCTTCACTTGGCCTTTCTTTATTGTTCCCCACTGGATTATAAATGCTGTTTGCCCGGTTTGCATACATCTTGCAGCCTATGACACCAGCACTGGGAGCAAAGCGTTGTTTATCCCACGATTGCATTCACATAGATCTTAGCTGCGGCGCCATCGTAGCCATCGTAACCGTCGTAAGCCGGTCATATAGTTATGGTGCATGTGCTATCGCAGGAAAGTTCAGCTGGTTGAACTTTTCTGCGATGGCGCACACCATTGTGTGAAAGCGTTTATATGAATCCCACCTAGCTTGAGCGCCGGATGTATGTGAATCATACTTTATGGACACATGGAGAGGACAGTGACTTACTTAGATAGGCGCAGAAGATGACGAACTGATCCCTGAACATCCAGTATGTGGTACCATCAGGCCTAAAGAAACAGTAAGCATTGATCAGCCACTACTATCAGAGGTCCTGTATGTCACTGTCACTAATAGACCGCCTCACCAGACTAACAGGATCCCTGCTGCTGCCGTCGTAATGAAATGATGCGCCAGCCACCATCCCTTTATCCTACAATGGGCGTGGCATATATAGCTGTAGTTCTAAATTGATGATCACCAAGTCAGTGCCCCTCCTTCCATGCTGTTGTAGAGCCTGTGCACCCCTGCCGAGGTGGAGCCCCACCCCGTTGTGGTACAGTGACTTACTTGGATCCGTTGACTTTCAGTATATGCTCCCTAATTGTCAGAGTGCAGTAGTACCAGACAAACAGGAAATGGTACGCAGCGTCAATAAATCTATGAAAGAAAACCGAATAAACAAATTACAACAAGAGAATATAACACACCATCAAATATCTTCATTTTCAAGTCGTAAGAGAACGTTTTACGACTAAAGAATAATATTTCCCTTATGGAGACTAGGATTTCAACTCTGAAAAGAAGTTGTAATCAAATTTCCATGCAGACTCTGCTATCAACGGATCGAATGATGATGAGATATGCAGTTATCTCAATGAGACGCTCAGTGCCTTACCTGTATCGCCACGGCATCATGTAGAGGATCGTCGACACGATGAATGTGATTATGTTAAGAACTAGTTTGAAATTCTCGTAATTCTGCTTGTAATTGAGCCGATCACCCTTGCTCAGCAGGGACACACTGACCTGCCCCAGGATGATCTTGAGGTAAATACTACAAGGTAAATACTAAGATGTAAATACCACAAGGTAAGTGTACTACTATTCAAACAGGCAGAATGTGGGTGAAAAACTGATGAGCCCACGGATCCAACTTTCTCATTCTCACCCGTTTTTATGTGGCAAGAATTCTTCCATAGCTCTGAAGTGTTGCTTTCTTTCAGCTGTCTGGTCGAGAATGTCTTGTTTCTGTTTGGCCTGTTCCTCCGATAAGCTCCTAAATCGGGGTGACATCATTACTAGTACGTACTGATTGAATTGTCCACAAATTGATTAGCATCATCGCCTTCAGTTTTTTGCACACGTACATATGGTACGTACGGCACGTACATACGGTACAATTCGGCGTATTTATCTGTCACTATATATACATGTACATATAGTGACAGATAAAATACACCGAATCCATCTACTGTAAACCCAAATATTTTAGCGGACAAAATATTATAGTGTTTTGCTCAAATCAGCAGTATTTTTAATAATAACGCCTGGAGTTTTTACAGTAATCAAAATCACGGCTTATAGTGTCGACTCGTGTTGTGATGTACGCATGCTGCCCAGGGCTGATGGTCATCAAACCTTTGCGATAGGAGGGAGTCATTTATTTTCTTCATGCGATAGCGCTGCTTCGAGATCAGACTGGAACACTTGTCCTGCAGTCCCTTCACCTCCTTTATTTTGTCCAGATAATCTCCATGGATTTTCTTTGAAATAAAATGTACACCAGTCAACTTCTAATACTGATATACAGCATCATGTACGGTATGACGTACAGTATGACGATGTACAGCATGATGTACAATATTACGTACGGCATAATGTACAGCATGGAATACAATATGACATACAGTATTACGTACGGCATAATGTACAGCATGACGTAAAATATGATGTACAGTATGACGTACAGTATGATGTACAGTATGATGTACAGTAGGATGTACAGTATTATGTATAGTATGATGTAGGTAAGACGTACAATATGAGTATGCTATATGATATTGTGCAGCTTACAGACACATGATATGATAGCTTACTAGTCACAGAGCTATCAGTACAATGAAGTACTTCAAATAGTGCCAGTACAGGACAGCAAATACCAGGGTGAAATGAACTGGGTAGCTACAGAAATACAGCTACCCAGAGATACAGATACAGAGAGGTAGATATACAGAGGGAGATATACAGAGGGAGATATACAGAGGGAGATATACAGAGAAGTAGAGAGCTAGAGATAGAGAGAAGTAGAGATACATAGACATGGAGAGGTAGAGATACATAGACATGGAGAGGTAGAGATAAATAGAGATGGATAGGCAAAGATACATAGACAGGGAGAGGTAGAGATGCATAGACATGGAGAGGTAGAGATGCATAGACATAAAGGGGCAGAAATACACAGATACGGAGAGGCACAAAAGACAGTCGAGGAAATGAAAGGACAGTGATCAGAGGCGATCGGCTCTGTATCGCAGAATTGCTGAAATATTAAGCCAATACTTATACTCAAACATTCACACATCTATATGTAATCAGAGATCATGATCTCTGATATAATACTGTTGGTATGCAGCTTTGCTGTCCCTTCAGCACTTACTAAAGAGATGGGTGGGTGCAAAGTGCTATCTCCATTGGATAGTGCACAGGCAGGGAACATTGGTAGAGATATGGTAGGCCATAACAAGGCTCAGAGCTCAAAGGGAAGGGTAGAAGGATCAGACATGCAGATGTGGTAATAGTAATAATAGGAAATCAGGAATGAGGGAGAAGAGGACTGAGAAATGGGGGAGATTATGAGGGGAAACTATGAGTAAAGAAAGCAAACAGAGAGGAGAAAGACGAAAGGAGGAAGAGTGATAGAGGACCTCATACAACCACCGAAATTGATGCAAACGAATACATGCTGCAAAGCTCTAATGACAAGTAGCAGCAAAAGAATTGCTATGAGTTATGCCCACGTAGTGCATGTGCAGTGCAGCTATCGTCAGAACGTACGCGCGACAAACCTGCAACTGCTGAAACTCATCGTTGAGCTCGTTCCATTCGTCGACAACCGACTCCATCCTTTCAATGCGAGGTGGAGCCACTCCATCCATACTATATATTTACAGTGCGGCTGATAAAAACCTAAAACAGGCAGAGATAAGATAAAAGTCTACCCGGCTCTCTATATGGACAAATGGATATATATTATATCAAAACTTCAGCGTCATTATTGATCACTCAACAAACCTGAGGATATTAGGTGGAAGCTTATAGAATGTAACTGTTCATACAAAACATGTATATTTTACTGTTTCCGCGGCGATTACAACGTCCTCGTTGGTAACCTTGTCAAGATCATTCGCTGACCACCTGGTCATACGGCTAGAATACTGTGATGACGTACAAAACTCTGACGGGTCCGCGTGTGCGCGGAGTAAGGTAAAGAAGAGATAATCGAAATAAACAGGAAAAACCCCAATTCTGATCAGAATACTGTTCATAAGTGGCTACTCTCTACCTGTAGCTGGCTGAATCGCATTGTAAACGACAATGCATGCTCTCTAAAAGCAGTGCGACTAGCTTACGTGTATTGGCAAATACGTCTATATAAATCTAAATATAGCGCAGCTAACGAACGAGAATATGAGGGGATGATAGTGATTCCATTACTCTTATTTTTACACATCCCAATTCTGCCGATAGTAGCCGCGTTGGAGTGAGGAAGAGCAGCTGTTGTCAGGGTGAACCGTTGAAGGGCAGAGAGGACTTATCGATCTCTTATCTACTACTAGTTAGTTCGATAAGTAAGTAGCTATACATATAAAGTCTGCATATTCTCTGGGAATTTGGCATAAGTAAGTAAAGAGGAAAACCTTGCTTAGTTGCTGGAATAAACCATTCCTGTGGACCTCAGTTATTAGCCAGTACAAATCTTTCAGATACGATGAGTCGATAAGCCTACTAGAAAACGATAGACTGTAAAGATACTATGGATATGCAAGATGAAGGTATTCATGAGCTCTGTGAAGAGCTTTGGAACCGCAATATTGATGGAGGATGGGAGCACTTTGTTGAGTCGAATGGAGTCACTATCTACAGGCTCTATGACCCAGTAATCAGCTCTTTTATACATCACTCCTCGCTGAATTTGCTAAAACCATAAATGTCTAAACTATAGACTTCTGATGTTATGTCTAGGAGTCGGGTTTGTACCAATACAAGACCTATGGAACTCTAGCTGGCATCTCGCCAGAAGTGTGTGCTGACGTTTACATGGACTTGGATTATAGAAAGAAATGGGATGGCTATGTGAAAGGCAAGATACTGTGCACTTCTTTCCCACATAGATTCTATGTCCTGCTTCCGGTCTTATATCACACATTGACTATCATTTTGCAGATTTGTATGCCTTCAAAGACGGTGACATGGACGGAATCTACTGGCAGGTTAAGTTCCCATTCATGATGTCAAACAGAGATGTATCCTTACTGAATCGCGAAACGAAACCACTATGTACATACAATCATTGTCAGTATTTACCTTGACTCTATGACTCAGTACGTGTACAGACGGAGGCTGAGGAAGCTTGAGTACAAGGGCGCCCAGGTGTACTGTGTTATCGCTGAGAGTAATACCTTCTCCAATGAAGGCGAAAGGAAAGGCGTTATTAGAGTTACAGAATATGTGCAGAAGTTAGTCTTGATGTCAGATGGAAAGGGTGGATGCTCTGGTAAGTAACTGCTTTTTGCACCGAGTCAATTTCATGAGTTTTGGTTCTTACTTCTGCCTTCAGTATCAGTTGTGACTGAAGTGCACCGTCATTCACTTTTTAGCTTTCATACACTATTTTGACAATCCAAAAGGAATGATACCCAAGATGGTGATCAACTGGGCAGCCCAGGTAAGTGAAATATATAGAATACCTCTATCATATTTGCATATAAAAACTTCCACATATCAACTCCTTCATTACAGAAAGGAGTTCCAGGATTTCTAACAGATATGCAGAAAGCCTGTCGTGGTTATGCAGATTACAAGGCCAAGCTCGAGAAGTAATCCGCCACAGCAAGACCTCCATCAGACGTACATAAGACTTACATCGGACGCACATAGGACGTACATAGGGGGCACATAAGACGTACATAAGGGGCACATAGGACGTACATAGGGGGCACATAGGAAATGCAGAGGAAGTACCCAGGAAATATTTTGTACACTAGTCTATTGGTTCAAGTATGGCTATTCAATTAGCAAATGTAATAGACATTATTTATTGCAATGTACATGCGTGTCTATCTCAATCAACTCAGCCATCAACTCAGCCATCAACTCGGCCATCAACCCAGTCACCAGTTTACATACGTCTGACTCTTCCAGTGGACGGTCTCGAGTCATCAGTCTTCGATCCTGTGAGACTCTTCATCAGCTGCTGGCTGCTTGCATTGAGCTGATTGTCATTCGATTTTCTTTCAGTCACTCGTTGAGCACCAGTGTTTGCTTTCTTGGTGTCTCTGGTTTTAGTGTCAGAATTTTCCAGTCTATCTATAAAGTGAGCCGCGCTCTGATGAGGTTTTTGAGGTGAACTTTTCGTCTTTCCCTCTGGACCGGCAGCAGTTGAATCTATGTCACTGGCGCTAACTCTGCCCATCAGATCTATGAGGTTCTGTTTGAGTTCATTGTCTCTCTCAGACATCAGATCGGAGGGACCGCAGCACTGCCTCGATCGGCCTGTAGACTTTATACTTTTCTTGTAACTCGCCTTCAGCTGCTGCACGCTGTCTCTGGCTACTGCGTGCTGCCGCACTGCGTCACACGCATCCAGCAGCTAGTAAATAAAGTGAAGATTGGTGACGTTGCGTTGGGTTCAGGTCACGTCTTGTTCTGGTTTCATAAGGGGAATGTGATCAAACCTACTGAACAGCTGTGATATTTCGCCATAACCTTCTATTACAAGCTTACATTACCACGAAACTGCAGTTATTTCCTACTACACCCTGCTGTAGGCCTGGGCTACTAGATATGGGGGTGTAGTGCTGGATGACTCTGATGATAGGCTGTCAGCGCAATGCCACTGTCATTGTAAATCTGCAGGTTCTTTGTGAACTACTCGTGTTATTTGATGACCAAATTTCGCCTTTGAATTGGGAAACTCATGTTTTTGGCTTTTTGCCAGATAAGTGATGCTTCAATTTGCACTGTATAGCCAACTTATCCTTCTGATCAGAAAGTCTTGTAATGTAAATACGGTCACCACACATTGCCTACTGCATCACACTCCAGCAGGTCAATGATAAGACAGATCTAACATAATATAGCAAGAGAAAGTAGAACGCACTGTCTTATCTTACTGTAAAAGTGCAATCATTAGCGGTAGCAATATTTAACGTTTTCCTAAAATGAGCGTAATAGCGAGAAAAAATGTTGGCATTTGTGGATTGAGTCCATTTAAAAAATAGAGTAGAAATACCTCCCAACGGAAAAAAATCAGCATATTTGAAGTCAAGAACGTACCTATGATCATCAGCGAGTTTTCTATTAACTATGAGATGACAACTCCGACAAGTTGTCATCATGCGACAACTCTGATGGAAACTTAGTTGTATTTATCATTAACTGTTTCCTTCAAATCGCTATATTCGCTAAATATTTTTCCATGCTAAACTTTCCACTCTTACAGTATCATCACATACATGAGGAGACAACTCCGCAACAAACCTGTGGGCTCAGCTTCTTCAGCAGCTGCAACAGGTTCTTCAGGCTGTCATCGCTGTGATCATTAGACAAGTTCTGGAAGCTTCTGGCTATGTCTGTGAAACATAGAGAAGCAGTAGAAACCGAGGATCTGCTCAAAAAGTGTAAAACTGTAAATACAGAAATACGATTCCTCAGAGAACTATTAAAATGCTTAGTGACGTTTAGTGCTCCATGGTGTTATAGCATTCAAGCATTAGAAACTGCTTTTAAACTGATTTGTTTCTTTCCACAGATCTACACATTGGATACCGATCACAACTATGGGAAGGTGATATTGAAATATAGCCTGAGATGATATACACAGCGATCATAACTGTATGGGTGGTATTGAAATATAGCCTGAGCTCAAAGTGGATCAAGAGGATTGACGGAAACACTCACTCACTCACCGGTTACAGGGTCAATCAGTACATCAATCAGGTTCCTATGATACAGCTGCTGCTCCTGGACTAGATGTTCGAGAAGGTCATCTGCTGACGAGCTCTCCGTCGTCTGTCGAGAATTGATACTCTTCAGCTCCTCCTCTAGTGATGATATCTGCGACATTGCATGTTTATCATCAATTCAGTCTTTTCAATTACTCCAAACAAATGGCCGACTCACTTTCATCTCCAAATACTTGTGTCTGTGATCTACAAGCTTCAGCAGTGAGTCCACTACACTCTTCACTTCCTGTTGCTTCCGATTACTCATCCTTGGGAACACGCGCATGAGCGATTCTGGTGTGATTTCTGGAACAGCCAGTCGGTCACTCTGTAAATATTGGGAATCTGCATGACATTGACCCAAGGTTCCCCATTTTTAATCTATTTTTGTATGCTGCTTAGGCCATTTAAAACCCGTCCTTAACTATTACCTCCAAGGGGGAGTTTATTACAGAAAAGCCCCTCAACTATAGCTTTCTATAAATAAATGTATCAAACAAGTACTGAGTACTGAGTACTAAGTACTCAGTACTCACTATGATCTGGTGAGCCAACACTGAGAGATCCACAAAGAAAAGCCAAGAGAGGATCAAATCAGCTTTAGACATTTCTCGGTAAGAAAGAATCATTAACTGCCTAAATGGGCCAAACGCTGTATTTCTATCTGTTGGAAAGGTATTTTTTTGTTGACAATAAGCCTATAGTATAGATGATGACTCACCCAGGGGATCTGGGGTACCAGCAGTGACAGTGACAGCAAGTCATTGCAGGCAGTGTCCAGTCGCTCCAGTAACGAGTCATCTACGGCGCTGTGTTTGCGATGAAGAGTAGCGCTGTGTAGAGATTTGAATAACGCGGCCAGGCTGTGCTCCAGCTTCGTCTATTACAATACATACAGGGAATTCAATACAGACAGGGAACTCAATACAGACAGCGAGTTCAGCGAGACACAGAAAGTACCAGACATTCCTACTGCCTAGCCCTACGCAGTCCTACGAGGTGAGTCATGGTGGTTATGCATGAAGCTATTAGTGGTTGACGAGTCTCATGTTGACAGCTGCTAGTCCTATTCGTTGACCTGGATGTGCCATAACTACACTGATAGCTGCCACCAGAGCCGTATAAGAGTGTCTCTTACACTCTGGCTGCCACTAGTCAGAAGTTGCGCTTCCATCTGGGGTAACCTGGTGCACAGCATCCAAAAAAGTTTCATCAACTGAGCAGACCTTCCTACCATTGCTAACATATTCTTCTTTTCATCAAGATGCCAACAAATTTAGAGACATGAGTGAGTCTGGAAAGAGCTGTGGTGATATGCCTCTATCAGTCTATCAGTCTATCTATAGTTATCCTATCCTATATCTATCTTTATATTTATAGAACCCAATCACATCAGTGAGGTGAATGTGAAAGAGGTGAGGAACGAAAGAGTAACTAACCACTTGTGAGAGATTGATGTGCTTCAAACTACCGCTGCAGATATCTCTCATAGTCGGTGTCTTCTTCTGCCTCAAGAACTTTTGACAGTTTGTGAATACTTCCGTGTCCATTACGTCAGGACTGCCCTGAATATCGGGTCAACGCTGACTATTGTTACTACAATCGTTAGAGATGTAACAGAGCCTCAGCTATAGAAACCTGTGCAGAGTCCAGTCGCTCCAGCAGCCTCTGGCTGTCGCCTATCTGCTGCTCGCATTCCTTTATTGACAGAGTCACCGATCGGTTGTTTGTCTCCACCATCCGCCTGAAAAATCAAGGCACTGAGGAATAATAACCTGAAATCTGCAGACATGATCACCTGCCGATACATGCCAACAAATGACATACGGTCTATACGCAGAGCAATCTCCAGAATCTCACTAGGAAAGATGATGATAGAAAAAGTTAGGCTGAAGTAAGCATACGCAGCTAATAACAATCATTTATAAATCACAGGCAGTTTGGTCAACGATCAAGGGAATAGATCTATGAGGTAACAGTCAACACAATGTTTAGTATTGATGGATGTGTACTGATAAATATAAAAAGGTAGGCGCTCTAAACGTTTTCCTACCTTAGCATTTTACCATACAGCTAGCATCTGATCCGACAATCAGGTACTCTTTCACCGAGTGGGTGTCATGTTTAATTTGGAACTCTGGAATTCTAATGCCGGCCGCACATTCCAAATCAAAGGTGCTTCAACATCAGTGCAATCATCAGTTTACCTGAAGAACATGTTGTAATGCTGCACCATAGAACTCGCGTACAATAACTTCTCCTTTTGTTCCGCCACTGCATTAGCCATAAACACAATCTGCAAAAGCGTGGAGAAAAGGATACCAAACCTGCTTCAAAGGCAACAAGAAAAACTCATAGCATCGCTGACTACCTGCTTCTCAAGTTGGTAGATTTGTGCCTTGAAGCGATGAACTCGTCTTTCATCAAATACTTCAACAGACATCTCATGGTCTATTTGAGTTTCCATGATTTGCCGAGACTCCATAATAGAGCGAGAGTCAGGTGAAACAGTCGGATAAAACAGAATTGTATCCAGTAGCTTTATGACAGTCTGTAGGTAATGAAACAGCCCAGGCTGTTCACATAAAGCAAGGCCTTGGAATCTCACGAGCTACATGCGCATCAAAAGCAAAGTCAATCGAGAAGGATAGACTGTCACTAGAAAATATGAGAAAAATGGTCAAAGGCTCTCCTCTGAATTCTCAAACAAGATTTGAAATACAGAATATGTTAAAATGGTATCGCTGTGTTGCTATTACTGTTGACCAATCACACTTCACTGTAATCTAGTCTTCGGAAAAAGCTTTTATAACAAAACAATTATAATAGAATATTTTCCTAATTTCATCCAAAATTTCTCACGTAAAAAAGGTTTTAAGATTCTTTATGAATATTGAATATTGTCCTATACCGTATAATAATTAGGAAGCGCGTAGAATTCATTTTTGTACGTCACGCGATAACTTGGTAGCGCCGGTCACAAACAGTATGGTGGTCAGTGCTGCATGATGCACTACTCACGTGCGTGCCATCGAGATAATGACGGTAGTATGGTATAGAGATGCATACTCCTAATAATTTACGGTGATCTAATGGATTAAAGCTCGTATCTGTTTTCTAACTGAGTCTATGAAATGAGCTCAGCTCACCTCAATCTTTCTCTGCTGAGCAGAGGCGTGGGGGAGGTTCAGCAAAATGGCCATGAAAAGATAGAGGTCAAGCTTGAGCCAGAGGTATGTTCTGTAGTTTCAGCTAGTATATTGCCTTCAATAGCTTCATATGCAATATTTCCCTAATGCTTTAAGAATCGATATGTACTAATACATGAGCAACAACTTGAGATGCCAATACCCTTATACAGACACTCTTATTATATAGGATTATAACAATTGGCTGGAAAATCCCCGTCGGATGTGGATGCAGACTATTCTCCCTCCCATAACTAGATCACAATCACCAACTCCTCGAGAGAACCCTGCCCCTAGTATCTCACACGGCCATCCACATGGATCAGAGTCAGACCACTACACATTTCATAATGTATGTATGACATCACATATAATTCAATTGTTATCCAGCTGTCTTACAGTCGTTCTTGCTTTGAAAAGCGCAGCGCAGGTTATTTACACTTTTCTCTTGCCTCCTTTTCAGCCACACTTACATATCCCGAAGACCTTCACAACGAGGAAAGGTGCCTTGCTCTTGTTTTCTGAAGATTTTGCCAATAAGCATCACGCATCTAGAAAGAGACTAAAACGATTGCATCACAGCGCAGAGGGACCAGCGATACACACAGTGGACGACTTGGCTCGATCTATCTTAGCTTACGGTGCTACTAAGGTTAGTGTACATCTCAGGAAAGTGAGACTATAGGGCTATTGTATTCCCATCCATGTAGGTAATCAAGCCATTAATTTATTTGACCATATGCATGACACTTGCTTGTCAGTATTGTTTATGTCTTTGATTTTTTATTGAAATCTGTTGTGTTGTCATACTGATGCTGTATTCCTTGCTCAGACAATACGGTGTTATTGAGTTATCAGGAAATCTGGTCATGCATCGATCTGGTCAATAGGTGCTGTCCGATACACCTCAACATAGCACTGTAGCATACAAGTCGTCATATCCCATGTCTTTCTATACTCCCTACAATGTACAGTAAATCAGCTCTTGTTAATCTCATTTTTGAGCTGCCCAAATTCAATGGGGAGTAGAAGGGATTACAGACTTTGAGGCACGCAAGGCATGACTTCTAGCGCTTTGACAGGATCTACTTCCTCTGAATGCGACACCATTTCCAGTTACTGTTACTAAGCAATGTAGCTCAGTCTCGGACAGACGATACTACTTAAACAACAAATGCATGCGAGCTCGTTTAATTTCTAGTCATTCAGTTATGCTGACGAAGACGAATTCAATAACGATACAGTTTACCTACGTTTCGTCCACTCCAAGACGAAGAAGTATTATGAAAGGCAGTACAAACCTGGTTTCTCTGCCAGACGATATCTCGCCAGCTGGACGAGGCTGTGGGACACCTCACTGCTCACTAAAATCTCAGATAAAGGTAAATATCCTGCCTCCAGCACACAAAAAAAAATTACATCGAATATCACCTGCTCTCCCCCTCACACCCTCACCGAACCAACACACACACAAAAAAAGAAAGAAAAAAAGCAAACCCAGGACGG
>ERZ1740065.1228-NODE-1228-length-15174-cov-10.107547_pt1 | contig 15174 bp, 10 predicted proteins | sample MGYA00581738_ERZ1740065 | MGnify/ENA primary metagenome ERZ1740065 (study PRJEB43018, sample SAMN04849749) | marine metagenome | isolation source: floating plastic debris | place: Pacific Ocean | collected 2008-09-01 | study: EMG produced TPA metagenomics...
GGGTCACGCTGTCGTTCCATTCTGCCGTCACACCGAGATCGAAGAGCCAGTAGTCCCCGACTTTGTCGCCGGGATTGTTGTTGACATCACTGAAAGACTCCCCGCGATACGTGGCCCGCGCATCAGCCGAAAGAACGCGCGTCAGCTGAACCTGCCCGCCCAGGGAAAACGTCACATTGGGATCCTGTCCAAAACTGTTTCCGTTCAAAAGGGGTTGGGTTGCGGAGGCCTGCGTGACCTCCGTTTCCAAGACGCCCAGAGCGGCATCAAGCCTCACCCGGTCTGTCACCTGCCACACGCCGTCCACTTCGAGGCCGTAGCTGATACCTTCTGGTTGGTTGATCACCTGCAGTGTCGCGCGGTTGAGCGGGATGAGTTCGACGAAAAGCTGCGGGTCATCGTGCCAGTTGTAAAATGCGGTGACCCCGTAGGACAGCGTCCCGAGTGCGTTCTCACCACGGAACGTGGCTTCTGCCGTTGTGACGTTTTCACTTTCGAACGTGTAGGGCAAACCCGCAAAGAAATTGAGGCCCACGCCGCCCGGATTGTAGCCTGTACGAAGGGAGCCGCTCAGCACATTCGTTTCACTGAAATAGTATGCCAGGCCTATGGCGGGTAAAAACTCCTCCTCGCTTAGCGGCACAGATTGGTTGGCCGACATCAAGGGCGGGGGCGCGACGGAAATTTGCGTGCGATTTCCATCAAACCACAGCATGCGCGCACCACCAAAAACGGTCAGCTTGTCGCTGATGCCATAGCGCAGGTCGGTGTAGATGGACGTCGTGTCTGAACTTGATGATGTGGTGATTTGCAAAGGACCCGCCGGCGTTGGAACCGCAGATTGACCGTCTTGCGACCGGTCTTCGAAATGCACACCCACGAGACCGGAAAGTTCACCGCGACGCACGCGTTGATCTTCGCCGAAACTGTAGATGAATTCAAAAGTTGTCAGTTCTTCATTGACGTCCACAGGGGACGGAAAGGTTTGTTCCGGGACTGATTTGAAATTGTCATCCAGATAGGACGTGAAGAATTGAAAATCACCGGCATCTGTCTCCAGCTTGGCGTCCAGCGACAAGATACTGGTTTCGGTGTCATATGTTCGCGCGTTGGTTTCCGGGGACAACAGCACGCGACCGGTCGGCGTGGCAAAGCCCCCAGGGCCGCTGACCGTATTGCGGGTTTGCGGGGTTTGGCCGTCTTGATACTCAGCTGCAAAATTCACCGTCAGCCTGCCCAGATCGGTCTCCCACTCGCCCAGCAGTTTGCCGCGCAGGCGGATATTATCGTATTCGGTCACCCAGTCCGCGGGAAACGCACTGACCACGTCTCGGGCGTCCTCGCCTTGGGCCAGTTCAAAAGTAAAGCGCCCCGCGATGTTGTTGGTAATCGGCCCAGAGACCATGCCGTTCACGACAACATTTTGATCGTGAAACTGGTCGATCTCCACGCCTAGCTGAAGCGCGGCTTCGGGTTCGAAAGTCGGATCGCGGGTTTCAATTACGATCGACCCTGCAATCGCTGAGCGTCCACGCAACAGGGATTGTGGCCCGCGAAACACTTCGACCTGCTGCACATCCCACAAAGAGGAGCCCGATGAGAACGGAATTGAGTTCGGTCTGGTGACCCCGTCAATCACGAATGCCAGGCGTGGCAGTGCGCCAGTAAAGCCTGTCAGTGCGGAGCCGCCTGGGCCAGGGCCTTGAATGCCGCGCAGGGTCGGCAATTCGCTTTTGCCTTCGACAAAAAGGTTTGGCGTGCTGGCCAGCACGTCGTGGATATGGGCGGTTTGGGATTTCTCCAGCCGTGCTTCATCCAATACGGTCACACCCACATAGGTGTCCGTCAGTGTTCGTTCGCTACGTTCCCCGGACAGTACCAAAGTGCCCAAGGAAAAGGGGGCTGGCTGGTCTTGTGCGACCAGCGCAGCAGGCGCGCTGGTCAGCATCAGACAGGCGAAGGCGCGTGCGAAGGTTTGGTTTCTATCCAACATCGTCTAACCCCGTTCCATTGTTGATTTATTTACTCAGTTAATGACAAACCCTCTGCAAGTCGGCCAGAATGCTGGCCTGACAGTTTAGACACTTAATCTGACATTTTGGGCTAGCGCCGGGATTTCGCCTGCGATGGTGGGTGGCCGAAATGCGTGCGGTAGGCACGGGCGAACGCCTCTGGCGCGCTGTAATGAAGGGTCTGGGCCACGTCCGAGATTGGCACGCCCTGCAGAAGAAGATGATCGGCCTGCACCATGCGGGCATCCTTCAGAAACGCACCGATAGGTTGCCCTGTCACGGCACGAAACACCTTTTTCAGCGCAGATGCGCTCATCCTGCAGTGACGCGCGACATCCTCTGTTTTCAACGTTACGCTGAGATTTTGCCGAATGTAGGATTCGGCCCTCTCGGTGACCTGTTGGTCGCTGTAGGACATGTCATGGTTGGCCTGAACCTGGTGCGACATGGCTTCAAGAAGGATGTTCATCGCCAGATTTCTGGCGCGCAAAAACTCGAACGGATTTTCTGGAGACAGGCTAAAGAGTGCCTCTGCCAAGCTGGTTAGAATGGTTGGAGAAGGTCCATCCAAATGCTGGCCGCGATCAAAAAGCATGTCCACGGCCGCGTTTAAACCGGCGTCTCCCAGATCCTCGATGACCTCTTGTGTGTAGGTTATCGAAACTGCCTTGAAGACCTCTTGGGCGGGGGCTTCGATCTCCCAATCGACGGCCTCTTTCTGCCCCAGAATAAAGTACTCTCCGGGGCGCACCTCATGGACCGGCCCTGTGTCACCTGCGCGGCGAGCTGTAGAATTGCCCTGCAGGCGGACCTCAATCGTCAACCCAACTGAACCCTGGGCTCGGGCTGCATAGGCAGATTGGCCGCGCAGATAGCCCAGATTGACGTGGATGCCATCACCAATCGGAACCCGGCGGATGATACCGGAGGCGACGACGTCACGGTTGCCTTTGATGTCCAGCGTCTTGATGATCAGATCGTCGGACATCGCGTCGATCGTGGCTTGCGTCACGTCCTCCAGCAAGCGGTGCGGCGCTCTCATGGCCTGGCCCTCACGCTTCGAACCCTGCCTCACCTCGTCGCCAGTAGGCAGCCGAAATCTGCTGCCCCTTACCGAGGCCTAGGTCGCCTTTGAACGTCTTTCGCAACGCCTGTGCGTCCTGAAACTCCCCTAAAAACAATGCATAACCCGTCGTCCCTGGGCGCAGAACCTGCGCCACATGAGCGCGCATATCGCGGGAAAAATCGACGCTCGGAACGGCCGTGACGGAGAATTTGGTCTCCGGCAGGTAAGCTTTCAGGTCGCCATCCGCCTCACAGATAACCTGGCCGGTGGCGTCCTGCGATACGGTTTCCAAAAACCGGGCAACGGCTGGCAGACCGGTTTGGTCCGCGATCAAAAGGTAGTCCATGGCCTCTGGCAAAACGGTTTCTCCGACAGGCCCCATGGCCCCGATCTCAGTGCCGATCTCGGCCCCGCTTGCCCATCCCGAGATCAATCCTTCGCCGTGGCTCACAACATCGAGGTCGAGTTCTCGATCATCGGGTCGGGCGTGCCGGATCGTGATGTAACGTGCATGCAGACTGTCCTCGCCCTGGGGCCAGACCGGCGCACCATTGGCCCCCATGCTTGGCCAGATCGGCTCTCGACCCGGGTTGGCCGGCAGCATCAGCCTCAGATGCAGGCCATCCGTCTCGAACATGGTCTCATCCTCTACGGTCACGGTGGCACGCACGAGGCCCGGCATCGGAGAGGATTTTCTCTTCAGGGTCAGGATGCGAAAGTTATCCGGAAGATCACCGGTGACCGAGGTCTCGCCGGTCCAGCGCAGGGATTTTGCAATCGCTTCGTCAAACTCTGCCACATGCTGTGCGATGGCGTCTTTGAAAAAAACCATCATGTTCGGGTTGGGGCCCGCAAGATGAATGCGAAGCCCTGCATCCGTCGCGGCAAGCGTGATCCGAAACCCCGCATTCTCGATGTAACGCGCGCCGGTCTCGTCCGTCTCAAGCGCGACATCGTGGTCATTTTCAATGTGCGATACAAACGCGTTCAACATTGCGGTCGGGTCCGCCGTGGGCACACATGTCTCAGTCGCAACTGCATTCATTTCACGTCTCCATGGATAATCCTAGTCAATCCGCCTGGGTACGAGTCCGTAGAACGTCGCATAACGCGCCTTGGCCATTAAACGATAAGCCCGCACGACGTGTCTCACAATGCGTTCGTGAAGAGTTGAGTGCGTCCAAGAAATGCCACCCGACCTGCCCGCTATATGGGAAATCTACAAACTGGCGGCCCCGTACCGGAAGCCGCCAAGTGATATGTTTATGGTTTAAAGACTGACTTTAGAATTCCGCCTGCAGATAAGCTCCGATCGTGCGTGGCTCACCCGTCCGGACGATGGATGGGTTGACGCCGTCTTGGAAGCGCGCGGTTACATAGTCTTCATCGAACAGGTTTCGTACATAGATCCCGGCGGTCACGTTGTCGTTGATTGGGTAGGTGGCATTCACGTTGAACAACCAGCGATCATCATCCTTGTAAGTGTTCGCATTGTCTTGGAAGGACCCAGCTTTGAAGGAGACATCGGCCCCCAGCGACAGCCCATTGTTGAAGATGTATTCTCCGCCAAACGCTGCGGTCCAGTCCGGCGCGAACGGAAACTCGTTGCCCGTGAAGTTGTTCAAGCCACTGACAAAGGATTTGAATTCTGTTTGCGTGTATCCAGCCGATCCGAACAGGAAGAGGTTTGATGTGACCTCGCCTTCCACGCTCAGTTCGAACCCGTAAAGTTCGGACTTGGCTGCGTTGGCGGTGTCATTGTTGAAAAGCGCATCCAGCGGCGTGCCCGATGGCGTGCCGGGTACGGAGATTTGCATGTCATCCCAAGTGGTGAAAAACACGTTGGCCCCGACACGCAGCGTGTCATCGCGGAACGATCCACGATAAGCGAGTTCGTAGTTGACGGAAAATTCGGGATCGTAATTGGAGATAGGATCCACCCCGGGGATAAGCGTCTCCACCAGGTTTGAGCTAGACCCACCGGCGCGATAGCCCCGCTGCACCGTGAAGTTCACAGATTGGTCGGGCGTGAAGTCATAGGTGATGCCGAGCTTGGGTAGGAAAGCCTCAAAAGAACTGCTTCCCGTACGCGACGCGATATCCGGAATGCCGCCACCGAAGGGCGGCGGCGCGTTGAGGATCGGACCGAAGTCGAGAGATTGCCGGAATTTGAATGTCTCAATATCGTAGCGCGCGCCGACCGTGACAAAGACCTGATCCGTTATGTCGATATCGGCCTCACCGTAAATCGCAAAGTTCTCCACCTCGGTGTCGAAGTCTTCGTTGAAGAAATCGGAAAAACCTGCAAAGGCAGGGTTCAGGGCGCCCAGATCAGTAAAGATACGCGATGGGCGTGTGTCTTCCGTATCGGTGTAGAACAACCCTACAACACCTCGGACACGCTTATAGTCGAACTTCAACTGGATATCCTGTTCGAAGGTGCGGCTCGTGCTCGAAAAATCGCGGAACGACTGACCAAGTGCAAACGGCGGCGCATCTCCTTCCAACCGAGTATAATCCTGGTCGTAGTAATTGGTCTGTGTTTCCAAAGACCATGCGTCACTGACGTCATAATTCGTGGTCAGGCCGTAGATCCGCGTGATCGAACCTTCCACCGCATCGGCGGAGTCAAAGGTGACGCGTGCGGCAGGGAAGAATGCATCCAGAACATAGTCTTCGCCGCCCTGAGAATCCGTATAGCTGTATTCTAGAACAGCATCGAAACGGTCGTTGGGCTTCCAACGCAGTTTCGCGCGATAGGCCTCGTAGGTGCGCGCGTCATAGCGATCATCATTGCGCGACAAGCTTGTGACCCAGCCATCTTCGGCGTAGTTCTCTGCCGAAAAGCGGAAGGCCAGCTGGTCACTGAAGACTTGGTTATAGGACAGCGCCACCCGATGCGTGTTGCGCGAACCGCCTTCGACCCGGAAACGGTATTCGTTCTCAAAGATCGGATCGCGCGTGTTGATGATAATGGCTCCGGCCAGAGCATTCCGGCCCTGCTGCGTCGATTGCGGACCTCGCAAGATTTCAATCTGGTCGACATCCCAGCTCGAATAAGGACCGAAGAACGTGGACTGATAGTTGTTGAGAGCGACGCCATCGACCTGCACGGACACAAGCGTGCCATTCAGCTGCACATTGCTCACCGCGCCATTGGTCTGAATGCCCCGCAGCACAAAGCCCTTGTTACCGAAGGTCGTCGACACGTTGGGCGCGCGTTCCACGACGTCATAGATGTCAACATCACCGCGTTTTTCGAGCTCTTCGCCTGTTTCAACAATGGCAGAGGTGGGGCTGTCTTGCAGCGTCCGTGTCTGTAATTCGCCAAGGATCAACGTGCCGAGGTCCAGCGCCTCGCCACTCGTTTGCGCCTGAGCGGTGGCGTTTAGAACACACAAGGCTACAAGAGACGTGGCGCCCAGAAGGCGCGCGCGAGCAAAGAGCATAAGCCGACTCCGAATTTAGATTTTATGGGATCGGCTAGGTCGCGACTCGATCTGGCTGGGGATTGTTTACATCACGAAACCGTGTATGGAACATGTCTCCGCATGTCGGAAGACGTTTGCGTGACATTTTTGCACATCGCGGACTTGAGCCGCATTGCTTTGTAATATTAAGGTTTTTTGACCTCAGGGTTTCGTCGGTACTACAGTGGAATGACGTAAGGTGCACCCCCCACGGGCCCTGCGAAAACCTTTGCCTGCAGATCATAGACCGCCGCAATCGTGGCCTCGGTCACCACCTCCGCTGGCGCGCCCTGACATATGATGGAGCCTGCACGCAGCGCCACGATATGATCGGCAAAGCGAGCTGCAAGATTTATGTCATGAAGAACCATAACAACGGTCAATTGCCGCTCATTCTGCAACGTGCGGACCAGTTGCAGGGTCTCGATCTGGTGATGCAGATCGAGAAACGTCGTCGGTTCATCCAAGAGCAGGATATCGGTGTCCTGCGCAAGCACCATGGCGATCCACGCCCTCTGCCTCTGCCCGCCTGACAGATCACTCACTGCGCGATCCGCCTGATCTGACAGCCCCACTTGCGCCAAGGCGCGGGCGACCACGTCTTCATCCTTCACAGACCATTGCTGCAGCGGGTTCTGATGCGGTGTCCGCCCGCGCGTCACCAGATCACTCACCCGCATGCCCGGGGGTGCCTCAGCGCTTTGCGGCAAAAGCGCGATGCGGCGCGCGACCGCCTTGGTCTTCTGCGCGTGAATGGGCGTGCCATCCAGCAGCGCCTGCCCGCTCATCGGTTTGATGAGCCGCGTCAGACAACGCAGCAGGGTGGACTTTCCGCAGGCATTGGGGCCCACCACCGCTGTGATCTGCGCGTCCGGGATATCCAGCGATATGTCATTAAGCACGGGCACGCCGCCATAGCCCAAAGTCAGGTTTTTCGTGCTGAGCTGCGTCATCGGCGGCGTCTCCGGCTTTGGGCAATCAGAACCCAGATCAAAACAGGCGCGCCAATCAGCGCAGTGAAAATACCTGCGGGCAGCACGAAAAATCCCGGCAAGGCCTGCGCGATGCGGTCCGCGAGGAGCGTGACCAAGGCGCCCACAACGGCTGCCGTCAAAAGCGTAGGCCTGGGTGCACGGCTGAGACCATGGGCAATTGGCCCCGCGACAAAAGCGACGAACGGCAGCGGCCCGGCCGCCGCCACCCCAAACCCCACCAGAACCACTGCAAAGACAATCGTGATCAAGCGGCCTTGGACAAGGCTTTGACCCAGGCTTGCGGCCACCTCATCCGCCATGGTGAGGCGCGCCAATGCAAATTGATGCCAGGCCGCCAGCGGCGCTACCACGGCCAAGCCTGCCCAAACCAAAACTGTATCCTCCCAACTGCGCGCGCTGAGCGATCCCATGATCCATTTGACCAATTCACCCACATCATTGGCATCCAGCCGCACGATCATCAGGTCGGTCACAACGCCCAGCGTCACAGTCAGCCCGATCCCCACCAGCACGATGGCCCCTGGGCTCATGCCCTTGTTCCAAACCAGTGCCAAAAGCAGTGTCGCGGTCAACGCGCCACCAGCCAGCGCACCCGGCAGGACCAAACCGCTCACCCCAGTCAGCGCAACGGTCATCACCGCACCTAGGCCCGCCCCCGCGCTAAATCCGATCACATCCGGCGACGCCAGCGGGTTGCGCAACAGCGTCTGCAGCATCTCACCCGCCATACCGAAGGCAAGCCCGACGCCCAGCGCGGTCAACAGCCGAGGCAGGCGGTTCTCCACGACCACCATCTGCGTCACAGGGTCCGCCGTCCCAGAAAAGACAGCCATCAAATCCTGCATCCCGATGGGGAAAGTGCCGCCCAAAAGACCCGTCGCCAACACGGCAAACAGCACGGCTGACAGTACCGCATTGACCACGAGCAGCCGCCGAGGCACCCGCGCGGAAAAGGCCGCATTGCGCAAGGTGAGCGTGCTCATACCAGCGCCTCCCGCTGCCGCTGCACCAGCACGATCAACGCGGGCCCACCAATCAGCGCCATGATGGCGCCGGCCTCAATCTCTTGCCCGGGCAAGATCAACCGCCCTAACACATCGGCTGTCATGGCCAACGCCGCGCCAAGCACTACTGATCCAAATGCTAGGCGCCGCACATCCCCGCGCGCAAACGGGCGCACCAGATGTGGTACAATCAGCCCGATGAAAGCGATGGGGCCTGCCAGTGACACGGTCGTCCCACACAACAGGACAGTCCCAACGAGACTGATGAACCGCGCCAACCCCACCCGAACACCCAAAGCCCGCGCCGTATCATCCCCCAGTGCCAGCGGGTTCAGCATGAACGCCGCCACGAAGGCTGCGCCAAAGCCTGCTAGCAGCAGCGGCATCACCGCCCAAAGGTTGCTCGGGTCCACTTGCCCGAAGCCACCAAGCACCCAATAGCGATAGATGTCCAGCGACTGACGGCTCAGGATCAATAGCGCCCAGGTGAGCGATAGAAACAGCGCGCTGAGGGCCGCGCCCACGAGCACCATCCGCACCGGATCGGGCCCGTCTCGCCCCGCGCCACCGCCCAGCACCAAAACCAGAACGGCCGTTATCCCAGCACCCACAAGCGCCGGAAGAACCAGCGCACCCGCCGCGCTGAGGCCCAGCACCCAAATGCCCATCACAACCCCGAACGCCGCACCACTGTTGATGCCCAGAATACCAGGATCGGCCAAAGGATTGCGTGTCATGACCTGCATCAACGCACCCGCAAGCCCCAACGCCGCACCTCCCAACAGCGCCGCCACGGCACGAGCCATTCGTAGATCTCGCACGACGATATGATCGGGGTTGTAGGGATTGTAAGCCGTCCACGCCTCAACAACCGTGGCCAGAGGCACGTCCCGCACCCCAAGACCCAGAGAAAGCGCCGCCAACCCGCAGGCAACCACGACAAGAGTAATAGCTCGCATCATTGCGGCACCTCTGTTGTAGGATCACCATCCACCGCAGCCGCAATCATCGGCTCCAACCGGTCGAGCGCGTAGGACAGCGATAATGGGCTGGAATGGCTAAGTGCTGCGGTCAATTCCGGATCCGCCACCACCTCGCGCCCTTGGACAAAGGCGCGCATCGACGGGCGAAGGCGAATGCGCGCCAGGGCAGCGGCGGGATCATTGACCGTCAACCACAACAAAAGATCAGTGTCTATCGGCGTCAGGTCTTCTTGCGACAAGCGTATATTATACGTCCGTGGCCCGGCCAACGCCTCCACTTCTGGCGCATTCACAAATCCCAACTGTTCCAGAAACTGCCCTCTGAGATCGATCGTGGTGTATGCCCCAATCTGATCGGGCCATACGGCAGCCGCAGTTTTCCCTTGCCAGTCCGGGTGTGCGGTCTGGATCGCGGCAAAGCGCGCCTCGATCTGGGCAATCTGGGCCTCTGCTTGCGCCTCTAACCCCATCGCCCGTCCGATCTGGCGCGTCATTTGTTGCCAGCTTGCGCTGTAGTCGCTTTGTCCTTCGGGTGGCGGCAAGGTTGGGGCAATTCGTGACAGCAAACGGTATTCCGTTTCCGTCATGCCCGACCACTGACCCACGATCAGATCAGGCTGCAAAAGCGCGACCGCTTCTACGTCAATCCCGCCCGAGATGACCTGTGGTTCTGCGTCCCCCAACGCGTGTTGCGCCCATGGCCAGACGCCAAAAGGATGGTCCCCATACCAATACCGCAAAGCAACCGGCATCACGCCAAGCCCAAGCAGGAAATCATGACCAATGAAAGACAGCGACACCACACGCTCAGGCGTTCCCGACACTTCCGTTTGGCCATAGCGATGGGTCAACAAACGCGGCTCCGCCGACACCATCGCGGGCAGGCACAAGCAGCTTAAAAAGCAGAAAAGACGCGTCAGCACGGGCTTTATGATCCAAATATCAAAATAGATGGCAAGCGCACAGCGCGGGCTACGCCCGACGCTATGCCCCGCTTTTTGGAGATTGGCCATAGTTGGACGGCTTTTAGTTTACGTTTTCTAACCGCAACCATTGTCTAAAATGGACGGGCTTTGGCAATTCACCAAGGCCCACGAAATTGCTAGTGTGCGTGTCAGAAAACCACTCCAAAATTCTTTAGCGACGCTCTGTCGACAAGGGCTCCAGGATACCGCGCCGCCCTCAACTTCCGTTCTTCTCAATTTCAATCCAGGCGCTGAGAATTGCCCAATCTCACCACTTTACAGAATGATGACTTTGAGAAAATCACCCCAGTTGAGGACAGTGCTGAAGCCGTCTTCATTGGCCACGAAGGCTGGCTGCGCTCTGGCATTGTATTGCCGTTCCACGAAGACTTTTGAAGCTCCGCTTCCGGGCTCAATTCAGTTTCGGATCGTCCATTTTCTTCTTTGTTTTCAATACATGACAAATTAAAGTGAATGCCTTAAAGTTGATTAAAGGCAGTCAATTTCGCCTCAGCATACATGCTTTGGTCTGAAGTAGTCGTGGAGATTGGATGCGACATCGGACAGCATCACCTCGAAAAGCATATACGCTCGGTCTAGCCCTGATCGTCGTGTTGTCGACACTGCAATTCGCAGGGTCGCGGTTTGTGACCAACCAACAGGCGGTCTCGGCGATTGAAATCAACCTGTCTGGCCGTCAGCGCATGCTCTCTCAGCGGATTGGCTGGACGCTCTACCGTGTGTCCGAAATCCGAGGGCAGACCCGTGTGAATGAACGCGGATACTACAAGAGCATCCTGGCGGCCTGCGTACATTTGATGGAGAGCTCACAGCGCGCTCTGGCCACGCGCGACCTCACGATGATGCAAGACGTTTTGGCCGCCGGTGGGCCATGTATGCGGCCGGACGATCACGTGCCTCTTCAAGTTCCGGCTGACCGCACCGCTCTTACTGGAACAACGGTCCTGGCAGAGTTCACACAAGAGGCCTGGCGTGTCGCCGTGGGCGAGGCTGAGGGGGATGCCGTCGGCGAAATTGCACGCCGGTTCGAAGAGCCTCTTGTGTCCCTCCTGGACCAGCTCGATCAGGCCACCCTAGAGGCGCAAGAATTGTCCACGGAGCGCATTGAATTGCTTCTGTCCCTCAACTGGTTGCTCATTCTCGCTTTGATCGTTGGCGAAGTGTTTTTGATCTTCCGCCCCATGGCAAAGGCAGTAGAGGGGTCAATTGAGGACCTGAAAAAGTCCAACGAGCGTTTAACGCAGTCCGAAGGACGTTTGCAGGATTTTGCCGCAACAGCCGCGCATCAGTTATGGGAGACCGATACATCGTTCCGGTTTTCTTATCTTGCTGCTGCGAACCCGCATACGCGGCTTGTCAAAGCGTCCGAAACTATGGGGAGGCGACTTTGGGAGCTTGAAGGCGTTCAAGAGGATCCCGATGAGGGTCCCTATTGGGATGCACTTCGCGAGTCGGTTATTGCGTTCAGGCCCATTCTTTGTTTCTAATACTCTCGCGCCGAACCCGGCGCACGCCTGTCTTGGTGGCGCATCAGTGCTCAGCCCGTGTTTTCCGCCAATGGGGCCTTTATCGGCTACCGCGGCACGTCTCTTGAGATCACAAATGAGCGTGAGGCAGAAGAACGCTTGCGACTGAGCGAACGGATGATGGCCGTTGGTCAACTAACCGCCGGGATCGCACATGACTTCAACAATATTCTGGCGGTCATTCGGGGCAATGCCGAACTTTTGCCGTTGGCGGAGACACAAGACTCTCAGGATAGGAGCATCGAAGACATCGTCGCTGCCGTGCGCCGTGGCGCGGAATTGACGTCTCATCTTCTGTCTTTTGGCCGTGTGCAGCGCCTAAGCCCGGAGACAATAGATATTGGAGAGTTTCTGGATCGGCAGTCGACGTTGTTGCAACGCACACTCGGAGAGGATTTCAGAGTAGATGTCGACCTGCCAGACCGACCCGTTCGTGTGCTGGCCGATCCCCACCAACTCGAGGACGCCGTCTTAAACCTCGCGATTAATGCGCGAGACGCAGCAGGGTCCGGTGGTGGTTTGTCGATCAATACGTCGGTGCAAAGGGTCGCTCTTCCGACGGGCTTAGCAGGGCCGGACAGCCGAGCCGTGGAATTTGTGACTATCAGTTTCCAAGATAACGGTCCCGGAATTCCAAGCGAAATCCAAGAGCGTATCTTTGAGCCGTTCTTTACGACGAAATCGACCGGGGAAGGGTCTGGCCTCGGGTTGAGTATGGTCTACGGGTTCGCTCACCAATCAGGCGGCTTTATTGAAGTTGACAGCACAAGTGGCACGGGAACAAAGATCGACCTTCACCTGCCGCGCTCAAGCCAAAACCCAACCTCGAAGCCCTCCATCGACATGGAAAAGCTGGAAGAAATCGGCGCCGGCATGACAGCGCTCTTAGTTGAGGACAATCCGGCCCTGAGAGAAGTGACCAAACGACAGTTGGAACTTCTCGGTTTTGACGTGACCGATGTCGAAGATGGTGGCGCCGCTATCGCAGCGTTGGACGAGTCCCGCTCGTTCGATTTCTTTTTGCTGGATATTGTGCTTCCGGGCGATATTGATGGTGTGTACGTGGCGAATGTCGCGCTCGAGAAACAACCCGACGCCTCGATTCTCTTCTGCACGGGTTTCGCTGGGACAGGAAACAATCTAGTCAGGCAAGAAGCCTTGCCAGGCGCAGTTTTGGCCAAGCCCTTCAGCATTGATCAAATAAGCGAAGAAATCCAAAAAACACTTGGTCATAGGAAGTCTAAAAACGGAGTTGGTTGCTAGGCTGATTCAATGGCGCTGATATTTCCAACAAGATAACGCGCTGGTTGAAACCGAACGAGGCAAACTTTGGTTTGAACGATTTGTAGAACAACGCCAAAGCTGACGCTATTTTGCTCGCCCTTTCTACCTTTCTGACCCGAAGGGTTAGTGCAGCGAGCATGATGCTAAGCTAGCCTAAAAGAGTTTTTTGGACTTCCATTCTTAATGTTATGCTTCCCTCGTTTTTGCACATGCAGCGAAGTTTCGCACACCTCCGTTGGTGCCGTTAGCTAGGGTGCTATGAGGGTAACGCTAGCTTATGTTAGTGGAATGCGGCTCACAAACTCGATCACCGACTACGATGAAAGATGGCCAAGTTTTTATCGGGCCGAGGCCAAACGGCTGCGCCCTATATTCGGTGATGCGTTTGTCGAGTTACATCACGTCGGAAGCACAGCAGTCGAAGGTCTGGCTGCAAAACCTGAAATCGATATTCTTGTAGTTGTTTCCGATCCCAGTCGTTTGGCCCAATGGCAGGCCGAACTACTGCGCTTGGGTTACAGGCGTGGTGGAGATTTGATGGAAGGTCATCACTTTTTCAAACGTGACGAAGGTGGGGTGAGAACCCACAAGCTTCACATCTGCCCATCAGGCCACTCACAGGTAAGCAGGATGCTAGGAATACGTGACCGCTTGCGAGGAAACCTATCTGACCGTCGGGCCTATGCAGAGCTCAAATTGCGCCTCGAAAGAGAAAATAGAACGGGTATTGCGGAGTACCTAAATGCCAAGGCACCATTCTTGGACGACCTCTACCGAAAGAGCCAAGGGGGATTGAAGATTGATTGATTTCGCCCGGTACCTTGGCAGACCTTTTTCGGACCTGCGGACCCACAGGGAGATTTCGTCATGGCAATATGTTTTGGACGATGAAGAATTGGGAGGGGACCCTGGAGACCGCAGTTACATTTTTTCTTCCCATGGGCTGGAAGTTGAATGTGATTCCGATGACAGAATTTCAGTCGTCTTCCTCCATGCCAAAACGCAAGGAGGCTTTGATCAGAGTTTGATTTCATTCGATTTTTCCGCAAGTCAGGCGACCGTGCGCGCTAAGTTTGGAGCGCCGTCACGCACAGGAGTCGCAAACAACTATCCTGGACTGGGACAATTGGGCGCTTGGGACCGCTATGACTTTGACGACAGATGTCTTCACTTTCAATATGCGACTAGCGGGGAAGGTATTTCGATGATCACCATCATGCGCCCAGGACGTGCTCCTTAAGAAGCAATAGTGGAGAACATGCCAGAACGCTGCTCAAATCGCTGCGGTCGCAAAGCGCGTAAAGCTGCCATGCAGTTAGAAATTGTCAATGGCAGCAAGGTCCGCAACGCGGCATTCCAGTATTCTTCGTTTAGTTGCGGAGAGTAGACGCTGGTTTCAGGTGCGGGATCAATCTATTTTCACGCCCACAGTCAGAATAAGGCTGTCGCGAACCCTTTTGTTTCATGATCGGCAAATCAAAGACCCACAAATCAGGGAGACTTTTAGGTGCATGATTCTGCGAGCCATTATTGGCTTCGACCGCGTAATTTGGCCGATTAGCCATAGCATTCGCCGTTCTGAATATGTGGATCAATTGGCATCGAAGTTCGTGACGTTGTCAATCGAGGTCGCGGAACTGCGCTGAACAAGATAGGTATCGAGACAGATTGCCGAGGGGCGCTCGTCATGCTCGACCCAGCGGGCAAGACATTCCGCCGCGCGTTTGCCCATTTGTCGCGCGGGAAGATGGACTGTTGTAAGTGGTGGGTGGGTAAACTCGGACGCAGGAAGATTGTGGATGGACACGACCGATACATCCTTCGGCACAGACACCCCGCAACGATGCA
>ERZ1740065.1229-NODE-1229-length-15160-cov-4.403840_pt1 | contig 15160 bp, 16 predicted proteins | sample MGYA00581738_ERZ1740065 | MGnify/ENA primary metagenome ERZ1740065 (study PRJEB43018, sample SAMN04849749) | marine metagenome | isolation source: floating plastic debris | place: Pacific Ocean | collected 2008-09-01 | study: EMG produced TPA metagenomics...
GAACCGTCACGGTATATCTGTGATTTTATCAATTTTAAGTAGTATCAGGGCGTATGGGATACCATGTTTGATTTGTCGACGGACTACCTGCTCATCGGCGTGGATAAGGCCAACAGCGACAGCGAGATAGCCACCCTGATCTCCAGCATGACTGCCTTGGACCAAAATTACGCCTACACCATTCACTCCAGTGGGCAATACCAGTTCAAAGAAGTCCCGGTGAAGCTCCGTAGTTCGAGTAGCTGTGTGGAAATCGAGCAAATGATGGCGGACATCGAACAGCAGCCCCTGGTGGATTACGTACACTACACCATCCGGACGGACGATTGCAACAGTTTGATCTGGGAGCCGCTCGGTGATTTGTGCATCAACAGCTACGGCAGTAGTTTTTTCGTTAAAGTGTTGGACGAAAATGACCGGTCCGACCTGAACCGACTGATCGCGGAGACCGAGACGGAACTGGTCAAGCAAAATGAATTCAATCCCCGCTGGTTTGAATTGCGTGCGACAAAAAATGCGGCCGGCGACGCGCTGGAGATGGCCAATCGCTTCCACGAATCGGGCCTTTTTGAATACAGCGAACCCGGAATATCGAAATATCCTGTGGAGTAGGAGCGCGGCTCCGATACGGTACCAGGCTTACGTAAGATCGAATAAAACCCATTGAGTGAATCGGACCACATACTAGCGGAGCGCTGCCAAAAAGGCGATCGCCGGGCCCAAAAGGAGCTCTATCAGCAATACCGACGGATGCTGTTTGGGGTCTGTTTGCGCTACGCCGCCAACCGCCAGGAGGCCGAAGACCTGCTGCAGGAAAGCCTGCTGCGCATCTATACCGATCTCTACCAGTACCAACCCACGGGCCCCCTCGGAGCCTGGCTGCGTCGGGTGACGGTCAACGTCGCGCTTCAGCAGTTGCGCAAAAAAAAGCGGCTCTTTCCGACGGAAGATCTGGATCAACTGGCCGATCGAGGGGAAGAGGAGGAGGACTGGTTTGCCGAAGATCGGGCTCGCGCCCTGCTCGCCATGGTCCAACAACTGCCCGAAGGCTACCGATTGGTGTTCAACCTCCACGTCATCGAAGGCCTCAGCCACGCAGAAATTGCCCAGCATCTGGACATCAGCGTCAATACGAGCAAGTCACAATTATCCCGTAGCAAAGCTTTGCTACGCAAAATGTTAGAAAAAAAGGTGTCGACCTAATGCCATGAGTGACCCACTGAAAAATAAAGGCCTAGCGGATTTTTTCCACCAGCACCTCGACCACTACGAAGAGGAGCCCGGGGCCGATTTTTGGGACCAGTTGGAGCCCCAAATCCCCGCCCCGCCCCAAAAACGGCGTTCCCCGTTGCTTTGGTGGTGGCTGGGCGGAATGCTGAGCCTGAGCCTGCTGATCGCCTACGTGATCTACAACCAGCGGAAGGTAGAACAGCTCGAAGACGCCATCATCGCTCAGCAGGCACTCGTGGAAACCCTCCGGGAGGAGCAAAACACTCCCCCCGAAACATCGGTGGCAATCGCCTCGGCTTCGCCGCCCGCCACCCCGGTCGCTCCCGGACCTCCGGTCCAGCCTGTGGCCCCATCCGCCACCCCCGCGGTGCTACCCCCGGTCCAAAACCGACCTTCCGAGCTGCGTACCCCGGCTACTCCGGCCAATCTACCCGAGCAAGACTTGACTACCATCAACAATACGCCCGAGGAGCGGGTGGGGTCCACCGAGTCCTCATCGCTCCCGCCTCGGGCTACCCAACCCATCCCATTCCTGGCTCCAAAACCCATTGTTCCCAAGCGCCAAGCATTGGAAAATGAAGCAACTAACACCACGACCATCGGATTTACTCCGCTCTTTGAAATTGGTGCTTATTACGAACAATGGCTTTGGGCCAGCGGGACGGGATCCAACGCGGAAGCCGCCGACTTTTCGGCCCGCGGCCAGGGCCTCCAACTGGGTCTCCGACTGGGGTCGCACTGGCGGCTGAGTACGGGCCTGGGGCTCCTGCAACTGCGGGTGGCCAGCCGGGGTCGGACCATTCTGGCCTACCAATCGGCCGGTGGGACCCGCGTGGGCAACGACCTCATCAACAGTTACCGTTACGACTTTGAATCGGCCCTCGGGACTACGGCTTACGAATCCGCCATCGGCTTTGCCCTGCAGGCGGATCCCGCTGCTAATTATCAGGAGGGACAAAATTTTGCGATCGACGTGGAGGAGATGGTCCGGATCAATTACTTGCGCCTGCCCCTGGAGTTGGCCTACCTCGGTGGTGGACCAAAATGGGAATGGACGCTGGGCCTGGGTGTGGATTACTACCGCATGGCAGCGCTGCGGGTGACGGGGCGTTTGAATCCGGTAAACATCAACAATACCCGGAGCGAGCTTTCCAATCGCCAGAGTGCTGCCCTCGCCCTGGCGGGACTCGACGACACTTTCTGGGCCGGACGCCTGAACGCGGGCCTGGCCTGGCGGGGAGCTGGGCAGTGGCGCGTGGGGTTGCGCTCCTTTGGGCAGTGGAGCCTCACCAATTTCAGTGCGGGCCAGTCGCTAGTTGGGCTGGGGCTCCAATTGGGGGCGGCTTACGAATTTTAAATCAAGCACCATGAGGAATTTATTTTTACTGTCGCTGGGGTTGCTCGTTTCGGGAATGGCCGGGGCACAATCCACGTATTCGCCCTGGAGCCTGGAGTTTTACGGCAGCCCTCAATGGTCGCAATACTCGAATCGGTCCGAGACGGCCACGTTCCTAGTGGCCGGTGCTGCCGAGGGGGAGGTCTTTTCCTTTAGTACTGGACTACTGGTACGTCGTCAGTTGCGTCCACGCTGGTTACTGGATGCGGGCTTGGGGCTGGAGTGGAAAGTGGCTTCGCGCTGGTCCTTGTTGTTCGAACCGGAGGGCCAGTTGCGTTTGCGGGCCAATACGGGGGGGCAGCGTCGCTACCGTTGGGGTACGCGCTTGGGGCTGGTGCTGTATTTCGGGCGGTCTTAAAAATTACCCCTCCTTTTGCTATCTTACCGCAAAAAATGAAGATCCTACTCAGTGTACTTTCCCTGGTTTTCCTGTTTGGCGCCCGCAGCTGTGGCGATCGCGTCCAAACCTCCGAGTCAAACGCTCCCCTCCACGAACTGGGCGACACCCTGACCCTGGTCAAGGGGGAGCCCTTGCTGCTGGCCGGTGAATCGCTCAGCCTTACCTATGCGGAGAACAACGACAACCGTTGCCCACAGGGGGTCAATTGCATCGTGGCGGGGGTGGCCAAAGTGAGCCTAGGCGTAGCCAAAGCGGCGGAGTCGGAGCTGGTGAAGTTGGAGGTAAAGGGGCTGTGTGACGACCGGGAAGGGTCCTGTGGCAATCAGGCAACCGTGGCGGGCTACCGCCTCCACATTTTGACGGCCGATCCTTATCCCGGCTCGGCAGCGGCCAAGTCCGGAACGGCGACGGCGAGCATTCGCCTCATCGTTAGCGCTGCCCAGTAGGCAGCCCTCCGGAGAACCCAATTCCCATTGACTATTTGGCGGGAGCGGGGGGGTCGATGATTCCTCCGCTGATTTTCTCGCCATTTTGGTACTCGTATTCCATCGTTTTGAAGCCCTCTTCGTTGAAGAAAATATTGGGGCCGTGGAGTTGGCCATCCCGGTAGTGGATTTCGCGCTGAACCTTGCCCAGCTTATCGAAGGAGCGGTAGACGCCGTGGAGTACCCCATTTTTGTATTCCCCTTCTTCATCCCGCCGCGATCCGTGCCGGTACTTGGTCTGTTGGCCGTGCAGCTGATCCGCCAGGTAGGTGGCTTGCACGGTGATCTGGCAGCGGTCGTTGAATTCCAGGTGCAGGCCTTCCTTTTGGCCATTGACGTACTGGGTACTCGATTTGACTTTGCCATCCGGGAAGTAGCTGGTCCAGGTACCCGTTTTATTGCCATTGTACACAAAGCCTTCCTCGTCCAGGCTGCCGTTGGCGGTCGTCTTGGTTGCTTTTTCTAGGGGGCTGTTGGCTACGCTAGCCAGCTCGTAAGCGGAGAAGTCGCCACTGGCTACGGAGGTCGAGTCGGAGGAGCCGCACGACAGCAGGGTAAATAGGAGGCCCAATAATAAGGTATATCTCATCGGTGTTGGAAATTTTAATGGCTCGTAAATCGGCTCAAAATTAATGGAATTGCCCAAAACTTGCAAACCGCGCTTTGCCCCTTCCGTAGGGGCCAGAAATTGAACGGTCCGGGACTTTTTGCTAGCTAAAGAATGTCCCAAAGTTTTGTTTAGTTCGGGAGGCTAACTATTTTTGCTGCCCTAAAAAAGCTCTGATTTATGGACATTCGCATCAGCAATCTCAGCAAAAGCTATGGCCCCCAAGTGGCGGTAGACAATATCTCCTTCTCCGTCAAAACGGGAGAAATCCTGGGCTTCCTTGGCCCCAACGGAGCGGGAAAAACCACCACCATGAAAATGATCACCAATTACATCGACATCGATTCCGGTGATGTATTGATCGGTGATCGCTCGGTGAAGGACGGGACGCAAAAAAAGCACATCGGTTATTTGCCCGAAAACAATCCCCTCTACCTCGAAATGCCAGTTATGGATTACCTGGCCTTTTGCGCAGCCCTCCAGTCGGTAGCCAAAGATCAAATTCCGGGCCGCGTCCGCGAAATGATTCGCGCCACGGGCCTGGACGCCGAAAAGCACAAGAACATCGGGGAACTCTCCAAGGGATACCGCCAGCGGGTGGGACTGGCCCAGGCCCTCATCCACAATCCCGAAATCCTCATCCTCGACGAGCCCACCACCGGCCTCGATCCCAATCAGATCGTGGAAATCCGGGACCTCATCCGCACCATCGGACGCGAAAAGACGGTTATCCTCAGTACCCACATCCTCCCCGAAGTGGAAGCGACCTGCGACCGGATTTTGATCATCAACGAAGGAAAAATCGTGGCCGACGGCACCCCCACCACCCTCCGCAAGCAAGCCCAGGGCAACCAGGTGCTCCGCCTGCGGATCGAAGACGCCAGCGCGGATGACGTACACGCCGCCCTGCGCGAGCTCCCCACCGTGGCCCTCGTCGATATCCTCGATGCCGCCCAGCAGCGCTTCGAAGTCCAGAGCCGACCCGAGGCCAGTTCCAACCGCGAGATTTTCCAGCTCTGCGTCCGCCGCAACTGGCTGCTCAGCGAAATGGTACCCCTCGAAGCCAAATTGGAAGACGTCTTCCGCGATTTAACCGTCAACTAAACCCTACGAAAACGCAAAATCATGACTACCCATCCCGTTTGGATCATCGCCAAAAGAGAGCTGGCCTCCTATTTTGATTCGCTCGTAGCCTACATCCTCCTCATCGCCTTTCTCGCCTTTACCGGGCTCTTTACCTGGTAGTACGGCTCCGAAATCTTTTTCCGCAAACAAGCCGATCTGCTAGTCTTTTTCTATATCTCATACTTGACCCTCTTCATTTTTATCCCCGCCCTCACCATGCGTCAGCTGGCGGAAGAAAAGAAAACCGGAACCATCGAACTGCTGCTCACCAAGGACGTCACCGACCTACAGGTTATCCTGGGCAAGTTTTTGTCCTGTCTGCTGATGGTGAGCATCGCCCTGGCTTTTACCCTGGTGTACTACATCACGGTATCCCGCATCGGCGATATCGACCACGGGGCCACCCTCTGTGGCTATTTCGGCCTCTTCCTGATGAGCGCCGCCTACATCAGTATCGGCTTGCTGGCCAGTAGCCTCACCAACAACCAGGTGGTGGCTTTTTTGCTGGCCTTGTTGATCGGTATTTGCTTTCACTTCGTATTTGGTTTTTTAGCGAGTAGTATCGCTGGTTGGCAGGGGGAACTGCTGGCTGGCCTGTCGCTCCAAACCCACTACGACAGTATCTCCCGGGGCGTGATCGACACCAAGGACCTCGTCTACTTTGCCTCGATTATCGTGCTGGGCCTGTCCCTCGCGGCTCAGGTCATCGCCAAACGTTAACCCAAAAGCGACGATTATCATGAAAAACGCATCTTCCATTTTCCTCCTGATTGGTATCATCGTACTGGCCAACCTCCTGTCCAATCAGTTTTTCCACCGGATCGACCTCACCGATGGGCAGCAATTTACCCTCAGCAACGCCACCAAGAATATCCTGGGCAAGCTCGAAGATCCGGTGACCATCACCGCCTACTTTACCGAAGGCCTAGGCCCCGAATTTACCAAAACCCGCAGCGACTTCCGCGACATGCTCATCGAGTACGCCAACCTGTCGAACGGGATGGTGGATTACGAGTTTATCAACCCCAACGAGAGCGAAGACGTCGAGGCGCAGGCCCAGCAAAATGGGGTCCAACCCGTGCTGATCAGTTTGCGGGAAAAGGACCAGACCAAACAGCAACGTGCCTACCTCGGGGCCGTGCTCCAATCGGGAGAGCAAAAGGAGGTCATCCCTTTTATACAACCCGGTTCGCCCTTCGAATACAGCTTATCCACCAGCATCAAAAAGATGGCGGTGATCGATAAGCCTACGGTCGGGGTGGTGGAGGGTTACGGCAGTGCGGGACCCAACGAACTGGCGGAAGTTTACGCGGCTCTGGGGATTTTGTACAATGTGGAAAGCATCAATCTCGCTACGACGCCCAGTATTCCGCCACGGTTTAAGACGGTGGCCATCGTAGCGCCCACAGATTCCATCCCCCCCGCTCATCTGGCCGTTTTGGATGCCTACCTGGCGCAGGGCGGCAGCCTCTTCGTCGCCATCAATACCGTGGGCAACGAGGGGGGTGGCATCCAGGGCATCGTCATATCAACGGGGCTGGAAAGCTGGCTGCGGGGCAAGGGTTTGGAGGTCGAAAACAGCTATTTGGTCGACGCGGTTTGTGGCACGATTACCGTACCCCAGCAAGTGGGAGCCTTTCGGGTCAACGCCCAGGTTCAGTTTCCCTACTTCCCCATGCCCAAGGAATTTGCCGATCATCCCATCACCGAAGGGCTGGAGCAGGTCATCATGCCCTTCGCCAGTCCCCTCCGTTTCGTGGGCGACTCGGTGTCTGCCTTTACGCCCTTACTGTTTAGCTCCGACCTGACGGGAATCATCCAGGCGCCCACCATCTTTGAGATTGAAAAAAATTGGGCGGAAAGCGATTTCCCCCTGTCGCGTATCACCATCGGTGGTATCCTTCAGGACGGTCCGGGGCGCTTGGTCGTCATCGGTGATGGGGATTTTCCCGCCTCGGGTGGTGGTGGTCGGGGGCAGACCTCGGACAACGCCAGCCTCATGGTCAATAGCATCGACTGGCTCTCGGACGATACCGGTCTGATCGAGCTGCGTACCAAGGGCATTGCCTCCCGGCCGCTGGAAGAGATGGAGGATGGCCAACGTTCGCTGCTGAAGTGGTTCAACTTCCTGTTTCCCATCGTGCTGGTATTGGCCTACGGTATCTTTCGCTACCAGGTTCGTCGGGGGCGTCGGCAGCGGCGCAGTCAGGAATCCTTTGTCTGATTGATCGTGGGGGAGTAGCAGCCCCGCGGGAATTGTAAAACCAGCCGATCCTGATCCATACGTCGGGAGTGGCCCAAAAAGTTAGTATCCTCATGAAAAATAAAACCTTGTGGATCGTTTTTTCCGTTTTGCTGGTGCTTTACCTGCTCAGCCAGCTTTTGGGCGGGCAGCGGGCCGAACGCAGCTTTAATCCCGTATTGTTTTCCCTGGATACTGCGGCGGTGACGCGCAGCGATCTGTACACTCGGGCGGACAGCTTCGAGCGGGTTAGGATCGAGAAAGAAGGGGCGGGATGGATGGCGAGTATGGGGAGCATCCGCACCCCCGCCGAGCACGATCGGGTGATGGCCTTGCTGGAGCAGTTGCTAGAGGCTAAGGCCCAACGCATTGCGGCCAAGAAGGCGGATCGTTGGCCCAATTTTGAGCTGGACGAAGCCAGTGCCAAGGCCCACGTGGTGGTGATGGCGGGCGATCAGACCGTGGTCGATCTGTGGGTCGGTGGTTTCCGTTTCAACCAACAAACCCGCGCGGGGACCTCTTTCCTCCGCAAGGGTGAGGCGGATGACGTCTACGCCCTCGACGGTTTTATCAGTATGGGGCTGGCCCAGGGTATTGACAGCTACCGCAACAAAACGCTGCTCCGTTTAAACCCCGAGGAGCTGACTCAGGTCGAACTGCAACTGGGCGCGCAGAGCTTTAACTACCAAAAAACGGGGGGACAGTGGACGACGCAGGATGGCGCCCCGCTCGATTCCACCAAGATGGCCCAGTACCTCGGTGGCCTGGCCAATTTTAACGGCAACCAATTTGCCGACGGGTTTGCTGAGGACCAAGCTAACGTCCAGTCGCGGCAACGGCTCGTGCTGCGTGGCAACAATATGGCGGCTGCCCTGGAGGTCGATTGCTTTGCCCTCTCCGGTGCCGCACAGCCCTTCGTGGTCCGCTCTTCGCTCAATCCCGCCTACTTTAGCGGCGACTCGACGGGTCTTTACCAGCGCCTTTTTAAGACTCCCCTTAACCTCCAATAAGCCCGTACCCATGACCAACAAAGAAATTGCCCGGAACTTCAACGAGCTGGCTCGCATCATGGAGCTCCACGATGAAAACCCCTTTAAAATTCGCAGTTACGCCAATGCCTATCTGCAACTGCGCAAGGTGGGCACCCCACTGGTGGACATGAGTGATGCGGAGATTTCAGGGATCTAGGGGGTGGGAAAGGCCATCGCGGGCAAGATTCGCGAGTTGGAGCGAACCGGTACCCTGGCGGCGCTGGAAAAGTACCGCGAAATGACCCCGCAGGGGGTTCAGGATATGCTGCGGATTAAGGGTTTTGGTCCCAAGAAGATCAAGTCGCTGTGGAAGGGGCTGGAGGTGGAGACGATCGGAGAATTGCTGTACGCCTGTAACGAAAACCGTTTGGTAGAACTCAAGGGTTTTGGGGCGAAAACGCAGGAGGACCTGCGGAAAAAGCTCGAATATTTTCTCAAGTCACAGGATCAGTTTTTGTACGCTACCCTCGAAGAAGTGGGGGAGGAGGTGCTGGCCCATCTTCAGCAGGCCTTGCCGGCGGGGACGCCCGTGGCCTTTGTGGGGGCTTTTCGTCGCCGAAACCCCGTTTTGAAAGGGATCGAGCTGCTGGTGGGGGGGGATCTGTCCGCCGTTTTTGATGGGGAAGAGCTGCGTTTGGTCCGTCAGGAGGAAGACTACTACCTCGCCCGGACGGCCGATGAGATTCCGGTACGGCTTTTTCAATGTCGCCCGGAGGCCTTTGGCTCGAAATTGTTTCGCCACACGGGTACGGAAGCGTTTACGCAATACTTTTTGGAACGGGCCCAGGAGACCGACTTTCGCGATTTGGCGGAGGAGGCCGAGGTGTTTGCCAAGGCGGGTATCCCTTACATCGAGCCGGAGTTGCGGGAGGGACCGGGGGCCGTTGACCGAGCCCTGGTGGGTGACCGCAAGCCGCTGATCGAGGTCGAAGAGGTCCGGGGGGTGCTCCACGCCCACAGTACCTATTCCGATGGTATCAATAGCCTGCGCGAAATGGCCGAATACAGCCGCGACCGGGGCTACGAATACCTGGGCATTACCGATCACTCCAAGTCGGCTTTCTACGCCAATGGCCTCAAGGAGGACCGGCTGCGACGGCAGTGGGCGGAGATTGACGTGCTGAATGAGGAGTTGGCTCCCTTTAAAATTTACAAGGGCATCGAATCCGACATTCTCAACGACGGCTCGCTCGATTATCCCGCCGATTTACTTCAGGAGTTTGATTTTATCATTGCCTCGGTGCATTCCAACCTGCGCATGGACCAGACCAAGGCAACCAAGCGCTTGCTGGCCGCCATCGCTAATCCCTACACCACCATGTTGGGCCACCCTACGGGACGCCTGCTGTTGGCGCGGGAAGGCTACCCCATCGACCACCGGGCCGTGATCGACGCTTGTGCCGAATTCCGGGTGGCCATTGAGCTCAACGCCAACCCCCTGCGCCTCGATCTGGACCACACCTGGATCGAATACGCGCTGGAAAAGGGCGTGCTGCTCTCAGTCAACCCCGATGCCCACAGTACGGGGGGGATCCACGACATTCACTACGGGGTGCTGGCCGCTCGCAAGGGAGGGCTGAGTGCCGACCGCTGCGTGTGTTGCTTTGACCGTACGGATTTTGAGGCTTTCCTAGCAGGGCAGCGCGTTTAAATCTCATTAGCAACTCATTAACAATTATTGCCGCTTCATTAACAAGCCCATTGGCGTCAAGGTCGTATTTTGCAACATTGTTTCAGAAAAGCGGGAAAAATAAGGCTCCCTTTACTCGGTGAGAAATTTCCCTTATTTTTGCAAGCGTCCAGCAATTATTATATCAAACTAAAATTTTACACGAATAATGGAAAACTCTAAAGGAATTCAAATTGGCCTGCTCGTATTGGTAGGTGCCCTGTTGGTAGGAAACTTCATGGGCGGATTCGACGGTCTTTTTGGTGGTGGCGACGATGCCAAAGACGCCGCTCGCGAAAGTCTGGCTACTGACGTTACTGGCGAAGCCAACAGTACGGTAGCTCCCGCTCCTACCAAAACGGCTGAGCCCGCTGCTCCTACCGGTCCTACGACCACGATGGAGTTCGAAGAAACCGAATTTGACTACGGTACGATCGACCAGGGTGAAAAAGTAAACCACACCTACTCTTTTACCATTACTGGTAACGAGCCCCTGATCATCAGCAATGCCAAGGGCAGCTGTTGTTGTACGGTTCCCGCGTGGCCCAAGGATCCCATCGCTCCGGGTGCTACGGGCGAGATCCAGGTACAGTTTGACTCTAAGGGTAAGAAAGGTACCCAGAGCAAGCGCGTAACCATCACCGCCAACACCGATCCCGTACAGAGCTTCTTGACCATCAAAGGTCAGGTGACGGCTCCCGAAGGCGAAGCGGCTCCCGCTACGCAGCCCGCTCCCGCCCAGTAATCGAGGGGGATCGCATTTAGCATCGCAAAAAGCCTGTACAGATTGAACAAAATTTGTACAGGCTCTTTTTATGTTTAGGAAAAGTCCTTCGGGGCACTTTGCGTATCAATTCGCTACCCGCATATGAAAAGCTATTTGTCGCTCATCAAATTTAGCCATACCATCTTCGCCCTGCCCTTCGCCCTATTGGGCTTTTTTTTGGCTACCCTCGAATTGGGAAACGGGATCGACTGGCGGCTTTTCGGCTTGGTCTTGCTGTGTATGGTCTTTGCCCGCAGTGCCGCCATGGCCTTCAACCGCTATTTGGATCGCGATATTGACCAAAAAAACCCCCGAACGGTGACGCGGGAGATTCCGGCGGGGATCATACCGGCCCAGTCGGCCCTGCTTTTTGTGGTGGTCAATTCCCTCTTGTTTATTGCCACCACCTGGTTCATCAATTTGCTCTGCTTTATGCTGTCCCCGATAGCCCTGCTGATCGTCCTGGGCTACAGCTACACCAAGCGCTTTACGGCCCTGTGCCATTTTGTGCTGGGCTTGGGTCTGGCCCTGGCACCCATCGGGGCCTATCTGGCGGCGGGCGGGCAGTTTGACCTGATTCCGCTGCTCTATTCGGGGTCCGTCCTCTTTTGGGTCAGCGGGTTTGACATCATCTATGCCTTGCAGGACGAACAGTTTGATCGGTCGCTCAACCTCAAATCGATCCCCGTCCGCCTCGGTCGGGTCGATGCGCTCCGCCTCTCTAATGTGCTCCACCTCATCTGCGGCTCCCTCATTTTGTTCGCCGCCTACCAAATGCAGCAAACTTATCAGCAGCTCGGCTGGCTACACTGGGTGGGGGCTTTCCTCTTCGTGGGCTTACTGATTTACCAGCACCTCTTGGTCAAACCCAATGACCTGAGTCGCGTCAACTTGGCTTTTTTTACCACCAATGGCGTGGCCAGTTTGATTCTGGGGGCCTTGGTGATTATTGACGTATTGTCGTAGGGACTTCTTTAAATTTTAACATTTCGGATCGCCAGTACCGGGGGCCCCAATACCAATCAGTGCTGAGAGCCTCTCAATCGGATCTTTCTTTCTTGATATAATTCGTATTCGTATTTATTTTAATTCGTAAATTACTGTAAGATAGCCTGTTTTCTCTTCCGCTTTCCTCCCCCGCGCCTTTCCCCTTTTTACTCCAAAACATTTATGTAAAAAAATAGCCATATGCTCTCAAAAACCGAGGTCTTTGGCACGATTTTCGGTGCTTTTTGTGAATACATCAGGTCTTCCGACTCGCTTCGGCTTGCCGCTTGGTAAACAACCTGAATCTACTGATCCACACAACGTAAACTGTTACGGTCCCGCAGACTGGTCATTCCTTTATTTGTTTGATGGTTTTTGATGATTATGGAAAGAGAAACTACGCGTACTTTCCCACCATTGCTGCTACTGATCGCTTTACTGGCGAGTGGAAGTGCAGCAGCTTGGAGCGGGGAGGTAGAACAGTCCGTCCGGTCCGGCCCCATTACGGGACTGGCCGATACCCTTTATCTCCAGCTTGAGGATTGTAACGGCAGGCTCCCGCTTTGCCTCAATATCCCCCTCGCCGACAGCGCCGCCTACGTCCTGAGTGTCGACGGAGCTGCCTACGCTGGCGACCCCAACCCCTGTAACGAAGAAATTTTTCACCAGTTCGATTACCAGCCCTTACCCGGAAGTGGTGGCCTCGGCGCTTACGTCCTGCAAAGTTGGGGCATTGGCGGCTCCATTTTCTCCGCCCCCTTCAATACCATGCAGGAACTGGTGGATTCCATGAACCAGTGGGATGCAGTAGGCAATTGGAACCTCGACCCTACCAATTTCTCGATCGTGGGAGGAGATCCCGCCGAGACCTATTCCGCACTCCAAGTCTGGCACCCCACCCTGATAACGCCCGTTCAGCTCCCACGTCTGGATTTTCCCATCGCCCAGGGGCTCGAATTGAGCTTTCCCCACGGCGTCCACCAACTGGTAGTGGAACGCCTGGCGGATGGGCAGCGCGATACTAGTCAAATTTACGTTTCCTGTACGGAGGCCGTCCAAGTCGATCTGACGGTCGACTGGCTGACCAGCGATACGTTTTGCTTGGACTTTAGCGAGCTGTTGCTGCCTCCGATTACCGTCCGCAATGATTGTCCCGACGCTTCGGGTACGGAAGTGGCCTTCCAGTGGATTTTGGGCGATTCCTGTTTACAAATCACTGGCCTCAATCCGGGCGCGGATTCCGCCTGTATCCTGGCCTGCGACCAAACTGGCCAGTGCGACACCACCTGGATTACCGCCACCACGCTGGTGGATTACCGGGTAGGCGTCCGTGATTTTTACGATACGGTCCGGGTGGGACAAAGCGGTACCCACTGCATTGACTTGTCCGTTTTTGGGGGAATGGCGGCGGCTTCCATCACCGATTTGTGTCCCGCGGATTGGGGAAGTACGGCGAATCTCAGTATCGATCTGCTCAATTACTGTGTCAGTTATACGGGCCTCGCCGGTCCCGCTACGGAAGACTTTTGCATTGAAGTTTGTGACGTCAATGGGGTATGCGATACGACCTATCTACACCTCTGGGTACGGGACGAAACCCCCCTCGTGGTGCGGGATACCATCCTGCGGAACGCCAGCAAGTCATTCTGTGCGCTCAAAAGCGATAATTTACAAACGGCTCCGGCCAGCTTGATTGATGCTTGCTCCGGGGCCAGCCCCGAACCCGTCCGGTTTGACTTGGATTTGGGGAGCTATTGTGTCAATTATTCCGGTCGGGAGGTCGGATTGGGGGAAGCCTGTCTCTACTTGCGCGACAGCCTGGGCAATACCGATACCACCTACCTACGCGTACTGGTGCGTGACCCCCAGATGGCTATTGAGAACCTAAGTTTGGAGGTAGGGGAGGTACTCGAATACTGCGTGGATACCCTCGAATTGGTGGGGCGTGTGCAAAGTATCCAAAATATTTGCCCCGAGGCGGGGCGATTGGATTTTACGTTTGATGAAGACGCGCTGTGTTTGGAAGTGGTGGGCCTGGAAAGCGGTCGCGACTCGCTGTGTTACGTTTTTTGTGACGATACGGGACTCTGTGACACCATCCGCTGGCGGATTGAGGTATTGGCGCCCCCCGTACTGGGTCCCGTGGCTACCGAAGATTTTGCCAGCATTCTGGAAGGGGAGACGGTCGAGCTGGAGTTGTGCGTCAACGACAGCCTCCGCGCTGCGGGGGACCTGCGGCTACAACTGCTCGATGAGCCCCGCTGTTTTGGAACGGCGAGTTTGGTGGCGGACAATTGCGAGCTGACCTACCAATCTACGGGTGGGGGCTGTGGGAAAATTGAGATCCTGCGTTATGCGCTTTGCAATGCCTTGGCTTGCGATACGACTTTTGTGTACATCAAGATCAACTGCGAAGTACCGCCCCTCAAAGTCTATTCGGCCTTTTCTCCCAATGGAGACAGTCGCAACGACGTCTTTCGCATCGATGGTTTGGAACGCTATCCCGAACACCGCGTCACGGTTTTCAATCGTTGGGGGTTGCGTCTGTTTCAGACCCAAAATTATCAAAATGACTGGCGGGGTACCTGGGAATCCGAAGCCCTGCCGGATGGCGTATACTTTTATTTGGTGGAAGATGGAGTGGGGGGAAAACACCGTGGAACCCTGTTGATACACCGTTAGAAAGCGTCGGGAAACGGGGGGGTAAAAGCGATTTTGCGCCGCGTAAAAAAGGATTTAATGGTTTTTGTAAAATATTGATAAACAATTATTTAGGACTAGAATGGAACCCCTCGTGGGGTGGGTCAAAAAACTTAGCATCATTTTTGACTCTTACCAACTGAAATTGCACATTAGACTGAATTTCCAGCCAAAACCCCGCTGGTTGTGAATTCCTTCGTTGTTAAAACAACAAACATGAGAAAAATTACACTCTTTTTCACTCTAACGATTTGTCTCACCTACTCGGCATTTGGCCAGCAAGACCCCATGTTTACCAAGTACATGTTCAACAGCTTGGTGTACAACCCAGCCTACGCGGGGGCCAAAGACCACATGGCCATCGGGATCCTGCACCGGACGCAGTGGTGGGGCATCGACGGGGCACCAACGACGCAGTCTTTTACCATCCATACGCCGCTCAAAAACGAGCGGGTCGGCGTGGGACTCAGCGCCGTCAACGCCGTGGTGGCGAGTATTAGGCTTTTCATGTGCGATGCCCCT
>ERZ1740065.1230-NODE-1230-length-15153-cov-4.687177_pt1 | contig 15153 bp, 11 predicted proteins | sample MGYA00581738_ERZ1740065 | MGnify/ENA primary metagenome ERZ1740065 (study PRJEB43018, sample SAMN04849749) | marine metagenome | isolation source: floating plastic debris | place: Pacific Ocean | collected 2008-09-01 | study: EMG produced TPA metagenomics...
TTTGTTGTGGTTTGTTGTTGTTTGTTGTGTTAGGTTGTGGTTGGTTGTGGTTTGCGGTGGCGGTAATTGCTCGGTTTTGCTTATGGGTGTGTGGGAGGGGGTAATCGCTGCTCAGGACCTCCCAGGTGGTCTGGAAGCCGACGATTTCGGTTTCGGTTTCGAATTCGTCGACGGTTCCGGTGATGTTGATCAGGTCGCCTACCGACAGGGAGGGGGCACTACTGGTGAAAACCAGGAGGCCTTCGGAAGTCCCGGGATCGCCATCCTCCCGGCTGGGGATGGACTGGAGGAAAAAGCCCCGGTTGAAGGTGGCGGTCACGACATTGGAGTCGCTGCGGACGAGTTGGCCCCGGAAGGGGCTGGCCAGTCCGTCGCCCTGAATGTCGCTGATGCGGACGTTGGTTTGGGCGGCGAGGGAGCAGCAAATGGTAAGGCAGGTGTAAAAAGTAAGGTAGTATCGGATCATACGGCGTCGGGTACTTAGCATTCTTGTGTTCAGTCATTAAATTCGCGACCGGTGGCCACGCGGGGCAAAGGTAGTGCAATCTGGGGAAAGGTGGGGGCCGCCAATGGCCCCTTTTGGTGTCCAAAAGACAATTTATCAGTGGGCGACTAAACATTTGAGACTCCAAAATTATTTTCTACTCATGACTGAACCTAAAACTTCGATCTACTACCGGGCTTACAACCCACTCGTACAGGCTACGGGTATTTTTTTCCTCGGTATTCTGGTGAGTTTGCTGGCAAAATTGATCAATGCCCTGGGTATCCTCGAAATCGGCAACCGTTTTCCCTGGATGTCGGCCGCGGCTTTTTTGCTCTTCTTCGCCCTCATCAACAGTCTTTCCAGTCTTTCGGCGGAGGACCTCAACAAGTACTGGGGCCGCTCCATGTTGGCCTTTGCCGCCCTCGCGGTGGCCTCCGGATTGACGGCATACGGACTTTCGTCCCTATCCATCAACGAAGCGGGATCCTATCGGTGGATTTTTATCGTTCTAACTTTTGGGTACCTGGTCTTTCTTTCCATCATCGGCTTGATGAAAAACATCGTCGAGTTTGCGGAGCGGGAGGATTGGCAAAGTCCCAAAAAGAAGAAAAATAAATAAAATTGTTGATATGAATTATCTATCGGGTTTTTTGATGGTCACCTTATTGTTTTGCGCAGCTTGTAACCAAGCCCAACAGGCGCGGACCAACGTCGCGGCGGCGACTACAAACCTGGGACCGGTGCCCACGCCCGCGGCGGCGGATTTGACCAAGGTGGAAAAATCAAAGGAGGAGTGGCAAGCCGAATTGACCAGCCAAGAGTTTTACGTCCTTCGCCAAAAGGGGACCGAACGGGCCTTTAGCGGCGATTTGTGGGACAACAAGGAGCGGGGCATCTACACCTGCGCGGGTTGTGAATTGCCGCTGTTTTCTTCGGATACCAAGTACCGGTCGGGAACCGGTTGGCCGAGTTATTACGCACCCATCGACGAGGCCTACATCGCCGAGGAGGAGGATCTCCAATACGGTTGGAATCGGGTGGAGGTGCTTTGTGCGCGTTGTGATGGGCATTTGGGACACGTTTTTGAGGACGGGCCGGAGCCGACGGGGCTGCGTTATTGCATCAATTCGGTGTCGCTGGACTTTGTGCCCGCCACCGAACTCGCTCGGGACGAGTCCGCAGAACAGAATTGAGGACGGATCCCACCGGGGGGAAGTGTAGGAAGGTGGTCTCGGGGTGGAATTGTCCGGTTTAGGGTTGAAAAATATTGGATTTTTTTCAATTTTTGTGCAGCGTTTTTATTCTAGGATCAGCTTGGCAAGATCAATGCAAGGATAAAGGCGTTCGCAAAATTTTGCCCTAAAATTAAATTCCCATGAGAAATCTCGTCTTCCTGCTCGGTTGTGTACTACTGGTGAACGCTTGTACCCCGGATGCCTCCGCCCCCCAAGCCACGACCAGCTCCGCCTCCTTTGACGACCAAAACCTGTTCGAACGGCTGCCCAGTGATCAGACCCAGATCACTTTCAACAATCAGGTGACCGAAAACCTCGAACTCAATACCTTTACCAACGACGGGATCGTACAGGGCGCCGGTGTCGGCGTACTCGACGTCAATAAGGACGGGCTGCCCGACGTTTTCTTCGCCGGTAATATGGTTTCCGATCAGCTGTACCTCAACGAAGGCGATTTCCGTTTCCAAAACATTTCCCAAACTGCGGGCTTTGCCCAGGAATCCACCTGGAGTACCGGCGTGGCCATCGTCGACATCAACAACGATGGCTACGACGACATCTACGTCTGCAAATTCATCTACGCCGACCCCGCCCGCCGTCGCAACAAACTCTACCTCAACAACCAGGACAACACCTTCACCGAAAAAGCGGTCGAATACGGCATCGCCGACGAGGGCTACAGCATCATGGCCAACTTTTTTGACTACGACGGCGATGGCGACCTCGACCTCTACGTCGCCAACCAACCCCCCGCCGCCACCCAACTGCGCAAAAACATCAAACCCAGCGATACCCAGTACACGGACCGCCTCTACCGCAACGATGGCCAGCGCTTTACGGACGTGACCGTCGCGGCGGGTGTCCAAAACAACTGCTTCTCCCTCAGTGCCACGGCCAGCGATTTTAACGACGACGGCTACCCCGATCTCTACGTGGCCTCCGATTACGACGAGCCCGACTTGTTTTACCAAAATAACGGCGACGGGACCTTTACCAACGTCGCCAACGAAGCCCTCCAACACATCAGCAACTTTAGCATGGGCGCCGACGTCGCCGACATCAACAACGATGGCTATATGGACCTTTTTACCGCCGATATGGTGGCCGAGGACAATTTCCGTAACAAGACCAACATGAGCAGTATGGCGGTGGAGAAGTTCTGGGGCTTGGTCAAGATGGGCTACCACTACCAGTTTATGTTCAACTCGCTCCAACTCAACAACGGCAACGGCACCTTTAGCGAGATCGCCCAGATGTCGGGAGTCTCAAAAACCGACTGGAGCTGGTCGGCCCTCTTCGTCGACGCCGATCAGGATGGCTACAAAGACCTCTTCGTGACCAACGGCATCCTCAAAGAAATCCGCAACAAAGACTACCGCAATCAACTGAAAAAATTGGTGGCCGATCGCAAGGCCCAGGCGGGGGGAAATACCAAGTTTGATCCCCTCGAACTATCGGGTATGGCCCCCTCGGTCAAAATTAAAAACCGCGCTTTTCGCAATACGGGGGACCTCGTCTTCGAGAGCAAAACCGACGCCTGGGGCTTTGAAAAGCCGGGTTGGTCGCAGGGCATGGCCTACGCCGACTTTGACCAAGATGGCGATTTGGACTTTGTGATCAACAATACCAACGAAGCCGCCGATATCTATCGCAATCGGGTCAACGAACGCGGAGGACAAAATTTCTTGTCAGTGACGGCTACCGGAATGCCCCAAAACGGCAGCGGTGTCAACGCCCGCGTCTGGATTGAATACGGAGAGGGTAGCCAACAAGTCAGCGACTTGACGCCCTACCGCGGCTACATGTCCACCAGTCAGAACGTGGCGCACTTTGGCTTGGGCCAACAAGCGGAGGTGGCGCGGGTACGCGTGGTCTTCCCGGATGGGAAGGAATGGCGGCAGGAGGGCGTAGCGGCCAATCAAAAACTGGTGGCGACCTACCGTACCGACCTGCCCACTGCGGAGGTGGAGCGCACTCCAGCGACTTATTTCCAATCCCTGACCACCGCGGAGATGGCGATCAACTACGAAGAAAATCCCTTCGACGATTACGATCGGGAGGTACTGATTCCCTACAAAATGTCGAACCTGGGCCCCATCCTAGCCGTGGCCGACGTCAATCAGGATGGCAACGACGATTTCTACCTCGGTGGAGCGGTAGGGGTGCCGGGAAAACTTTATGTACAGGACGCCGAAGGACGTTTTACCTATTCGCCCCAAAACGTTTTTGAGGGCGATAAGCCTTACGAAGACGGTGCAGCTCAGTTTGTCGACGTCGAATTGGATGGCGATATGGACCTCTACGTAGCTACCGGAGGCAATGAGTATCCGCAAAATACCAACGGCTACCAGGATCGCTTGTACATCAACGCTGGGGATGGTAACTTTCTCAAAACCACGGCCGTTCCCGAGATGACGACGAGCACCGGAGCGGTCTGCCCACTGGACTACGATAACGATGGCGATTTGGACTTTTTTGTGGGCGGACGGCAGTTGCCCGGCGCCTACGGTCGGCGGGTGAGTAGCTTTTTGCTCGAAAATACCCAGAGCAGTTTGGTCGACGTTACCGCCAGCAAGACCGAAGGGTTTACCGACCTGGGGATGGTGACGGATGCCAAATGGGTGGATCTCGATGGTGATGAGCAGGCGGAGTTGGTGGTGGTGGGGGAGTGGATGCCCGTTCGGATTTTCAAGCTGCGGGAGGGCCGTTTGGTCCCGACGGAGAATCCCAGTTTGGAGCCCAGCAATGGGCTTTGGAGCAGCCTGGAAACCCTGGATGTCGATGGCGATGGGGACCTGGATTTGATTGCCGGCAATTACGGTTTGAATTACAAGTACACCGCCAGTGTATCCAATCCTTTTACGCTCTACGTCAAGGACTTTGACGAAAACGGGACCAATGATGTTTACCTGGGGTATCACGACCAGGCGGACGGTAAGCTGTACCCCGTACGCGGGCGCCAGTGCTCTTCCGAGCAGATGCCTTTCGTCAAGGAAAAGTTTAAGAATTACGATGCCTTTGGCAAGGCCACTTTGGTGGACGTATTGGAAGGGCGTTTGGACGGCAGTACGGTACAGGAGTGCTATACCTTTGCCCATACGGTGTTTCTCAATGATGGAAAGGGCAGTTTCAAGACCCGCGAGCTGCCCAAGCTGGCGCAGATTGCTCCGATCTACGACATGGTGGTCCGCGATTTTGATGGTGATGGCCAGTTGGATTTGTTTTGCGTGGGCAATTTCCACCAGCGGGAGGTAGAGACGACCCGTAGCGATGCGGGGGTGGGTGCGCTTTTGCTGGGGGATGGTGCTGGTGGCTTTACGGCGGTATCGCCGAGTGTGACCGGGGTAGTGGCCAAGGAAGACGCGCGGGCGGTGGTGTGGCTAAACAATAAGGGCCAACGCCCGGTGATGGCGATTGCCAACAATGGCGCCCCCATGCAATTTTACGTGGAGGCGGCACAATGAGCGGGCGGAGCTCCCTACTGATGCTCGGCGCTTCCTGCCTCCTCTTGTGCAGCGCCTGTTCGACGGTGGAGCTTCCGATCGCACCTTTCAACCATACCGGTACGGCGGGCAAAACGGGGCTTTGGATCACGGCCGAGGACAGCACCGATATGGTCTGCGTTCAGCACTATCGGGCCGATCGACTCCATGGTGATTATACCACTTATTTTCCCAGTGGTGCCCTCGCGATCAGTGGGGGCTACCGCAAAGGACGGCGGCACGGTCGTTGGACCCAGTACCGCCCTTCCGGTGAAGTCAGCTCGATTCGCGTTTTTCGTCGCGGCAAGCTACGCAGGATGGTGCTTTACAATCTAAGTTGGTGAGGCCCGGTGGGGATTGAGACTTCCAAGCTACCCGCTACCCGTTCTTTTCTCCTTGCTTTCGGCGGATCTTTTGGTCGTTGTTGCTTTCGTAGATGGTAAAGTGTTCGTACTTGATGGGATCGGATTCTGCCCAGATGTCCTTACCGATATTGCAAAGGACCACCAATTCCTCGTAAATTTTATTGCCTTGTTCCACGCGACGTTCGACGGCGATGTCGCGTTCGGAGACTTTGTCCTGTTGGATGTTGAGGGCGTTTTCAAAATTGCGGCAGGCGTCCAGTACTTTTTGGATATTGTTTTCGCTGACGCCCACTTCGGCGAGGAAGTCGATCTGTTGGCGGGCGACCCGGGCCACGCGGCGGCCGCAAAACAGCAGCTGGGCATCGGGCATATCTCCCATTTTGGCGGTTCCAAATTTGCGGTAGCGGCCCGAGCGGTTGTTGTACTTGATGGCCACGCGGGTCATGATGCTGCGGATGGCGGACTTGAGGCGTTCGGCGGCTTTGGATTTCTTTTCGGTACTCAGCATTTGGTCGCCGACGAGCTCGTCGTCATCGGGCAGTTGGCGAAACCGATCACACATGGCGAGGAAGCGGGCGAGGCGGTCCTGGTCGTAGCCGTACTGGGTAAATTGGGCGAGGTCGCGTTTGGCGTATTTGATGCGCTCCATACACTGTAGGTACAGGTCGGCATCGGGAAAATTGTACTGGCGATGGACGGCTTGTTTTTTCATCGGGGCGGGAGTTTATACAAAAATAGGGGGGGAGATGGAAAAAACAAAAGTTTTGATCGAAAGAATCGTCTTGTTTGTTTGATGAATTTTATTTTACTCCTACAGAATTTTCTGCTCAATTATACATAATAAAACCCTCTCTAGAGCGGTTTCCTTCGAGTATTTGGAAAAAAAAGCGTCCCGTAGCGGGATAATGATTGTCCAATACGTACCTTTATAATGGATTTCAAGCAACAAAGGAATCCACTCAAGCTGCAGATTGCGACCCCTGCGAAGCGTTCCGGTTTGCTTCAACACGGTCGCAGTTATAATCTCATGCTTTCGAGCGTTGTAAAAAATTACAACCTGATCTCAGTCGCAGAATCCCTACGGATTCTGCTTTTTTTATCCTCGTGCTCCATTTTACGCTCCCAGCCGCTTCAAAGTTGTTAAATTGTCTAAAGGAAAAGTTATTAAGGAAAAATAGCATACTTATTGCTGTTTCTTATCCGTTAGTTTGGGAAATTAGTAGGAACCCGGTTTCCCCCCCACACTTATTTTCTAATCGCTGAACAAAACTTTGGAACCTTATGCGCCTTACCCCGATCCTCGCCGTGTTGTTTTTATTGGGCAGCCTCGTCTTTACCACTGCTTGTAAAAAAGATGACGACCAACCCGAAGGCCCCGCTACGACCGCCAAATTTTACCGTCTCGACGCTTTCGAAGTAGATGTGGAGCCCAGCAATCGCCTCGTCAAAATTCTTTTCCAGGTCAAAGATTACGAAAATAATGGCATCGCCGGACTTACGGCCGATGACTTCGACGTATACGAAAACGCGGGTAAGATCGACCTGGAATCCGACCTCCGCATCGCCCCCGACTCGATTCCCTACCGGCTAAAAACCGTCCTCCTGCTCGACCTGTCCCGCTCCGTCGAGGGCTTCGTGGATCAAATCAAAGCGGCCTCCATCGCGCTGGTCAATAAGAAACTCAGCAATCAGGAGGTCGCCATCTACACCTTCGACGCCCAGGCCACCCTCATCCAGGACTTTACCACCCGCAGCGACAAGCTCATCGAAGCCATCAACAATATCCCCGAAACCGGGCTGACCAATTCGACCAATCTCTACGGCGCCATCCAGAGTGTCTCCAATCTGTGGACCGACATCTACACCACCTCCAATATCGAGGATGGCAGTTTGGTGATCTTCACTGACGGTCGGCACAATGCCACCCCCAATATCACCCTAAACGATGCCATGAATTCGCTCAGCGGCAAAAAGCGCTACATCGCGGCCCTCAGCAGTGGCGACCTGGACGAGGATGCCCTACGTACCCTAGCCCAGAGCGACAACAATTACTATCAGGCGGAGGACGTTGCTTCGATCGAGCAAATGTTCCTCAGTATCCAAGAAGAGATCAGCAGCCTGTCGAACAGCGTTTATTACATGTTCTATCAAAGCCCCATCACCGATCCGACCCCCTTCGAAAACGAATTGCGGATCGAGATCTTCGACAATGCCAATACCGGCAACGATGGCCAATTGATCGAAACCTTCAACAGCGCGGGCTTCGGACAGTAAGCTGGCCTCCGGTTACGACAACAAAAACGGGCGTCCCGGTCAGCACTGATCGGGACGCCTTCTGTTTTGGGGCAGTATTAAATCCTACCGGTTGACCACTATTTTGGTGTTGGAGATGATACCTTCGGCTCCCTGAACGACCGCGAAATAAATGCCATTGCTCCGCTCGCCGATTGCCATTTGGTTAAAGCCTTCCCCGAGCGGCATCCGATCGAGCAGTCGCCCCTGCAGATCAAAAAGTAGGAGGTCCCGATCGGCTTTGGGAACTTCTACGTTGAGGAAATCATCGCCACCTCCGACCAGGGTGGGGTAGATTTTAATTTGGGCCGCTTCCGCCTCGCTTTCCGCATTCGCCGAGCGGTCTACGCCGCCATACCCACCGTGCAGGCAATTGCCCAGGGCGGAAAAGCTAAATTCCTCGATGGCCCAACCGTCGCAGGGGGAGGATTGGACCAGGCTGACCGCATAGTCGTATCCCGGCCAGAAACTCCAACCGTTGCCGGGGTTGCCCCCTCTCCAAACGTCGAGCAAATTGATTTCATCCACTTTACCGACGTCCCCTTCAATCCAACCGGAGGATTTCCAGTTGATGCAGAAGTCGGGGTTTTGGGGCAGGTATTGACAGATGATGACGATGTACTTCGATCCACAGCTGGAGCCGGAGGGATCCATGACGGGAGGCATGGCACTGGCGCAAATCGTACCGCCGTCCTGAACGACGGCACCGTTGTCGTTGCGGATGGTGAATTGGGTTTCCGGTGCGTTAACGAAAAATGTTTCCCGCGTCGCTTCCCAACTGCTACAGTTGTTTTGGACGGCCAACATGACTTCGTAATAGTAGCCGGGCCAGAAGGGCCAGCCCTGGTTGATGTTCCACACTTCCAGGAGGTTGAGTTCCGTGGGTACCGCTCCGACGATCCAGCCCGTACCGTTCCAATTGATACAGCCCGCATCATTGGGGTTGGCCTTTTGGCAAATGGTGATCATGTATTCATTGTTTCCCTCCGTCCCATTGGTATTGAGGATCACATCCTCGCCGCAGCAGTAGCTATCTTCCAGACTGATCTGGGGGACGGGATCTCCGACGATGGCATTATTGGTGGAGGTAATATTGGGGGACGATGCGGCTTGAAAACCAACGGGGTTGCACTCGGTATTTACCGCGCGTCGACTGAGATAAGTCGTCGCGCTGACGCGGACGTAGTATCGGCCGGGGGCCAGATTGCTAAAGCTAGTGCGGCTGGCGTCGGTCTGGCGGTTGGTGACGGCCACCTGGCCCCCACCGGGAGGGAGGCGGAACAGGGTGTAGGAAAAGGCGGGGACTCGAGCGCCATTGATGAGTACCGTCTCGTTGGGGAAGCAGTGGGGAGTAAAGAGGCCGCCCACGTAGGCCCGGTCGGCGGGTGTCGTTTCGGCGTCGACCTCCAGGGTGCCGCAGGCGGTCTGGCGGAGGGTTTGGGCCTGGGTAAATTGTGGCAGCGAAGCGAACAGCCAAGCAGCACAAAGGATAAAGAATACGGATGTTTTCATGATTTATGGTTTAAGATGAAAAAATGCAATACCGGTTCCACCCCACTGGCGGATCATGGCCGTAGGAAAGAATAAAAGGCGCTGTTACCGAGCGTCACCGACGAAGTAGGGCTGTGCCGGCCCCGTAGTGGGGGACGGTACGAGCTTCCTTCGGAGTGCTGGACGTACTCGGAGCTTGGGTTGCGAATTCGGATGAAACGGTTGCGGAATTACTACCCCCCACTCGCCGAATGCGATGCGGGTGGTTTAAAATACGATCAATGGAAATGGGTACGGATCAACCAATGACCAGGCTTCCGTACGTGTTCCACGTTGGGTACTTGATGGTATTGCTTCAGCAATAAAATCAAACTACCATTAGATGGACTTGGGAATTGAATTTAAACAGGCGGGTCTAGATCTTTAGCTTATTATATTTTTAAGGGATGAACAAGATGCTATTAGTTGTCGCTTGCCATCTTGAGGTCAAGATAACAACTTTAATCATATCATGCTCAATCAAGGGATATTGATTTCCAATTTTTTTGAGGTAAAAATCACTAAGGAATTGCTTAGCTTTAAGCAAAGCCAATAATGTTCTCTTCATGGAAGACCTCGATCACATCCTCACTCACCAGGGCGAAGCGCGTAAAAATTACTTCAACGCCATGGCACCGCCCATTGTCCAAACCAGCAATTTCGTTTTCGATACCCTGGATGATTTTCGGGCTGCCTTCGTCGATGAGTTGTCCGCTCACGTTTACACCCGTGGGAACAATCCCACCAATAAAATCTTACGGGAAAAACTGGCGGCCCTGGAAGGTACCGAAGACGCCCTGGTCTTTGGTAGCGGTGCGGCGGCTGTGGCGGCGGCGGTCATCGCCTGTGTGCAAAGTGGGGACCACATCGTCTGTGTCCAGTCGCCTTACAGTTGGACCTACAAGTTGCTGACCCTCTTCTTGGCGCGTTTTGGGGTGAGTCACACCTTTGTGGACGGTCGGTCGGTAGCGGCGATCGAAGCCGCCATCCAGCCCAATACCAAATTGCTCTATCTGGAAAGTCCCAGCTCCATCACTTTCGAGCTTCAGGACTTGGCCGCTTGCACGGCATTGGCCAAGGAGCGGAACCTACTGACCGCGATTGACAACAGCTACGCCTCGCCCATTTTTCAGCAACCCAGTCGTTGGGGCATTGCCCTGGTCATCCACTCCGGCACCAAATACATCGCCGTGGTACTGGGCGTGGTTTGCGCCAGTAAGCCGTTGATCCAAAAGATATTCAACTCCGAGTACATGACCCTGGGGGCCATTTTATCGCCCTCGGATGCTTTTTTGGCCATTCGTGGCTTGCGCACCCTCCGCCTCCGCATGGAGCGCAGCGATACCAGTGCCCGTTATTTGATCGATCGTCTGGCAGCCCATCCACGCGTGGAGCGGGTCAACTATCCTTTTGCATCGGATAATCCTCAACGCGCGTTGGCCGAGCGGCAGATGAGTGGTGCGGGAGGACTGTTTTCCGTGCAACTCAAAGCTCGCAACATCGCTGAGATGGAGGCTTTTTTCCACCGCCTGGAACGTTTCCTGTTGGCCGTCTCTTGGGGCGGCTACGAGTCGCTCGCCCTGCCATTCTGTGCCTTTTACAATGTCCCGAACCGCGAAGACAGTACGATTCCTTGGAACCTGGTCCGCTTTTACATTGGACTGGAGGACCCCGAGTGGCTCTGGAAAGACCTGGAGCGCGCCTTGGTCTGGCCGGCGTAAATCAAACGCCAGCGCTTTACCTTCCCCAAGTTCTCGACCGTGGACTGGTATCCAGGCTTCCGTACTTTCTGTCGTATCATTCGGGGTAGCATTGGGATGGTTTTGGCTTCCGCTACGACCGCCAATGGTGTTTTTGTCGATAGCCAAGACCACGGATGGAAGAGATTGCGTAGGAGTTATGGAGGAGGTTGGAGGAGGTTGGAGGAGGTTGGAGGAGTGGTGGAGGAGTGGTGGGGAAGGTGGGGAAAAGAAGAATTTGTAAAATTATTGTTATTTTATCTGTGAGAGTATTGGTCTTGAGGGTGGGTTCCCACCCAAGCCACCGCCGCCAGTCGTCGCTCGATTTCATGGCTTGAGGATATAGCTCCGCCCGCCACTTGGTCGAGCCCTTCGACCGCAAGGTTACCAAGACGTTTCCCCGGGATATCTTTTACTTGGGTCCCATCCGAGAAAATGTCCCTACATAGACGCATTTGGCCCTTTTTTTCCACAAATAAAATGGGGGGAAAGGCGGTGGAATCGGCTGGAGGCCCCGTAAATGCTTGGGAAAAAAGTTGAAAAAAAAACGCGATTTTCAAATTTTAACATTTGGCTCTGGGCTTAAAGCCCCTGGATTTCTCCCACCAAATAGGTCTGGGCCCGCCCACTTAGGATGACTCGATCGCCCCGCAGGACGCAGAGGACGGTCCCCCCGCGCGTGGAAAGCTGTTGACCCACCAACTCTTCCCGTCCCAGTTGAGCCGCCCAGAAGGGCGTCAAGCTGGTGTGGGCCGAACCCGTCACGGGATCCTCGTCGATACCGGCTGGGGAATAAAAGCAGCGGGAGACGAAGTCGACCTGCCGGCCCGGGGCGGTGACGATGACGCCCCGGCTGTCGAGCGATTGGAGGATGCGGAAATGGGGTTGGAGCGCTTCGACCTCGGCCTGGGTGGCGACTTCCACCAGGTAGTCGTCGCGACCGCGGAAGCAGGATTTAATGTGGAGGCCTTCGAGGGCCTGACGTAGGATGGGGGGAGGGGCCAGACTGGCCAATTGGTCGGCGGGAAAATCCATGGCGTAGCCCTCGGCCTCGCGTTTGACCTGGAGTAGGCCGCTGCGGGTCTGGAAGTGGAGGATCGGATCGGGGTGGTCCAGGTGTTGAAACAGCACGTGGGCCGTGGCGAGGGTGGCGTGCCCACAAAGGTCGACTTCTACTGCGGGGGTAAACCAGCGCAGGTGAAAATGGGCACCCTCGGGAACGAAGAAGGCCGTTTCGGCCAGGTTGTTTTCCGCTGCGATGTTTTGCATCAGGTCGTCGGGAATCCAGGCTGGGAGCGGACAGACCGCCGCGGGATTGCCACCGAACAATTGATCGCTAAAGGCGTCGACTTGAAAGAGTTTCATAAGGATTATTGCGTAACGATGATGAATTTGTTTTTGCGACCGTTCTCTACCATCAGGTATTTGCCGTGGAGCAAGGCCGTGGCATCGACCCGGTACTCGTGGTCCTTTATCTTTTCCTTGTTGACCGCAATGGCATTGCCCTTGATCGACCGGCGGGCCTCTCCCTTGGAGGACTGAATGCTGGTGTGCTCGGCGAGGAGGTCTACGATGTTAATGCCCGCCGCCAATTGGTCCCGTTCGATTTGGAAGCTGGGGATTTCTTGGGCGACCGTTGCCAGAGATGTTTCGTCCAGGCCCAGCAGGGTATCGCGGTTGGCTTTTTTGTTGAACAGCAACTCGGATACGCTCAGAACACTCTCGTAGGCCGCGCGAGAGTGGACCCGGACGGTCAATTCTTCGGCCAGTTGGGCTTTGACGCTGATGGGGTCTTCGTCGACTCGATCGAGGAGGGCCTGCATTTCTTCGCGGGGGCGCAGGCTAAAGTAGCGGATGTAATTCCTCAAATCCGCATCATCGGCTTTGAGCCAGAACTGGAAAAATTGGTAGGGGCTGGTCAGCTCGGGCGACAACCAGATGTTGCCCCGTTCGGATTTGCCAAATTTGCTGCCGTCGGCTTTGGTGAGCAGGGGGGTGGTAACGGCGTGCGCCTTACCGTCCACATTGCGGCGGATAAACTCCGTACCGGAGGTGATGTTGCCCCACTGGTCGGAGCCCACCATTTGGAGGCGGCAATCGTGCTGGGTGTACAGGCACTGGAAGTCGTAGGCCTGCAGCAGTTGGTAGCTGAATTCGGTAAAGGACAGGCCGGTTTCCAAGCGTTTTTTTACCGAATCTTTGGAGGACATGTAGTTGACCGTCAGGGTTTTGCCCACCTGTCGGAGAAAATCCAGGACGTTCATGTCGCGGTAAAAATCCAGGTTGTTGACAATGATGGCGGCGTTGGGGCCTTCAAAGTCGAGGAAGCGGGCAAACTGACGGGACTGGAATTCGAGGTTGTGGTCGAGTTCGTCGTAGCTTTTGAGTTCGCGCTCCTTGTCTTTGCCGGAGGGGTCGCCGATGCGGCCGGTGGCGCCACCCATGAGGATGATGGGGCGGTGGCCCGCGTCCTGGAAGAGGCGGAGCAGCATGATTTGGACGTAGTTGCCAATGGTGAGGGAGGGGGCAGTGGGGTCAAAGCCGATGTAGCCGGTGATCATGCCGTCCTGGAGGAGGGCGTCGGTGCCGGGGGTCATTTGGTGGATCATGCCCCGCCATTGGAGTTCTTCGAGAAAGTTCATAAGTACAGATTAAATCTTTTTTCCATTAGGTACCACAGAGTGACGCGGAGGACCACTGAGGGCCACCGAGTAGAGGTGCTTAATAGAATAAGCGCATGATCCCCTGCTTGCGCACTTTTCCGTGGAAATTAAATAATAAGCCGAGGCGATAGTTCCCCAGATTGAGATAAGATAACAACTGTGCCGTATGTACATCGGTCAACATTTCTACGGTTTTTAGTTCTACAACCACCCGATTTTCTACGAGTAAATCCATGCGATAGCCGTGGTCTAATTTTACCTCTTTGTAAACGATCGGCATGGGTTTTTCTCGCTCTACGCTGAGTCCTTTTTGGCACAGTTCGTAGTAGCGGCAAGCTTGGTAAGCGGACTCCAGTAATCCGGGGCCCAGTTGTCGGTGGATGTCGATGGCACAGCCAATGATGGTTCCAGAAATTTGATTTTCTAGCATTTTATCTCATTGATAATTTATCTACGTCCTACTCGTCCCTCCGTGTTGCTCTGTGTCTTCGCTGTGTGCTTTGTGGAACAACAACAATACGCAACAGCAATTTGTCGCAAATTTAAAATTTTTTCAAAAGCCCGCCCGTTCGAAATAAAGTTCATTCCACAAAAGTTCCCTATTTTGCGGACCCGAAAAAGCGGGACCCCGTCGATCCATGAAGCTCGAACCCTTTATCGCCCGTCGTTTGGCCGCCTCCGGTACACGCTCCTTCTCGCGGATGATCATCCGGATCGCCATCATTGCCATTGCCCTGAGCCTCACGGTGATGATTACCGCCACCGCCCTCATCCGAGGCTTTCAAAACCAAATCAGCTCTAAGATCTTTGGCTTTTGGGGACACATCCACATCACCGATACCAACCTGAGCCGTTCTTTTGACGCCATCCCCATCGATGCCCAACAGGATTTCTATCCCGCCCTCGATACCGTCGGGTCGGTGAGCTACGTGGGGCCGCTGCGGGTGCTGGGGATCGAATGGGACAACCAAATGGTGGAGCGCGAAACCCACGGCGGCATCCGGCACATCCAGGTCTTTGCCCACCATCCCGGAATCATCAAAACCAAGGACCAAATCGAGGGCATCATCATCAAGGGGATCGGGCCGGACTTCGATTGGAAAAACCTCGAAAATTACCTGGAAGAAGGCCGTGCCATCAGCTATCCCGATTCGAGTGCCTCGCAGGACATCATCATCTCCCGACAAACCGCCAACCGGCTCAAACTGGGGGTGGGCGACCGTTTTGAAGTCAATTACATCGAGGATGGGGAACAGCTGCGGCGGCGCTACGGAGTGTGCGGCATCTATAAAACGGGACTGGAAGAGTACGACCAAAAGTTTGCCCTCGTCGACATCCGGCAATTGCAACAGGTGCTGGG
>ERZ1740065.1231-NODE-1231-length-15147-cov-12.410549_pt1 | contig 15147 bp, 20 predicted proteins | sample MGYA00581738_ERZ1740065 | MGnify/ENA primary metagenome ERZ1740065 (study PRJEB43018, sample SAMN04849749) | marine metagenome | isolation source: floating plastic debris | place: Pacific Ocean | collected 2008-09-01 | study: EMG produced TPA metagenomics...
GGGAGTGGGAGATGGAGAGGGAGAGGGAGAGGGAGAGGGAGAGGGAGAGTTCAAGAGGCTGACATTTTGGTAGCGAAGTAAGTTTTTGCGTCTGACCAAAGATCTTGAGGGAACCTAAGTGCCAGCGGCATTCTGCCATCAGGAGGAGATGAGCCTGTAAAACGTTAATGATGATTATGATTAGCCGCCGATGCCCACATATGGGCCGCAACTACTCAAGAACAAGCCGTTAATGGCATGAAGACCATACATGACAGATGGCAGCGGCAGTGTGTTAATGCCATGGTGTATCCGCTAGCGCATCGATGTGAATGCGTATCTATTGGCTATTGACAACGATGACACGTTCGCAGACAGCCTGTTCACATTTTAATCAATTTTAAGACAGTTTGAATAATGGACACATGATATAACTCTCGCTCATGTCACATCGGAGTCTCAATTTCTGACACCGAATCGATTGGTCCGTGGCGCTGCGATGAGCGCTCTGACGCCTGGTGACAAGTGGTGACAAGTGGTAGCGGCAGGCGTGAGCCCCTCTCGCCTCGCTCAGTCAGCGCCTCACAGCAGCCTCTCTACACTGTATCAGTTGACTGCCTGCAGCGCTTCCTTGGTGTAAATATTTATTCTCGGTGTTCAGGAGCTTGCCTTCTATAGCGCTTGTTGATATTTTCAAGAGTATCACATTGAAGTGGCATTTCAGATATTTATCAATATTGTGACTGATTTCACACCCGCAAGGAATATAAATTTAAGTTCACAGCTAACTTGAGTCTGGTACTGCGCCAGAACACAACTGTGGTATAAGCAATTAGGGACAGAAGAGCGAGTGATTCAGGATTAACAAAGATACAGCTGTTGATAGGCTGGTGATAACAGATATCCCTACGCACGCCTGTATCAGCAGTCGAAATGTCTCCTTGTATTAATATTCAATTACTCACCAGGCACCGCCAGATGCTTAGGGGGAGACAATTTCTGCTGCTGAGACTCAAGAATTGATTCCTACAACAACAGCCATGTTTTATGACAAAATATCGTTAGAGCTGGACAGATATCGAGTAACAAAACTTGAAACTCAGTGAATACTATGGAAGTGATAACAGAGGGAGACAACTTCTAGACTGATGGCGATGACGATTAGGCTCTTATATGAGACAGGCATGCCCACCTCGATGTAGTTGGCGAGAAGGTCACAGCTGAGTTCCTGTTCAATGATGGCCCTGTTACTCTCTGACATGTAGCAGCAGGATATGAGGCACGGGTAGAGGATGTCCACCAGCTTTGGGTTGCTGAAATACTGGAATGGCAGAGAGCAGAGCTGCCGCAGTATAGTCGGCTGCTGACCCGACTCTACCACCGCCTGTAATACAGACCACATCTGTTGAGAATGGCTCGTAATGCCGCGCCGCAACGCCATCGATAACGTGTGAGATATATGCGACTATCCACATGATATACATCTGATCGCGACGCAATGACAGCAGATGATGAGAGTCAATATACATGTGGGCAGAGAGCAGGGGTTTATATGGACTGAGCCTAGTGTAGGCATAGACCATGTCTACGAGGACGGTGATTGATCATACCTGATTGTCAGGGTTGAGTACGACAAAGTATCCGACGCAGAGCATGACCTCGTGTAGAAGGTCATCGTTATCCTTGTGGTAGCCGCAGTACCAGATGAGGTAGCTGACGATGTGTCTCAGCTCCAACGAGACTCCCTCCGCTCCCAGCACTCCCTGAAATCAAAGCCATACTTCAGCCTCCCGATCAGTGACTACACCGTAAACTTGACTTGTGACTGTGACTTGTGACATATGACATATCAGCCACACATACCTGTACTAGCTTGTAATCGACAGCCGCTATCTGATTGATGAGTCGCAGCGCTACGAGCGTGACTGTCAGCGTCTTGGAGGAGATTTCAGGAGGTGAAGACACTTCGCCGCGCGTTGGCACGTTGTGTAGCAGCATGCCGTAGAGTAGCGACATGATGCCTGCCAGCTCGATGTCTTTGTACGTCTGCATGAGCGATGTGGAGTCGGAATGAGGAGGTTTGAACACGTCCAGCTGCCTACAATGCAACTGAGAGGTGAGAGACTGAGCGAAACAGAGAAAACACCTAAAAAGTTAAACGGAGGGTAGGTTGTGTACATTTTACATGACAGCTTGGTCATCGATGTGAGGAAGCTGATGCTGTGCTGAAGGAGAGAGAAGAGGTCATGGTTCTTGTCTAGGCAGCCTCTCACCCGGCTGTACAGCAGCGGCAGCCGGTCGACTATTCCCACGGTGATTACGTAGCTAAAATATAAGACAATAATCCTGTTCGACCCTTGGGAGACAATCAGACTGGTGAGTGAGTCATTTCTGTGTCAGCAGACGTCTCGTGACAAAGTCGTATTGCGGAATTAGAACATCCTACAGCATCAGTGCTAATGAAATGTGACAGTCAGAAACATGAATACTGCTGATGCTGTAGAACGAATTATTTTGCGATTAGAAAATTTTTGTGATTGAGTCGTCGATTGCTAATTCACAAATATTGTCAAGACGCATTTATTTTATAGGTCATTATATATAACTAAGGCTGAACCAAGAACGCAAAAATCGCTAAAACGCAAATATTTTCCACACATAAAAATTCCGTCCTACGATATTCAACAATGAGGCATTGCAGTGGCATTCTACAGGAGCGTTTGTGTCTACAGCACATGAAATTTCAAGAAAAATGCATTGATGAGCGACAAGACGCAGCAATCAGTGGAGGCGACTGTATAGGGAGAGATGGGTGACGGTATTCGTACCTGACTATGTCATTGACACGGTTAGTGAACGCATCAACTCCGGGTCTCACGGCACCCTTTATGCTGTTGACTCTGGATTGAGTGAGGCAGGAGAAGACAACTGACAATGTGTGGACCAGCGCCGTGACGACTGGATCGATTGCTATTCCCTGCTCGCCGACTATCACGACATTCGACGTGGCAGAGCTGTCGGCCATGTTGCCTAACGCTGACTCTGCGCACTCACTGCTGTCCTGCAGTTCTGGTACCATGACCTGAAATAGCCTTATCTCCATCAAACACTATTCAAACATACGGGGATGGGTAAGTCCGTGTCCACACTTACCGCCAGACGGGCAATCAATAAGTCAATCAAAGCGGCTACCCTGTTACTGAACAGCAGATAATGACTGTTCTCGAACGACGACTTGCATGCCAGCCTGATCACGTGGCAAACAGTGGAGCAAGTCCTACAGAAGCAGAAGGCGAGGTGACAGCGATGGATAGAGACATGATCAGCTGTACGGGTTTAGCTTACTTTGGGTATTGGTTTTTGATATTTTCCTCACAGAGTAAGTTCAGCAACTTGAAGCAGGAACTCAGGCCATTGCAGACTCTGAATGCTGATTGGTCGTTAGGTAACTGCAAGAAAATAAACACAAGAATGTAGTATTATAGTACAATAGTATAGCAAAATAATAGTATAGCACACTGCAGTACTGTACAGTACTATTATTACATACTGTACAGGATAGTACAGTACAGTACAGTACAGGATAGTATAGTATAATATAACGATATGGTTTCTAAATAAAACAATGGAAATAACATTATAAACTAGTAACGCAATCCATAATAGAAATAACTGCTACGCGGTATGAGTAAGCCCTGGATGTTTGTTATACTATGAAAGGAAGCCAGGATTGACTATGGATCGGATGACTGAAGGGAGGAGTTGCATACCTTCCTATCTAGTATGCGGACTACCTCGCCGAGGGAGCGTTCAAGTGCGGACGTCTTGTTCTGAGGCCAGGGGCCCTTCTCCTGCGCCTGCATGAACTTGTTCATATCTTTGATCAGCTTGTTTAGCCTGTAACATAATACCGACGGAGTTGTCTGCCCCTGAACACTGACTGCAGCAGGGTCATCACCTAGTGGAGTCTGATTCCTCAAACTACTCTAAATATGATAAATATGGACATAAGCTAATAGTTAATATGTTAATATGTTAATATGTTAATTAATATTGATTAATTAGTATAATAACAAACCAATTAGGAATAGGTGATAAAACAGGATATTGTATTCACAATATGTCATTTATTCAATCCATGAGCAACGGGGAACAGATCTCCCATAAGTAGAAATAAATTATGACAATCCCCTATATGTTACAAACTTACACTCAGAACTACTCCATACTGCTGTGTTAGAGTCGGTATTTATTGTTCCAGGGGAGATAATTCTATGGTGTACTTACTTGGCTTTATTGGGACTCTCAATAGCCTCTTGCCTCAGGTCAAGGCCAGCCTCGTACTCGTTGCCCCTGGAGATACAAAAATACAAACTAATTCTTGGATAGTATGAAGTGCAACAATAGAATATGATGTGTCTAGCATGACAGTATGAATACAGCTCCATTATTGGCTAGAGTAATCCAGCTGCATACAGTGGAGACACTGTGGGAGCATACGTAGCAGCAGAGGACTGGTGTGTACCAAATACAGGTGGATACAACATCAGACATTGATATAAGACCTCAATGCACTCCGCCATCTTACCTGGCCTGCATGCGCTGCCTCAATTTCTTGGAGCGTTTGCGCAGAGACTTGGATCTCTCGCGGCTCGAGATCTGCTTGGGGTCAATGAAGTCTCCGGGAACGTCTCGGATGTGCTCAATGTTGAATGATTCCTTGAGTAAAACAAAATCAGTTATTATCCCCCCACAATTCATAGCAGGAAGTCGCCAGCAGTGAAAGACTCGACTCACTATGTCAAGTTTGCTCATGTTGTCATGTTTCTCTCTCAGTTTGCTCTGATGCTGCTGACCCCTCAGGTGGCTCTGCAGGTGTACCTCTGACGGAATCTTCAACGATGACGCATTGACAGTGAACGGCAGCGACACGAGACAACGAGGCGAACAGAATGGCGACTCACAATCATATTACAGACGGTACAGATCTTCTTCGTCTCGTACGGCTCCATCTCTGGAGCCTCGCTATGATCCTCTGTGGAATGTTTCAGGATGTTCATGATGAACGCCTTCTCCCGCTTACTCTGCAGCTGCTCGCTGTGACGGCGCGCACTCTCACTTTGCTACAACAGGCATCGAATCAAGGATTGGATGACCTTGACACTTCCTCAACTGATGATAGATTTATATTAGTATGTTGCTATTGATGGCGACTATCATGTACTATCATGTACTACGCCAAGATAAATAGCTACAGTTTGTTGAGATGAAATAGAATGTCTGATTCATATCTCCAACAGCCAAATTTGATACGATCTGCAGATTATGACAAGCGCTCGGGAAGGTGAAGGTCAGGTAATGTCAGGCTCTGGTACCGTATAGCAACATCTCTCTCACCTTCTGCTCTATTTTCTTCTGCAGCTCCTCTATGTTAGCCTGTTGCTGCCTCTCCAGTTGAGCCAGCCGGTCGCGATGCTCGCGCTCCTTGGCTTTGAGAGCTGAGGCTCTCTCCTGCAACCACAGTTAGAGTGAGAAGGTTAGAACAACGAAATCTTTGTCTCCAGCTGGATCCCATACAATAGAGGCTGAGTAATGAGAGATGAGGGGCGGACCTTATCTCTCTCAATATTCTTCAGCTCAATCTCTTCCTGCCTCCGCTTCCTCTTCAGCTGCATTTCTGCGAGTCTGGCTGACCGTTCAGCATTTATTGCCTTCCTCCTCTCCTGGAAATCGAGTGGGACGATGACGAGTAAGTACACTTGCACTCATTCGTTACATCAAATATAATTTACCTCCACAGCGGCCTCCTTGGCAGCCTTCTCTCCAATCTTCCGCTGTCTCTCTTCCTGCATGTCCATCAGTCTAGCCTGAACATCCTGATGCTTGGTAAGGATGTCCATCTTCTTATTCTGCTCTGACAGCGTGTTGATAAAGGCAATCTCATTGGCCTACGTTCAAAATAGCAAACCAATCAAAAGTTGTGCATTAGAGAGTTGATTAGCCAATCAGTTTTGAGATAAAAGTCTACTCCAGACTCTACTACTCTATATGAGTGACAGATGATCAGGAGGTACTAACTGTATGTAGAGTATAAGTTACCTTTGTCTCCTCCTCGTGAGCTTTCTTCACAATCATCATCAACTGCTGCTGACGTTTCTCCTCCGCGTCGTGTTGCTTCCTTTCCAAATATTCTCTTTTCCTGGTCTGCAGCTCATCCTTCAGAACTCTCACCTCCTCCACCTGACAACCAGCGATACACAGATTTAACATGGAAACCAAATATCTCAACCCAATAGCAGTTATCATGGCTTGCAGACCCACCTTCTTTGTGAGGTCCTTGATTCGTTCGGTTTTCTCATGCCGGAATTTGTCACGCAGTTCGGCTGCTTTAGCCTGTTTCTGTTCATGTATTCTCTTTGACTCAGTAATGGATCTAACAGCAGAGAAGCTTTCCGTCATACACGGTTGCGTACACCATTGATCTCATCTCAGGAAATCCGATAAAAACCTTTTGCGAGAAGGAGAGGATAACTTCTCGTGCATATGAGCCCCTCTACCAGGTGTCTTACACTCTGACTCGTCGATGTCAGCCCAGCTTAGACCGAGAACCTTTCTCCTCTCAGCCTCAGCCTCATAGCGGGCCATCAGAGACTCCCAGTCCATGGCTGAGGCGGACAGGTTCATAGAATCCAGGCTACCTCCGGTATTCTTCAACAAAATCATAACATGAGCCATTAGGTAGTGCCACAGTGTAACTATGACATCACAACATCATCGTGCAGACAACTCCAGACTGAGACCTAGAAATGCTACCAGCGAATCGTCGCTGGCTCCATGCCTGCAAGTGGAAGGGAGCCCACCGCCTCCAAACTGCTGAGTCACAACAGCTGTGCGTCACGCACACGAGCGGTGGTAGTAAAGATTTAAAGTACCAGAAAGGAGGTGGACAAACAGAAATATTGAAGGCCTGTATGACATCATAGTTAACTCAGTGAGAGCACACACTGCAGGTAAATAATATCAGCTTGCAGGTAGAGAGCTGATGCTAGTCCTGACCAGCTGATATCCATTACTAACCGTTAGCTCCCACAATAGCTAAAATAGTCACAGTCGATGATAACGCAAGTACAGCGCATAGAAACACAATTGGATGCTGTCCGGAAAGAATGACACAGCGACACAATTTGATGAGAGCACATGGAGAATACATACACCAAGTTCAGGGTCATCTTCCTCCTCGTCGTCAGCGATATCATGCGGCATCTGTTCGCGCTCGGCCTGCTCTATCTCCAACAGGTAGCCTTTCTCCATGCTGATCATTGACTCGATAGCAGCATCCTGCTTGTTGAGCTCGTCGTCTTCGAGAACATTGCTCAGCGCCTGCATACAAACAGTTGTGTGTGCTGTAAATGTACAAATATCTCCTCAGCAAAATGTGGGTATGGATACGGGAATAATTGCAGTGTCCAGTTTCTTTACAATCAAGTGACATAAAAGCCTTTTGTTGTAAAAGTGTAAGTGTAGGTGTAAGTGTAAGTGTAAGTGTAAGTGTAGGTGTAAGTGTAAGTGTAAGTGTAAGTCCCAGTGTAAGTGTAGGTGTAGGTGTAAGTGTAAGTCCCAGTGTAAGTGTATTTTATACATGGAAATTTTAGCAGTGTCCTAATTATAGTTTCACTCAAATTTTGAATAATAATAAATAATGATAATAAAAATAAAATAATAAATAATAAATAATAAATAATAAATAATAAATAATAAATAATAGTGTCTAGAATTTTTAGCAATTTCTTTCCAGTTTGTATACAACCATAACACAAACATCTATCAAGTATATTGTGTTCATCTTCGTTAGCATTAGCGATGCTCAAATCTATATGCATATATTAATTGCAACACAATTCATGTTTGAAGCAGCTGCCGCATCTCTGCCCCCACAGCGACGAAGTGCATGTCTAACTAACCTCCTCGAGTTCCATGGCAAGTATTTCCTCCTCATCTGCTGGCTCAGGCTGACTGTCAAACACGCTGACTTTCAGTTCAATTTTGTCAGCAGTGGATCCGGTAGCAGGGCTGCCAATGTCATCCATATCTAACTTTCGGGGCAGAGGGGCTTTCACTGGCTCTCGCCGGGAGTTGTCTCGTTTCTCTGGCGTTTTCTTGTTAGTGACGATGCTGGCAGGAGCCCTGCATGATTAGATACCAGGCAATGATCAGCGAGCATAGAGCGCAAGTATCTAATCTCAACTATGCACAAGGAGTAAGATAAGACAACTCTTGTTCTTTAATATAGGGACATGGGTTTTTAAGCTGATCCTGTAACCTACCGTTGTTGAACAGGTTTGTTGTGACTTGACTTCATAACCATGTCTCTATAAGAATGACTGCTTGTCTGAGGTTTTCCTACACTGAATTGCTTTTTCTCGGAGGCTATCGTCGATTTCTTTGTCTCCACAGGCTTGGTGCAAGGACCCTTTTGACTCCTCCTGGCTTCACTGGCGCAATTTTTGTTTGGTTTTTCGAACTTTCCGTTTCCTATGGAGCATAGGGAACCTTTGGAGCTGCTGGAGGCCTTTGATAGAGGCGATGTCTTTGACCTTGACCTCCTCACAGTTTCCCAACCATCATCATCTGTGTAACAAACAGGATGTAAAAATAACAAGCTGCAAAAGAGCTAGAAAAAAACCAAGAGAATAGCATATGCGTGGAAATACAGCATTGTGATGCATGATAAGTGTGAACCAATATAGTAAATCACCTGCATCAATCTCCACCTCCGTAGCCTTGATGGCTGCTGGCTTGTGGGCGTCTGCTGGTGGCTGCTCGGTAGGGATTAGTGGGCTGTCCACAACTTTGAGCAGATTTACCTGCTGGGCCTCCAGGTCAGTGACACTCATCGCCCCTGTAAGGCACTCTGTCAGGTCACTCTCTCTACACACAGTACCCTATATATCAACTACATTACATAGACACCTGATTCTTACCCTTCACCATATCTGCCCAGCTACCATTGGGCAGATCAGAGATATTAGTTGGCTTGTTTATACCAGGAGAGAATAACTGGGCTGGACTCGGAGAGTTGGCATCTTTGTTTAATAGAAGTTTGCCAGGAGACGTTTTTCTAACCTCCCAAGCTAGAGCTGTGGGCCTGAAAAAAGTTTCGAGGTTGCTGAATATATCCTGTCCTCAGACAACCAACCAATCGCAGCAGGAATTGAAGTGGAACACGCACCTCTGCCCGGACTCCTCGAGATGCTCAAATTTCTTTATGACGTTCCACTGGTTGATGAGGGCGCGGAAATCTTTGGTGCACTGTTCAAGGATCATGATCACCTCCTGCAGTAGTCAAGGTAGTAGCAGTGAATAAACGCAGACGGCAATAATTTGGCATCAATGATAATACAATTAATATTTACATACTTTGCACTCGTCCACGCTTTCGTCAGTCTCACAAGTTTGATATATCTCGTCCACGGCTCTCTTCAAATTATCAAACAGAAAGGCCCAGTAACGAGCTCGTACATCTGTCTTTCTGGTAGCACACGAGCCCGTGGAGCTGGCCGGGCGGCTTCCACTCGACTTCACTGATGAACTGTCGTCAAATCGTTTCAAGGATGGAGACATATCCCCACGCGTTCTCGATAGTGATTTCTTCCTCGGAGATTTCAATCCCGTCTTGCTACTAACACCTGTTCATAGTAAGACAGAGTCTGAATCGACTGTCATTCAGCTTCATCCTTTGTATTATCATTAACACCAGGTTTTAAACTAAGGATTCACCTAAACAAATGCATTGTAGCGCAGCAGTTTAGACAACAGTACAGCTTATACTCACTGGATCGCAGGACTTGTTCATCTATAGCTGGTACATTGTAGGCAATGAGATTGCGTGCTGATCTACCTTCTTCTTGAACTATTCGTCGCACTCTATCATGACTAACTGTCTGAACGTTGACCTAGAAATGCAGTTCAAACGTGCTGGCAAGCAGATGCTACTGAGTCATAGTGCTTCATTCAGTCAATAACATCAGGCGCTGCTGTCCCTTTGGGGCTCTTAAGTTCTCAGCTACTACTAACACGTGAGTGAGCAAGGAAAATGAGTCACAATTGGCGCGAATTATAGGAAACCTGTGGAGTTACTGGGGTATACCTTCTCTGTAGAATTGCTCAATTTGTGTTTCTGACTTCTATCGTTCTTGTGGCCACAATGGGCCACTCTGCTAGCACTAACGGTGCTAGCAGAGTTTCGTCCATTGGAGTGGCCTGGGCTTGGTTTCTGGTGATCCCTACTGCTTTTTTTCACATCAGTCGATGTCTGACTTTTCTTCATTGATGTGAAGGTACTCGCGGTTTCTGTAGAACCACGTGCAGGTGCTTGAGAACTAGCCTTTGTGTGACTTCCATCTGTACCTTGTTTGGTGGTGCCATTACTTTCTCTCACACCCGACACAGCATCAGACTGCACAATGGCAGCTGTTTCTGCCGATGACCTTGGCGAATTTTTATGGTTTTGACCATTCAACTGCACTCTTGCAACGCTTGGTGAGGAGTCTTCAACACCAGAATCAGCGGCTTTAGTCATAACCAGATTGTCTCGACTTGAGCTAGTGCTAGATGCAGCACTCAGTTTCCTTCTGGCCTTAGCATCAAGAGAGTTCCTCTTCCTTTTCTGATCACTCATTTTAAACAGATGAGCGTTAGGCTGTAACTCAATCGAGCAAGCTTCAACTCAACATTTAAATGATGAAGTTATGCTACCGATTGTTTTCGCTATGCGACATTTTACTGCGGGACAGTCATTCATTGAGATAGTCTGATTAGAGTCTAGGAATACGTCGGTAATAGTTTACTTTGATTAGCAATACATCGGGTTTTTGAGCCACAACGAGCCTATTCTATACCATTTCTAAATACAAGGCGTGGTCTATAAATTCAATGCCGACTTCGTGGAAGAATCAGTGCACGGATGGCTGTTTGCTGACATGCTGGTCAATGCTGTAAGCGGTTAGAGAGGAGGCTGTATTGTGCTGGTATTTAATCATATGAATCTCGCTACAGATATTGAATTCGTAGACAATAACTTTTAGTTCTTATTCTTACAGCCACTACTACCTACTGCTACACTACTACTACTACTGGGTGTCTTCATTCGATAAAGAGATGGACAAGGAGACAAAACCAGTCTACCTGGATTTCAATGCAACTACACCATTCGATCCAGATGTGGTGCAGTGCATTTCTGAGTCTCTCGTTACTGACTGGGGCAATGCAAGTAGCACTCATGACTTTGGACTTACTGCCCGGAAAGCTCTTACTCTGGCTCGCCAAAGAGTTGCAAGAATGCTGAAATGCTCAGACTCGGAGGTAGTGTTCATGTCAGGTGGAACTGAAGTAAACTATGCCGTCTTGCATACTTTTGTGACAGATGGAAAATACCGCCAACACGAGGAGAAGGAGCCCATCGTTTCTCCTCGTCCTCACATCATAACGTCAACAATTGAGCACGATTCTGTGCGGAAACCATTAGAAGATTTGGCAAAAAACCAGCAATTTGACATAACATTTGTTCCTGTAAACCAGAAAACACACTGTGTAAATGTTCTAGATGTAGTTGGTGCCATTCAAGATAACACTATCCTCATATCAATCATGATGGCCAACAATGAAACAGGTTTGATATGCGTTCTCTTCACATAATGCTGTTACATTCAATGACTGTAATTGTCTCTGATTTGAATTTTTTTCAGGTGTTATCCAGCCCATCAAAGAAATCTGCCAAGCCGTGACAGATTTCTGTCTGAAGAATGACAGAGTGATCTATGTGCACACGGACGCAGCACAGGCGATTGGAAAGATTCCTGTCAACGTTGCTGATTTGGGAGTAGACTACTTAACTATTGTTGGACATAAATTCTATGGACCTCGCATTGGTGCTCTTTACGTACGGAACCTTGACAAAGGTCCTCACTCACGTCCTCTCAAGCCTGTGTTCCTTGGCGGTGGACAAGAATGGGGCTATCGTTCAGGCACAGAGAACACTGCAATGATCGCTGGCCTTGGCAAAGCATGCGAGCTTGTAGCTGAAAATATCCTCGCTTACCAGTCGCACATGACTGAGATACGATTGTTTCTCGAAGAGAGTCTTTATCAGGCCTTTGGTGATAAAGTTGCATTCAATGCTAAAAGCTCGTACTCTGAACGACTGCCCAACACCTGCAGTATCTCTATTAGAGGTGAAGAACTGACTGGTCGCCGGGTACTCAATCAGTGTCGAAAAGTCATAGCTGGGGTTGGTGCTGCCTGCCACTCGTCTGCAGGTGCTACAAACTGCTCGGCTGTACTGTTAGCGAGCGGAGTATCAGTTGAAGACGCTCGAAATGCAATAAGGTTGAGCGTCGGCCGACAGACAACAAGATTGGATATTACTTTAGCAGTTGAGGACCTTGTTCAGGCTGTCAGAGCGCTTGAATCAGGCTAGGGCCAAATGATACCTAATTTATTTCATAAAATAGGAAATTTAATAAATTTTATAACTCATCTTGACTGATCGTTAACAATAGTAAACAATAACAATAGTAAACAATAACAATAGTAAACAATAACAGTAGTAAACTGATTAATGAACATCGGGGAACCTGTTCGGACATTCATTGCACACAGACCAGCCTTTGTGACCGTCCAGACACTGATATCTTCCTCCATCACATGCTTTTACCCTCACTACAAAATCCATTGACTATGTGAAGTACGGGATAAATCACGTCACATAATTCTCGACAGGCAAGTGATCATCGCTCCCTCCCTGTTTTCAATCACGAGTTGTCCTCTCTTAGGAGATGAACGTTCATAAGCTACAATGGAACCCCTCCAGTCATTATTTCCTTTCATAAATGCATGTATGCTTATGTTCTTGTTATTACAACTGTTATTTTTCCTGTCAGATCAGAGGGTTTGAGTGACTCACAGTGTTCGATGGATATGTTGTTGGCGTAATGAGCCACCTCATAGGCAAATGTTATTTCGTGGCTGTGACCGGCTGAGTGAGAAGTTCTAGCTGTCACGTATTTCCCAGCCTTCAGCTCTCGTATCTGTGACTCGGTTAGCTCCACGTCATGGTAGTGTAGTCTGACCGACTTGCTCCGACTCCCGGCCACTTCAAATCTAAAACTCTAAAAACAAGATGGTTTTTTTTTAGTCTTTTTACTCTGTTATGTGTCAGCTGGCCCACGTATGCGTGTGATTCAGATCGACTCAGATTCACTACTTCTTCATACATGGGAATGAGATAGGATCAGTTTGGTTAGTACATCCAAACTGATGCCCCATGTTTCCATGCGACAAACGAAGCCCTAAGTAGTCGTAGTTGTCTCCACTACATTATCTTGATGCAGTTATAGGAGTAGAACTACCGAATCATACTTCTTCAACAGTGCCATTTCCTTTATGTATCTGATTTCGGTAGAAGCTGGCGAAATGCTTCGGTCGGAGCGTTACGTCTTTCAAGGCCTCCAGCTCTTTATAGATGGCGTTACCCTGTTGATGCAAAGGCATGATGGGATACCGCTGTCGCAGTGCACCAACACCGTCTATATTGGGTAGCATTATGTGAATACCACTCGCCACGGTTTCTCTGTGGAAAAGACTCTGGTGTCAGCATGATTGTCCATGGTGTAAAAACAACAACATTAGACTGGGATTACCTTGGAATCCCAGAGGAATCAAGGACATTCACGTAGGGTTTCGCAGTATCAGCTGAATATTTGGATTTTGCTACCATCCCTGTTGAAATGTATAGATGATGACAGCCAAGTTGTGAGTTAGACTTTGTAGTCAACTATCTCCAATGATCTCACCATATAACTGCAACGGGGTCTTATAATTATAGGTTCCAGATATTCCAGCGTAGGCCAGCTTTTTCGTGTGCTGTCCGTTTCTCTTATATTTGCCGCCAGTGCCCGCACTGATTGGACGATACCGGTCTGTATGAAAACATTGAGATTTCACTATATGACGTTCATACATGAGTGAGGCGCAGAGTGAGTGAGTTATTCTTTGATACCTTGATAGACTGTTATGTTGTACGGATTCCATGACTGGAGTGGCGTGAGGTAGATAAGCTCCAAGGGAATTGCGTATGAGACCCTGTGTGTCCATGAATTGCACATCCTCCTTACACATCTTCCCATCTGCACATGTAAAATGATATCTGTATGCTGTTTCTAATCATTTTTGAAGGTGCGTAGCCAGTATTTACCTTCTCATGTGCGAGAGCACAATACTTGTTGGTCTGGCAGGATGTGACCTAAATGTAAAACCTCCATCTTAAATTTATGCTTCAGATTTTTCCAGCCAACTTGACAGCAACAAACTGACCCTAGTAGGAGTAACTTTGGATCTAGTGTTGTAGGCCACATACAAGTTTGCATCAGAGAAGGATCTATACATGACACTATGTCCCATAGCATCCTTACCGTCTACCCTGTACAATCTGAAAATACCCCAGATAAAGTCACCAACATATCTCATTCATCTTCGCTACATTGGATGGCTATTCCTGAGTCTGTCGTTACCTGTGGTAATAAGCTACATTCTGTGGGTGATGGCCACTAGAAAACTCTTTCTCATGTCTCATGGCTGTTAGGTTAAATGCTGAATCGTGAAGTTCACCTGGGTAGTTGTCTTTCCCTGATTGACAATTGCATGAGGGTGTAATTAGTGTATCATATCAATTTCGTGTGCTGCAAAAACCACTCTGCTGACCTGGTATCTCTGACATTAGCTCATCCAGGAAATTACCAGTAAACTTGTTCGTGTAGCATTCCTTTGTAGCTCTGAACTGCTGCTTGCTATCAGCTGCGTTGTTGTTCAAGAAGGAGAATCGAGCAAATCTCTCTGCAGCTGCATGATCATAATCCTTTATCTCAGCCAACCTAGCTCCAAGGTCATCTTCAATGCGTAACCTGGTTATCAGTGGGCAAAGATTAATTCATGTCATTTGAACATCAGCTGTCAGCGCATTCTCTCTCTGCCAAATCTGGTAATTTAGTTAGTTATAACAAATATTCACTGCAACTTGCATTGAAAAGAAGTCGGAGAATTTGATAATTTTGTGGGATAGAGGAGGGAGAGAGAGAGAGAGAGAGAGAGAGAGAGAGAGAGAGAGAGAGAGAG
>ERZ1740065.1232-NODE-1232-length-15142-cov-5.686485_pt1 | contig 15142 bp, 13 predicted proteins | sample MGYA00581738_ERZ1740065 | MGnify/ENA primary metagenome ERZ1740065 (study PRJEB43018, sample SAMN04849749) | marine metagenome | isolation source: floating plastic debris | place: Pacific Ocean | collected 2008-09-01 | study: EMG produced TPA metagenomics...
TAGATCGATCCCACCCACGCCATCAGCCCCCCCGCCGTCTTTGGCCCCAGCGTCTATCAAGGCGTCAACCTGTCGATGGGCAACCTACAGTACAACATCCTGCTCATCGGTGCCCTGGCCAATCCCTCCCCAAGCACCTTCAACCAAGCCCACGGCCGTTTCGAAATCGTCATCATCGATAAAAATGTCCTGTGATGCGCACTACGTACCGCCCAAATGTCGAAACATTCCTAAAATCTGTAATTGAACTCCCCGAGAATAGCACCCACCTTTATTGTCGGGATCAATGCGCCAATTTATCCATCATGAAAAATTACCTGTTCTTCGTTTTGCTATACAGCCTCAGCGGCACCTTAACGGCCCAAACCGATCCCTTTTTCCGCTACGCACTCGATACCGATCGCTGCTATACCAAGACCGATTATCCCAGCCTCGAAGCCGCCACCCAACAGCTGGTAGCGGACCTACTGGGTTTTAGCCCCTGCTACAACAACTGCGCGCTGGAGCAAGCGACGGCTTGTGTACCCCAGCTGAGCAATCCCGAAGACGCCCTGGAGGAGTCGGCCGGTACCTGGTGCTTTTACGACTTGGTCGAAGTGGCCTGGCAGTGTACCGCGGCGCCTACGGAAGAGACCCCACCGGGCGGAGAACCCGCAGCGGGCGGCGCCTACGATTCGGCCTACTTCGTGAAGGCCGGTCCCAACCCCTTTAGCCAGCAAGTGCACTTTGAAATCACCATCGAAAACGCCGGGACACCGCTGCTACTACGCATCGTCGACTGGACCGGGGAGATTTACTTTGAAACCCGCCACGCCCCCGACGGTCACCATTGGTTCGTAAGCGCTGATCTGGGAAGTCGTGCCCCAAACGGGAATTACGTAGCCATGCTAGAAATAGACGGCCAGATCGTAGATCGCGAAGCGCTACAACTACTGCGCTAAGTCAAATTCCAGGGCGGTTCATTTACCCAAACGCCTCCGCCACTAAGTAGGCTACCCTTACGCGTGCTTTCTCCAGTCTACGGACCCGGAGAGAGCTGGATCAGAACGCTAGGTCCGCGAATGATTAATCCAAACTAAATCCATATTATGCATCAGATCCATCGTTCCTTGTGTTTTTTACTTCTCCTCACCAGCAGTTCGCTCGCGGTCGCCCAAACCCCCTCGGGGGATACCGAACTGACCTGTGGAGAGAGTGGGGTTTTAATTGTTCGAGACTTTGGTACGCGCTTTTGCTTCGACACGACCCAGGCCGTTGCCGAGCGACTTTTCCGGGGGGCCCTGCGGGGAATGGTGAGCTGTCGCAACGACTGCCTCAGCCCGGGTTTGTACGACTGCCAATTGGAATTGGGAGAATTTTACGAGGGCAAGCTTACGCGGCGCAACGGCCAGTACTGCCCGAGTAGTTCCCGCATCAGCATCGGCTGGACTTGTACGGATTGTACACGGACGACCAGTACGGGAGCGGGGAGTGGCAATTCGACCGCTACGGGTACCGAATTGGCCTGTGAGGAAAGTGGTCGCTACAAACTGGCCTCGGTAGGACGACACAATTTTCCCCGGAGTCGCTTCGCTACCCGGGAAGCCGCCGCGGCTCAACTGGCCGCCGATATTTTGGCACGACTCCAGTGCCGCAATAACAGTATGGACCCCACCCGCTTTGACTGCGAGCCCCAGCTCAGCGAAAGTGTCCTGCGTTACATCAGCTCCTCCTCCACCGCCTTTTACGTTCCCAACGCCACCAACCTCACCGCTCGTTGGGCCTGTACCGAATGCCTGCGCAAACCACCCGGAGGCGGAACCACCGGCGGGGGAAGCACCACCACCGGAGAAGATGGCCGCATTACGGGAAGCAGCACCAGCTGTAGTAAGTCCACCCAGTTTGTCGCACGCGACCTGCCCCGGCATTGCTACAAACACCTCTTCCCCGAAGGAGATCTGGAAGCAGCGCAGGCCCTATTCCGATCCGACCTACTGGCCATGCTCCACTGCGAGGTCGATTGTGAGCGGCCCAACGAGACTTGCACTCCGCTAATCACCTCGGGCAGCATCAATGGCAATTTGGGCGCCGACTTTTGTTCGGGGCGTTACATTGCTTTCAACTGGAAATGTACCGACTGTACCGAAACCAGCGACACCCCACCCAACGAGGGAGAAGGGGAAGGACGCGCGCCACAGCCGGGCTCCGAGTGGAGTCGCTCCCAAGTCGCCACCACGGCGAGCCCGGTGCGGGTAGGCAAGGCCACCCCCAACCCCAGCTCGGGTGAAGTTCGACTGGATATTTCGGTAGAAGTTCCCCGGCAGGCTTTGGTGCTGCGCATCAGCGATGTACAAGGCCGCGTGATTGCCCAGCACGCTTACGGGGATTTGCCCGCCGGAACGCAGCAACTCACGGCGGATTTGAGCGCGCAACGGGCGGGACTCTATTTCTTGAGTCTCTACGCCAATGGCCAATTGGTCAACAGCCAAAAGATACTCGTGCAACACTAGCGGCCGTCCAAAATACCCCAACCAACACCAAACCGAATACCTCCAACAAGGAATGGAGGAATACTGCTAAGCAATTGGTGGTGGAGTGCCCCTGCGCTACGAGTCGCAGCTGGACTCAGGCCCCGGAGGGCACTCCACTTTTTTGAAAAAACACTTCGCACCAATGCTTTAAATCGCCACACCATTTACCAGATTTTTTTAATCCTTCCCCGCTCATTTTACGCGGTGGGGAGCCAATCTTTTATTGCTATATGAAAAAGCTAATTGTCTCTTTTTTCACCCTCGTCCTCTGCCTTTCGGTCTCCAGCCTAGTACAGGCCCAAGCCGAGGACCTGATCCAACGCTGCGGTGGCAAGAAATCCTTTACCCGGACCTACAGCTCACCACAGTGCTACCCCAAGTCGGACTATCCCACTAGAGAAGATGCCAAAAAGCAACTGTTCGAAGATGTTGGGGGCAGCGCCGGCTTCGTCTGTAAGACGGACAGCTGTATCAACGAAACCGATTTTACCTGCGAGGTAGATGAGATCAAGCTCGTCCGGGGCAACTTCTCCGACAAGGAGGACGAGTGGTGTACGGCTACCAACCGAATCGAAATCAAGTGGACCTGTACCAATTGCCGCCGCAAGCCCAAGCCGGATGCCGATACGGACCCCGAAGGAGACGTACCTCCGGGAGAGGAAGGCGAAGGTAGTGGAACGGATGGCCTCGGGCACGATGGAAGCGCCATCCATCAGTTCTCCTCGGGCGCGATCCAACCAACCCCCAACGAATTGGGACGGATTACCAACATCTCTCCCAATCCCTCCTCGGGCCTGTTCAACGTCAAAGTGCTCAACGAATACGAAGATGGCCGGCTCGACCTGATCGCCACCGACCTGACCGGCAAGGTCTTGCGGCGCAAGACCTACGACAGCATCTCCGCCTCGACCTTTCATTCCCGCATCGACCTGTCCGATTTTCAAGCGGGTATCTACCTGCTGGCCGTCCACCTCAACGGCAAACCAATTGGCACCAGCAAGGTGGTCGTCCAGCGATGAGACCATCACCTTGACCAGTTGGGGGGCATTCCCTACCCGACCAAGGGAGGGCCTGACTCCTCCTTAACTACGGTTTACCCAACGGGCGTTTTCTCTCTGGAGAAGGCGCCTTTTTGAGGTGGTGGCTCTGGGTAAAAAAAAATAGTCGGGACGCACAAGTTTTCCGAAGCGAAAGCATCAAAGATGAAAAGTGATTGTGTTAACTTCCGCAGCACCACTAAAAATTACTCATTTGGACGAAAAACAGCTGATTGAAGCGCTGCAGGCGGGGCAGGATGCCGCTTACCAGCACCTGTTGGATACTTTCCAGGAAAAGGTGCTCAACACCTGCCTGGGATTTGTCCCCAATCGGCACGATGCGGAAGACTTGGTTCAGGAGGTATTCGTCAAAATATTCCGCAGCATCGACGACTTTCGTTCGGATGCCACGCTGTCTACCTGGATCTACCAGATTACGGTCCGTGAATGCCTCCAGCTGATCCGCTACCGCAAGCGACAAAAGCGGGTGGCTTTTTTCCAATCGCTGATCGGTATGGAAGAGCAGGCCGACCGCATGGCCAACGATCGTTTTGATCACCCCGGCGTAGCGCTGGAGAACAAAGAGCGCACCGAGTTGTTGCTGAACAAAATCGCCGAACTGCCGGAAAACCAGCGGATTGCCTTTACGCTACACCGCTTGGAAGGCCTGAGCTACAAGGAGATCAGCCAGATCATGGAGATGAGTTTGTCGGCCGTCGAAGCGCTTTTGTTTCGGGCCAAAAAAAACCTCCGCAAGAAGTTGGAACATTATTACCAAAAGAAAATGATATAAAAAATCGGATATGAAAAAAATCGACTCCAGGATCAGCCGGGAGGTAGACCTCACCTTACAAAGCGCCGATGACATTCGACGCGTCGAGGGCAACCCCTTCCTGCTCACCCGCATCCGAGCCCGTATGGCTCAAGAAAAAGTACCCCTACGCCGACGCGCCAGCCAACGCTGGCTATGGCCCGTAGCCGCTAGCCTGGTACTGCTCAACTTCATCAGCCTTTTACAATTCACCCGGGGTAGTGCGCACAAAAGCTCCGCGACCCTCTACGATTACTACTACCAGAGCCCCGAGAAAAGCGATTTGTACGATCTATTAAGTCAGTAATCCTCATGAATGCCTTCAGCTCCTTTTCTAATTCTGCCCGTTGGATCATCAGCATCCTCGGGATTCTCAACCTGCTTTGCCTCAGCGCCCTCTGGATGGGAAGCACGCCCCGCAGACCCCATCCCTCCGGCCCGCCCAAACACATGATCCGCCAACTCATCGGCGAATTGAACCTCCAGGGCGAACAACGGCAGCAGTTTACCGCTTCCTTCGACCGGCACCACCAAAACATGCAGTCCTTCCGCAAAGCCATCGACCAACTGCGCGAGCAACAACTCCAACTCATGACCCAAAGTCAGGTGGATACCAACCGCATCGAGCAGCTCTTCCAACAAATCGGAAACAAACACCGCGATCGAGAGTGGGCCAATTTTGAACACTACCGCGAGCTCAACGAGATTTGTACTCCCGAGCAACGAAAAAAATTGCGTACCATATTTGTGGAAAATGCGCCCCGGGGTGGCCCGCCCCACCACTAGTACCAGCAGACGCTAAAAGCGACCGCGCAGGCTGAGGATAAAATTGCGGCCCGGTGCGCTCAGACCGGAAGAGGCCTTCCGGTAATGCAGGTCGAGAACGTTCTCCACCGCTAGGTTGATGCTAAACTTGGGCGTCAGCTGGAAGGAAGAGTAAAAATTGTACGTGGCCCAGGCCAAACTGCCATCGCATACCGTCTGGGTGATGTCCCCAATGGTCACCTCACGGCAGGTCCCCGAATGCTCCAGATTGTCGGACCCCTCGCGTTCGATCTCCGCCACGGTGCCGGTGCGTTCGTCAAAGGTGAGCCCCGTAATGGCGTAATCCTCGACGGGCTTGGCCCCATTGAAACGCAAAACCCCTTCCAGGCGGATGCGCTCCCCAAGGTAGGCTACACTGGCCCGACCGTACAGCGGAGGCAGGTGATCCATGGGGGATAGGGTGTCAAAGCGCACCGTTCCGTCCTCGTTGTACACCGCAAAATCAGAGGCGCCATCGGTATAGCTCACGCTCCCACTCAATTCAACTTTACCCCCCAAATTCAGCTTGAGATTCGCCGAGCCACCAAGGATGTAGGCACTAGCGGCATTGGCATTTATCTGGACGTCGAAGGTATCGATGCCCCCATCCACAGCGATGCGTTCGCCCGTACTCTGACGGATGATGGCATCGGTGAGTTGGGTGTAGAAACCAGTGGCACTGAGCTTGAAAAAACTCCGCCCCGAACCTCGAAAGACCTTGCCCAGTGTCACTTCCCCCGTCTGGGCAACCTCGGGACGCAACCCCTCGTTGGGCAGTTGTACATTGGGATCCTTGACCCGCACCTTAAACAAATCGTCGACATTGGGCGCGCGGAAAGCCCGGGCCCCCAGCAAGCGAAATTGCCAGCCGTTTTTTGAATTTAAGGTCAGCCCGAGGGAATAACTCAGGTCGGTATTGCGGTTGCGGATGCCCTCGAAGTAGGAAGCCGGCCAGCTGACCTGATTGAGGTCAAAGCTGTCGTAGCGCGCCGATACGGCAATGTCGGTATAGCGGGCGCCGGCATTGAGAAAGAAGGTTTCCGATTTGTTGCCCCACTCGTAATTGAGGTAAGCTGCCTTGCTCATCAGGTCGTTGCCCGCGCTGGCGTAGCGGGTAAGTGGCCCCAAGCTAATCACCCCGGTGCGCGCGCTCTGCTGTACGGCCCGCGAGTTGACGTAATTGTAGGTCAGCTCCCCCCCGTAGGCGATGGTATTTTGTCCCGCCGCGTCCAACTGCTTGTCCAGATCGAGCGTAGCGGAATAGACGTAGACGTCCTCGCTGTTCCACTCGCGGTGCGAACGTCCAAAGCGGCGCGTGATGCGATCTTCGTCGATCTTCTGGAAGGAGGTAATCAGGGTGGCGCGGTTGTAAAGCGCGGTGGGACGCAGCAAGCGCAGCTTGGCCGAAGCCAGCAGGCGCCGTTGAGGCCCGTAGTTCCATTCCGAAAACTTGAGTTCATCCGCAGCCCCCAAAGTATCGGTCAGGGCGTCGTAACGGGGTACCTCGGTAGAGGTGGAGTATTGGAAATTAGCGACCAAAAACCAGTTGTCCTTGGGTTGGAAACGCAGCTTCTGGAGAAAGTCAATTTGGGTGTAGCCGGTCGGAGTTTGGATGTTCCAATCGCCCGATTGGACGACCTGATCGGCATTGTCGGCGCGGTCGGCAAAGAAAAAGCGTTTGCCGATGTTGGGATATTCCGCGGGGCGGTTGTCGCCCGCCCGGAGACTGCCGTAGTCCACGATGGAGAAACTGGTCAGCGAACCCCAACGCCGCCCGCCGTAGTCGATGTCGAGGTGGGCATTCTTTTCCTGATTGGCCGTTGCGTAGCGCAGGCTGTAGTTGGTCTCCATCCGGTAGTCGGGGCCGTCGCCAAACTTGAGTTGGGGATCGCGGGTCCGGTAATGTACCACCCCGCCCAGCGCATCGCTGCCGTAGATGAGCGAGCCCGGTCCGAAAATAACCTCGGCCTGTTCGAGAATGGCCGGATCGATGGTAATGGCGTTTTGTAGGTGACCACTGCGGTAAATCGCGTTGTTCATCCGCACCCCATCCACGACCAAGAGCACCCGGTTGGCTTCGAAGCCGCGGATAATCGGACTGCCTCCCCCCATCTGGGATTTTTGGACGTACACACCGCCATCGTTATCGAGAACGTCCGCAGCCGTCTGGGCATTGGAAAAAGCGATGGTCTTGGCGTCGATCCGAGCCACTTGGTAGGGAATCTCTTCCTGGCGATCATCACGACGACCGATCACGACCAGCGTGTCGGTCAGCAAATCGACGGCGGGGAAGAGTTCGATCAGGCCTTCTTGTTTTCGGATTTCGAAAATGCTCAACTTGATCGTGGCGTAGCCGATGTAGCTAAAATTGATTTTGTCGAGGTGGCTGAGTTGGCTATCGTCGATGGTGGCCCGGCCCTCGAAGTCGGTGGAGAGCGCCACCTTGGACAGGTCCTCGGTGAATACGCTGACGCCCGGTAGGGGCTCGCGGGTTTCCCCGTCGACGACCAGGATATCGATCTTATTTTGGAGGGGATGGAAAGCAAACAGTGAAGACGAAAAAGGAAGGACGAAAAGCCCCAAGAAAAGGAGACGGCCAATTGCGCGCAAGCAGTACGTTGTAGTGTCTGATTTCATGGACTTTGCTCCTCTGTGGGGGTCGGATCGCCGCCGAAATCAGCAGAACTGGGGGGTAGGCGAGCCTATTGAAATTTAGGAAGTTTGATGGTAAAAGTAGTTCCCTGATTGATCACAGAATTTTTTACAAATATCTTGCCAGAGTGGTAGCTTTCAATGATGCGTTTGGCCAGTGAAAGACCAAGTCCCCATCCTCTTTTCTTGGTGGTAAATCCGGGCTGAAAAACGGTCTTAAATTTATTGGTGGGAATCCCCTTTCCCGTGTCGCTGACGTCGATGCTGACGTAGTTGTTGTCCTCGTAAACCCGGGCGCTGATGGTCCCCTTGCCTTCCGTCGCATCGAGGGCATTGCGCATCAGGTTTTCCAGTACCCAGGCAAAGAGGTGCAAATTGGCCTTGATGTAGAGCGGCGAAAAATCGGTCCCGGGAAAGTCGAATTTCACCTTGCGGGAAGCGCGGCGCGACATGTAGTTTTTGATGTCCTCCAACTGGGGATACAGGTCAATCTTTTCCAATTCGGGGGCCGAGCCAATCTTGGAAAAGCGATCGGCAATCAGATTGAGTCGACTGACGTCCTTGTCCAGTTCGCCCAGCACATCCTGTAGCGATTCGTCCGCTTCGTAGCTGACCCGCAGGTGTTCGATCCAACCCACAATGGCCGAGATGGGCGTGCCCAGCTGGTGGGCCGTTTCCTTGGCCATCCCCGCCCAGACCTGGTTCTGTTCCGAACGGCGGGCCGAGCTAAAGAGCAGGTAGCCGATGCCGATAAAAATGCCGAGCAGGACCAACTGCAAGATGGGATAGTAGGTCAGCAGGGTAAGGGTGCGCGACTGTTGGTAGTAGATGGTATTGTCCGGCATCTCGATGGGGGCCGGGCCGGACGCTTTCATCGTCGCCAGTTGCCGTTCGAAGTAAGCCTCATTCCCCGGCAAATCCCGACCAAAGTTGACCGCAAACTCGATCTGGGCGCGGTCGTTGACCACCAGGGCGGGGATGTCGGTATTGGACTTGATGATTTCAAGTTGGATGGTGATGTCCTGGTCCAGGTTGTCGGAAGAAGCCAGCGATTCCCAGGCCCGGGCCAGCAACTGGGCTTTGACCCGTTCGCCCTCGGCGAGTTGCTGGGCCAGGTAATTGGTGTAGAATAGCGAAACCAGTAGAATGAGGAACCCCGCGATGGCGAGGTAGATTTTCCAGCGGGACTTGCGGGTGTAAATGTCCATTCAGACGACGATTTTGATGCGAATGACTACCGTGATATACAACCGTCCGAACCCTTATTTTATTGGCTTCGTCCCTTCTAAAAAAGCAGTGATTCGCTCCTGAGCGTTTTGACGTACGTTGGCGTAATAGAGGTTGTAATCGGCCACGTGATAATTTTTAAAGGTAATAAAAATCTTACCAAAGAAGCGGGGTTTGGCGGCCCAAAGCAGGCCCCGCTCGACCTGGGCATCGGTGAGCCCCACCCGAGGGCCCCGATCAAAATTGCGCAGTACGCCCCCTTGATTTTGCTCGAAACCCGCGTAGGTACCGTCAGTAGACCAGTTGAGGGGGTTGGTCACCGCGATGTGGTCACCGGTGGGAAGGCCTTTGGGATAGTGCCCGCGTTTGAAGGTCCGCCAGGCGCAGAAGCAGCCCGTTGCCGTGGGGGTGGCGCAGGGTGGAATCCCTTCGAACTCCGTTTTGCGGACGGGCAGTCCGACCAGGTAGGCGGCGACCAATTGCGCTTGTAGGGGCTGGCCATCAAAAAATTCGCGGAGCAACTGCACGCCGTGACGCGTCCCCTGGCTGTGGGCGGCGATGAGGATGGGGCGCCCCCGATTGTAGTGTTCGAGGTAGTACTCAAAGGCCGCTCGTACGTCGCGGTAAGCAAGATCCAGGGCGGCATTGGCCGAGCTGGTGTCGGCGCTAAAGAAGGCTTCGTAATGGGCCTGGCGGTAGCGCGGAGCGTAGACGCGGGCCGCCGCGTTGAAGATGCTCGACTGGTGGAGGATGGTGCCGCGGTCGGTGCGTTCGTTGAGGGAAGTGGCATCGAGGGGAGCATTCCAGTTGGTCTCGCCGCGGTACCCCGTGTAGGTGGTGGGGTGGAGGAAGAAAACGTCCACTCCGGCGGTGGCTTGACCATCGCTCATGCTGGGGCTGGGAACGCGATCGGCGGGGTCGGCCCGCTCCGGTAGAGCCGCCCACTGAGCATCCTGCCGATAGTCGGGAGCGGTTGGTGAAGAAGCACTGGAGAATGGGATTTTAGGCTTGGCCGTATGGCAGGCAAATAGCCCGAGGATCAAAAAAATTTGTAAAAAATATTTCATTTTTTTTGAATGCTTGAAACGTAGATAAAATGGACCTTTGCGATCAAACATCAAAATTTCGTTGGGCTTTTTTCGGAACAAAGAATGCTTTTTTGAAAAAAAACGGTTAATATTGCAATGTAATAGTTATACAACTCCTCTAGTTAATCCACCCAAACGAAGGCTATCTCATCAATAGTTTTCTACTCATTCAAGGGACTATTACGTCTCCAAAGGCTTTCCTGAAAATTTTTACTTAAAGCATTCAAAAGTGCGGATCCGCTTAGCTCGGATTTATGAGAACGGCTCGCATTTTGCCTGTATCTTTGTGGGTACAGGTGACATTTTTATACCCCACTGCTTACTCAGTTTGGTAAGTGATGGCATTTAATCCTATTTATTTATTCTAAAACTAAACACCCACGAAATGAAAATGAAAAATGCTATTTGGCTTAGCACGGCGATCATTTGCATGCTGTTTACCAGCAACAGCTTCGCCCAATCTATCGTAAACGACGTCGATATTTCCGCCAACGAGGCCAATATCGAGATGACCAACCAGACCCCACAGAACTACCTCGTTGAAATCGGTGGTCCCGACGACTACTACTGGAAGCAACGGGTCGAGCACACCAACGAAATTTCCCTGAGTAACCAACAAGTCAACGGCGAATCGTTTCCCGATGGACAATACACCCTGCAAGTCACGCCCGTGTACACCCTCACCGATGCCCAACGCGCCGACTTGATCAAGTTGCGCCAGGCCAATGATCGCACCGGTATCAAAGCTTACCGCGATGCCAACAATCTACCTTCGGACGTCGATCAGTTCGTGGTTTACTTCAGCATCCGCAACGGCAAATTCATCACGCCGGACAGCCAGGAGGCCCAGAGGCAAGTCCCCACGCTCTCCAGCCAGTGGAACGAGGATCACCCCAGCCTCTACGCTTCGCTACACCCCGTCGAGACCCTGCTGCCCAGCCGCTTGATCGAAGACAAGACCACGCTGTCGGAAGACGCCCAGGTGTTTGCCGACGACGTCGTTGCCCAGGGTAGCCTTTGCGTGGGAATCGACTGTACCACGAGCGAATCCTTCGGCTTCGATACCCAGCGCTTTAAGGAAAACAACTTGCGGATTAACTTCGACGATACCAGTGCCTCCGCCAGCTTCCCCTCCAACGATTGGAGAATCACGATCAACGATTCGAACAATGGCGGTTCCAGCTACTTCGCCGTTCAGGACGCTACGGCAAACACCACGCCCTTCCGCATCTCCGCCGGCGCTGGCAACAATGCCATTTACGTCAAGGACGACGGCCAGGTCGGTTTGGGTAATGCCAACCCTATCCTGGAACTTCACATCACCGATGGTGACTCGCCTTCCATTCGTCTGGAGCAGGACGGCTCCAACGGTTGGGCCTCCCGCATCTGGGACATTGCCGGTAACGAAACCAACTTCTTTATCCGCGACGTCGTCAACAGCTCGGCCCTGCCCTTCAGAATTTTGGCCGGTGCCCCCAACGATGCCCTGGTACTCCGGGGCAACGGTAACGTTGGTATTGGAACCGACGGCCCTTCGCAGAGCCTGCACGTCAAGAGCGGAAACGTATACGTAGAAAGCGGTAGCCTTGGGGTCAACGTGGTACCCACCCAGACCCTCGACGTAGACGGTACCTTCCAGGTTTCGGGTAGCTCGATCTTTGGTACCAGCAGCACGGCGGTCAATACCTTCCAAGGGAGCATCAACGCCATCCTCACCGGGGAAACCAATTTCTTCGGCGAACCCACCGCTGGCTTCCTGCCCCTACTGCACATCGACGCCACCAACAACCACGTCGGTATTGGTATCGCCTCCAGCCACTTTTTCCAAGTCAACTCCGACGACGTCGTCAAAGCGACCGCCGGTCCTTGGTTGGGTGCTTCCGATCGCCGCTTGAAGCAAGACATCGAAGACTACACCGATGGTTTGAACAAGCTGATGCAAATCCGTCCCGTCACCTACCGCTTCAACGGTAAGTTGGGCTTGCCCACCGATAAGGTCAACGTAGGGATCATCGCTCAGGAGATGCAAGCCATCGCGCCTTATATGATTACGCCCCTGAACGACAAGTCGGAAGAAGGGCAGCAAGAAGATTACCTCGCTTACGATCCCAACGCACTGACCTACATGCTGGTCAATGCCGTGCAGGAGCAGCAAGCCATCATCGATGCCCAGAAGGAAGAAATCGACGGCCTGCAAGCCGAGTTGGCGCAATTGCAAACGCTAAAGGCCGAGGTGGCCGCACTGGCGGAATTGGTAAAGGCCCAGCAGTCTGGCGCTGATGCCAACGAAGCAGTTGGGGAGGAGTAATCCAGCGCCACTGTATCTTTTTCAAACTTTCTAAAAATTTGATTCAATCCTAATATCATGAAAAAAATAAATTGCTTTGTTATCGTTCTGCTCCAGGTTTTTGCTTTTCAGGCAGTGGGACAATCCGTTTTAAATGATGGCCGCGACGTCAGTCTGGCCCCCTCCACGCCCGTTGTTGCGGAAACCGATGTCGTCGGCGACCAGATGCGCAACGGCAGCGATATGGACGTTCCCGGTGAAGCGCCGGTCAACGTAGAAAAGGAAGATCTCTACTATCCCGTCGACATCGAAATCCTTCGCGAAGAACTCGACGCCGGAGCTACCGCTCCCCAGGTGATTGACCAGATCAACGGTTTGACCGATCAGGTGGAGGCACTAGTACAGGCCAACGAACAATTGCGCGAAGAAAATCGCCTTATCCGCAAGTCGTTGAGCGCTTGCTGTGCCTCGGGCAACATGGGACTGGGCGTCAATGATGCCTACCTCGTGCAAAACGCGCCGAATCCCTTTACCCAGTTCTCCGAAATTCGCTATTTTGTACCCGACGGTGTCGGTGTAGCCGAGTTGGAAATCAGAGACGTCAAAGGAGAGTTGGTCCAGTCCTACCCGCTGGAAGTCACGGGCTACGGCAAGGTCAACATCGGCGATAACCTGTTCCAGACGGGAACCTACGTTTACTCTTTGAACATCGGTGGCAAAGTCATCGACTCCAAAGTAATGATCTTGACAAAATAAATTAAGATGAAGAGAAATTCCCCGGCGCTCGTCGCCGCAATCCTTATGATTTTCTCCATCGGCAGCTCTGCTCAGACTTTTTCTGAGCAGAGTTCTGCTTTTGGAGTCGACCACAGCTTCCGGGCCAAGGGCCTGATGGGTGGAGGCGCCATCTTTTTTGACGCCGATCAGGACGGCGACGAAGACCTCTACCTCAACGGTGGCCTCAATCGCGATGACCTCTACCTCAACAACGGCAGCGGCCAGTTTGCCAAAGCGGGCAACAACAACGGCCTGGAAGTGACCCTACAGTACAACACGACCGCCAGCATCAGTGGCGATATCGACAACGATGGCGATCGCGACCTGTTCGTCTGCACCTGGGAAACCAGTAGCGACATCATGGCACGCAACCTGCTTTTTGTCAACAATGGCGACGGTACCTTTAGCGAGGTCGGCGCCACCACGGGCATCACCCAAGCGGCCTTTACCATCGGCGCTAACTTTTTGGATTACAACCGCGATGGCTACCTCGACATCCACGTCATCAACCACATCGAACAGCCCGGTTTTCTCTTCGACAGCACCGGCTTGATCGTTGGGTTTGACCACGACTGTTTTGCCAACTTTTTTTACCGCAACAACGGCGACGGTACCTTTAGTGAGGTGGCCAGCCAACTGGGGACCGACGATAGCGGTTGTGCGCTGGCCGCCCTGGCTTCGGACTACGACCTGGATGGCGATGTCGATGTTTTTATCGCCAATGACTTCGGCCCCTTCTTGGTCCCCAACATCCTCTACCAAAACGATTACCCCAACGACGCCTTCCGCGACGTCAGCAACGCCAGCGGCGCCGGCATCCCGATGTACGGCATGGGCATTACCGCGGGCGACTACGATCAGGACCTCGACCTCGATTACTACATCACCAACCTGGGCACCAACGTCTTACTCGAAAATCGGGGCGGCAACTTTGTCGACGTAGCCGGAGCGGCCCAGGTCGAAAGCACCTTCGCTGCGCTCGACAGCTCGGAATTTGCCACGGGTTGGGGTACCGCCTTTTTCGATATCGACAACGATACCTGGCTCGACCTCTTCGTGGCCAACGGCCGGATTCCTTCCCTCTCGACGCTACCCACCGCCGTCGAAGATGCCAACCGCCTGTACTACAACAATGGCGATAAGACCTTCTCCGAGGTCACCGAACAAAGCGGAGTGGGCGATACGGGCTACGGACGGGGCATGGCCTACGCCGATATCGACGCCGATGGGGACCTCGATTTTGTCCTCATCAACCAAAATGAATTTGGGGGAAAGACCAAGTTTTACCGCAACGATAGCGACAATGGCAACCACTTCGTCCAATTCCACCTGGTGGGCAAAGAAAGCAACCGCGACGCTTACGGCGCCAAATTGTGGCTACACGCCGGGGGCCAGACCTTCCTGCGGGAAATCGACGGCGGCGGTGGCAGTTTCTGCTCCCAGAGTAGCAGTATCGTTCACTATGGTCTGGGCGACATTGACCAAGTCGACAGCCTGCGGATCGACTGGCCCAACGGACACGTCGACCACCTGGGCAGCTACGCCATCGACGAGCGGCACACGATTGAAGAGGGCTTTGTTACCTCTACCCGGGATTTGGTCGGCAGCGGGGACTGGACGATCAGTCCCAAACCGCTGCCGGGCCGGCAACTGGCGATCGCCACGGCGGCTTCCGTCGACGAGGACTACGAGCTGACCCTATTCTCGGTCACCGGACAGGTAATGCTGCGGCAAGAGCTGCGTTTGCAGACGGGTACAACGACACTACTGTTGCCGGAGGAGCTGGCGGCGGGGTATTACAGTTTACAACTGCGCAGTAGGACACAACGGGAGCTGTTCAAGCTCATCGTACCTTAAAGAAAAAAGCCCGAGCGTTTTGCGCTCGGGCTTTTTAATGGTCGTATTTCTATTCTTATTGTACTTTGACAAAACGCTCGGTGTAGCGAACG
>ERZ1740065.1233-NODE-1233-length-15124-cov-12.056938_pt1 | contig 15124 bp, 14 predicted proteins | sample MGYA00581738_ERZ1740065 | MGnify/ENA primary metagenome ERZ1740065 (study PRJEB43018, sample SAMN04849749) | marine metagenome | isolation source: floating plastic debris | place: Pacific Ocean | collected 2008-09-01 | study: EMG produced TPA metagenomics...
CTTTCTTCTTTTTTTTATATTTTTTTTTTCCTTTTTTTTTTATTTTTTTTTTCTTCTTTTCTTTCTCTCTCTCTCTCGCTCTCTCTCCCCCTCTCTCTCTCTCTCCCTCCCTCACAATGACATGTGTTTTACTGTCTACAGAGCGTCTGTGAAGGCCGTGGTGGAGAGATTGACGTACAACTCGTACCAGACAATGTGTAACACGGTCATGGAGAAAGATAAAATGGTCTACACGCTGCTCGTTGCTCTAGAGGTGCTGTCATTTTACCAATCTTTGCTGATCAAGTTTTTTCTCACTCAAGTTTTAATTCAGACTAATGAAACTGTAGTTTTGATCAGTAGCCTTGGATCAATGATCTGTTGTTCTAGCCTTAGGTCCTGTTACGAACACTCTTACCAGTTAGATGTTGAGATGTATTGTTTACGATGCAATTAGCCTTGGTCTCAATCCATTCTTTCTTGAGTTGACTGAGTTTTCACCTTGACCTAGATTGAAGATGCTGCCGGTCACATAGGCATTGGAGAGCGAGAGTACCTTATCAGCCCGCAGTTTGGGGCGTTGACGATGTCCGCCCACAATCCAAACAAGCCTGCTGACAGACGGGTGACCGAGGCTAAGAAACCATTTGATTGGATGGTGGACGATCAGTTCCACCACCTGCAGCTACTTGCCCAGAACTTTGACTGGTTCATGGAGATGTTTGAAAGGTATACACCTGTGCCGTAACCCGCTCACCTTCCTACTCGCCGACAAACACACGGCCTTACGCTTTTCTGTTAGTTGTACTTCTTATAACATAGAGAGAACATAATAGTTAGAAAAGAAATGCTGATCGTATGATAGACTGCTTACTAACAACCATGCTGTCTCGTAGGCTCAACGACACTAACGCTATCAACGACAGGTTTGTACAGCCTCGCACTGCGCCATTACCAGCCTCCTTATCGTTTCTCTTTCACTCTCCTTTTTTTATCGCATTTGCCACAGTACCCTTCACATGCTATCATTTCTTATTTGCATTGCTGCCTGTGGTTTTGTTTGCATTTCTTCGTTAGTGCCTACCTCAACTGTTGGTTGTCATGGTTACTGACTCTGCAGAATTTTTGCGCTTTGACTTCTTTGTTTCCTGTTTGAGCCCTTGTTCAGTCATAGTAAACCTATATCATTTTTCTTACTGTAAACGCTAGAGTAGAGATGCTATAGTGATGTTGTACAGAGACAGATCTGTCTCACGTAACGTTGGTATACTCAACCTCCCCTCGCCCAACTATCCATCACGCTATCAACTCTGTAGGATGTCGAAGGACGGTCGAGAGATGGCGTGGAGGAATCTGTGTGAGGGAGACATAGGGGAGGCGGCTACCCTCCCCGACAAGATGGACGAGGTCCTCACGCCGCTCCAGAGGCTATGCATCATCAGAGCGTGTCGGTCGGACCGTATAGTCCAGGCGTCTAGTCTCTTCATACAGGCAGTGCTCGGCAAACGGTAAACTGCTTTCTTGAGATTATACATTAGTTCACTTCATTACCCTCCCCTCCTATCCTCTCTTACCCCTCCCCTCCTCTTCTCTCACCTCTCCTCTTGCCTCTCCTCTCCCTTCTCTCCCCCCACCTCCCCCCCCTCATTTCTCTCCTTCCCTTCCTGTCTCTCCTCCTCCTTCTCTTTTCTCGCCTCTCTCCTTCCTCCTTTCCCCTCCTGCTCTACCCTCCTCTTCTCCCCTCCTCCTCTTCTCTCCTCCCTTCCCTTCCTCTCTCGCCTCTCTTCATCTCTTCTCTTCCCTCTCCTGTGGCCTTGAATATAAGTCATGAGAGGAAATATAATCATATCAGCAGCATAGCGTTCCCATTATGCTCATCCCAATGCCTGAGATCGTTCAGATGATGTTGCGGTCAGACGTACACCAGGTATGTCAGAGTATGACTCTAGTATCTGTACATCTATGTGATCATAGATTCGTCTATGATGGGACCATAGACTGGCAGCTGCTACTCAACAATACTAAGAACAAGACACCAATCGTGCTGCTCTATGCCCAAGAATGTGAGGTTGTAGAGAAGCTCTTCCTCAGCCTGGCCAACAAGAGAGGTATCAACACCAAGATTGTCAACATCACGTCTCCTGACATGGAAACTGAGTTGAAACCACTCATCCAGAAAGCCATCACTTCCGTGAGTGTCAGTTGCTGTCATACTCAGAATCAGAACCATGCAGCGGCAGACGGGGCCGAGAGCTTGCTTGTAATTTCACTTTCATCTTCATGTCAGATTCTTGATGGATGTAGTTTAAGCTTGTATAGGGTTATTTATAAAGCTAATATCGTTCTGCATCGTCAAGGTGGCCAGTTGGTCTAGGGGTATGATTCTCGCTTAGGGTGCGAGAGGTCCCGGGTTCAAATCCCGGACTGGCCCAAGCTTTTTTGTTGTTACTGATTACTTTCAGGTTTCTCATGTTCTAGTTACAATAAATTTAGCGATACAAATTATTTCAGGGCATGTGGGTACTGCTGCAATATGGACACAACTCTCCACGTCTTCTCGCCAGCCTGGAAACAATGTTGTTGGATTTGGAGCCAATGCATCCAGAATTTCGATGTTGGGTTTCTGCAGTTTCACAACCATCTGCAGTGCCGACTCGCCTTCTACAAATCAGTAGTCGACTGCAGGTTGACTCTCCAAAAGTGAGTTAGCTGAAATCTATACACACAGGTATGCCCAGTTTGTCTTCATTCGGTTGCGTAATAACAATTTATCTGTCAGGCTATGAAGGAGAGCCTGGTGAGAGCGTTCGGTATGATCGACTCTGAGGTACTCAAGTGCAGCGGCCGCGCCGAGTGGCCAGCCATGCTGCACAACCTCTGCTACATCCACAGCGCCATCAAACTGAGGGCCAGATTCCACAAGGCGGGTCTCAACGCGCCCAACGATCTGCTCCAAGTGGGAGCCAGCCAGTTCCTTGTGAGTTAACGAACGGTGTGCGGAATTCCCTGTACTACTCTCTGACCATCACACGGCCATGTTATCTGTTCTTAGGAGTCCTTGTCTCTCGGAGTCAATGAGTTCAAGGATGGCATCTTTGCCATCGCAGCTGACGGCAAACCATTGTCTAAAACCCCGTCCTGGACTGGCCTACGATGCATGCTGGCTGAGGTGAGAGGGGAGACAACTCTCATTTGTTATGATACTGCTATACGACTGATGATGTAAGGCATTTGCTTGTCTCTGCAGCTTGTATATGGAGCGTACATAACAGACTCATACGACCAGCAGGCCGTCAGCTCCATTGTCGACTACTGGGTCTCTCCTGTCGCCATCAAGAAAGACTTTGAGTTGGCAAGAAGTAGGTGACATTTCAGGCAGCTCGTGTCACCACGTTACTAGCATGTTTACTTATCACAATCCTCTCTTACTGATTGAAGTACAGAGAACCGTGCCGAGGCTCTCCAGAGCCCATCGCCGCACACTGTCATTAAGTAATGCATTCAAACAGCTCCACATACCTCGCCTGCATACCTCACCTGCATACGGCGCCTGCTCATGTACCAGTTCTGTTAACTGTTTGCTTTATGATGTTGATGTTGCTTCCATCCGTTCCTATATTCCATGCATATATGACAAGTTTCAGGACCAGAAATACTGTAGATTCTGAACTTTGAGAAGCCATAACTCAGACCCCCCTCCCCCCTCCATCCTGCAGCTAAGGGCATCCCATATTTGAGCTCAGCTCAGCGAGATCTAACCAATAAGCCGCAGAAGACCATCAGGAAACCAATAATAACAATTTCAGCCCTAAATTCTGGTGGCTAAATAGAGGGGGAAAAAAGGGAGGGGGGAGTCTCCTGTCATCTATGCTGTGTATGTTAACAGCTCTTATTGGAACTGAGTCTATTTGTTTATTCTTATATCTTGTTTATTTATTGAATCACTTTTTCAGTTAAATACAAACATCCGCCAGCCTTCTTTACTCCGCATCCTCGACTGTCAATCCTGAACCAGGCTATGGAATCGCTACCCAATCATTTCCTCGACTGTCCGGAGAGTTGTCACCTGCACCCGAGTCTAGAGGTGAGAGATTCTCTGACTCTATTCAGTTTTCACCATATTTCACTGTTGTCTCCCCATGACAGATTTCCGTGTAGCATTGTTTGAACTCACAAACTTTGTTTATTAGAGCATTGAACCACATATGAAGGTATGATAATTTCTCTATTATAACCGGTGTGAGGAAGCTGTATGTGAGGGCATTGATTGCTGTACTCTATCAAAGTCTACCTAGTCCCGCCGTCTGCTGCTGTACCTCAGCTTACACGCTGCTTACTGAGAGAGAGAGAAAGTTTCTCTTCCTATCCGCTGAATTTATCATTATTATTGTTTGTCTAGGTTTTTGTTTAGCTTGCATGCGATGGAATGAGTTGATTTATTTTAACCTCGTATTATTCTGACGTGTGGCTTATAGTGAGACGACGTTACCATCAATTGCTTGAGTTTAGAATAGTAGATTGTGAGTTTCCCAGCAGCTTGTCGATTCATAGCAGTAGAGAATAGACACCCGCCTACCTCTCTCCCGCTCTACTCATCATCTGTTGAGTGTACGACTGCGTAAATACGAATGTGTAACGGGAAGTTGTCTTCTCCTTCCATATAGACGATGCTTGGTGATGACATGTACGTATTCACTCGGTTGAATAAGGTTTATGATTCGATGCCAGCCACTAAGAGCCACAGCAACAAGCTATTCCCCAGGCCACCATCACCATTTGACGGTACGTACCTGACCTTGACCTGATTCTGACCTTGACATGCGTTGTAGTTAGCATCAACCTTGTGGTGAATATTTTCATATGTAGATCATACTATTCTGGTTTCAGGACCCACCATGGCAACGACAGCGCCCTCTATGACACCACCTCATGTCCTTGACCTCGGAGTGTTTGCCACAGCCAGTTACGCTAACCTGCGAATGAGGAAGGAACCGGAGCTGGCAGAAATTGTGTTCCTCACTCTTCAAAAACTGCCAAAAGCTTACAGTAAAGAGTACATCAACGACAGGTACCGTATGGCGGGTGGGTCGTGATAGTCCCGCATGAGATCTGCACCTGCAGTTGCTCCGTCTCGTCTGTAGAATAAAGAAGATTGGAGGGTTGACTCCATTCAATATCTGGCTGACAAAGGAGCTGGATGTCTTCTTCTCACTGATAAATGTCATCAAAGCTTCTCTACAGGTGCGTGTCCTACACGCCATCAAATGTCATTATTTGTAATATGGATACGGGTGTCAGTTTCGGTGTAGCAAGCCTGTCATCTTCTGATGGGAGTTGTCTTTATTATGTTACTACTTGAGATTACAGTAGGAAGGCTGTAGTTGTGTTGGCTAGTTATCTGGTGATTACAGTAGGAAGGCTGTAGTTGTGTTGGCTAGTTATCTGGTGATTACAGTAGGAAGGCTATAGTTGCATCAGCTGTGTTACTGTTTTAGGCGATCAAGTACGCCATCGATGTCAACTCTCTTGGCGACATGCTGACTCCAGAGCAGCTGTCGGTCGCTGACGACCTCTACTATCAGAAGATTCCAGAACTGTGGCGGCGTCAGAGCGCCTCAACAGCGCCGCCTCCTCTCCAGCCTCTTAGTACCTTCATCAACGATATCGTCGCTCGCAGCACTCACTTCGAGAGGATCCTAGTACTAGTAGGTGTTATCTCCTCCTGTAGTTATGGTACACACTGTAAATGAACTTACATACAAATGTGTGTACATGCGATAGTGTGGATCACTCTATTTTCTGTAACCAGCTTGTGATCGATGCTCCATACATGAATTGAGTCTATGACTACATACAGTTACTGATGTCATCAATGGTGTCAGACGTCTGCATAAGAAGTTGTAGGAGGCGGCTGTTGTAGTCTACATAAACATACTACTGTAGAACCGGATTTGATAGCGACAGAAATGTTAGCGTTTTCTTCAAATTCTTCAAGAAATAAAAATGATAGCGATCTAACGGTAGCGATCTAATGATGGCAACCCCATAAATGAGAAGACAACTCCTATATAAGGTATCACGGGCATAATTTCTATATAATGATAGCGATGATTAGTTGGTTGATGAATTAACTGGCCGTTATTTCCGCTGAGGTTAGATCATCGCCATCAAATCTGGTTCTACAGTAGTAATCAAATTGATTGTACATCATACGGACTTGTTCATACAAGTTCCATCATCGATAGGGCCGAGAGAAGAACCCAGCCTACTGGCTCGGCTGCTTTACCAACCCGGCTGGTCTGCTGGCCCTGCTGAAGCAAGAGTACATCAGGAGCAGCATCAGCCATGACAGGTCTGGTAATCTGGAGAATTTTGTCTACCAGACGGAGATCACCAACAGAGACAAGGACCATGTGAGTGTCGCACGCTTCCACTTATAACTGATATTGGAGTTATCTCCCCTTGTACACATGGCCATAATTCATTGAATGGCAGCACAACTCCTAAATTATTGTCCAGACCTGCTAATCGCTGTTATCTCCAGTCTACACAAACAATTCCTCAGTCAAGTTGATAATAAATGAGTGATTGGAAGGTCTGCTAAAGGGGAACTAGACTGATGCCTTTTCTTCGATCTACAATTCTTTAATATCCATGTATATAGAGACGTATCATAGTTCTGTGACCTAAATAATACTTCTGTATGTCTCGGGTAATGAAGGTGACCTACAGGGTCATTCCTGAGGGCTGCACGAGCTCGGATCTGGACGAGCTGGTCATTCAAGGCACTTTGAAGGACATTGTGATGAACTCACTATAACTATCATTTACCGCTGTTGCTTGTTCGAACTACTCGCTGTTACTCTGTTACTTTGATGTTAAATTGTCAGTTCTTTGACCCAAGAGTGGCAGTGGCTTAATCCTGGTTATCTATTTCCACCTGATAGCTGAGAGACCCGCCTGCGGACGGTATGTTCATACACGGCGTTTACATCTGGGGCGCTTCGTGGGAGAAAACTACTGGCGAGCTGATAGACGCTCCGCCGAGGCACGGCTGCACCGCTCTGCCTGTAATCCACGTTACCTGCTGGCCGACCAGCGAGAAACCGTCATCTCAGGTATGTACAGGAGGAAAAAACTCCCACATGATAATAGTTACAGCTATGTGATATGATCATGGCCTGTTTTCAGGATCCGGTGAAGTCCAGCGAGACATTCCAGTGTCCAGTGTTCCCATCACGGGTGGCGGCGAGGAAGCCCATCCTTGATATTGATCTGAGACACGAAGGCATCCCAGCCAGTCGCTGGGCTCTCCGGGGCCTCAGCGCTACCATCCGTCCATTTTAAGTTGTACCATATCAAAATGCTGATCAACTTTCTTTTGTCCTGACAAAATATCTATGAAATGCTGCTCACTTCGTTCCTCCTTCCACTTGTTGAGTTTTATTGTTTGATGAATTCTTTCCTGCGATTATGCAACTTTTTGTATAACAATAAATAAATTATATTTATGCTGATTGCTGATTGCCGATTGCCAATTGATGTACTTGTAGTGATGTCTACGGATATCCATCTGCTGTATCAGTATCAAAACTCATTCAAGAGAGATATCTTCCAGCATTCATTCACTTCATTTCTATGGAGGGTTTGTCGAGTTGAGTGCACATGCACCTCTCATACGACAAGCGTGTTCAGTTTCACACCAATCATTTTGTGGCTGATCGGTAGTATCTTTTGAACAATGCCTTGTATATATTCGCATGAAATTTGGTGCCAAAATTGCAAAAATTTCATCTGACATCTGGGAATTTGAATAGGAGATTGGGGTGATGATAATGATAGGTAGGAACTCAAACCACGCTCCCTTCCCAACCTCGCATAGACCATGTCTAGCAACGCATTGAGCAGCGGAGTTGTTTTCTCTTGTAGTCAATTTGATCTAGCGTATGCAGCGCATTTGCAACCCATTCAGTGCGGGGTAGTTGCATGGTGGCCGACAGTTACAAAACTTGAGGCAAACTCAGTCATGCAAAGTCTTTCTCGTCTCCTTCCCTCACTGAGGGTCTCCAACGGTTCGTATCTGATCAAAATATTATCAAAGCATATTTTTCTGACGTAATGCATGGTTAATGATACTTTTTTTCGTGTCTGAATTGCAGATGCGATGTGTTATATGAAACGTTTTCAGCTTTCCGTTATATGATTCCGTCACAACGCTGTCACGCATATCCATCTGTACAACTTGACTGACTTGTAATGAATATTCCCTCAGGCTCTTTCGCAGCAAGGGTATCTGCCAACACGAGAAGCTACAGCGCTGAACCGGAAAAACGCACCGAGAAGGTAATGCCATATAGCAGTAGTATTGTAGTTGGTCGGTGTATGAAGACTGTTTACCAACTCGGATATAAGAATTAGTACCATCAAATCACCGATGAATTAACAATTGAAAGACCGTTACTGTTGCATTTCAGACTCACTTTGGACCTCTCAAAGATGAAGACAGGATATTCACCAACCTGTATGGGAGACATGATTGGAAGCTGAAGGGAGCCATGAGCAGAGTACTGCTTCCTAACGATAGCTGTATAATATTAACATGGTTGAAGCATAAGCATAATTCATTTTTTATGTTATTTTGTAGGGGCAATGGTATAAAACCAAAGAGATTGTAATGAAAGGCCATGACTGGATCCTCAACGAAATCAAAGCCTCTGGTCTCAGAGGTAGAGGCGGAGCTGGATTTCCTACTGGCCTCAAGTGGAGTTTCATGAACAAACCAGATGATGGCAGGTGAGAACATCGGCAAGTCTTGTTTTCTTTTTCAATCCTGGCTGGCCGTGTTGTCTGACTTGACTATTTGATGCACTAGGCCCAAATATCTGGTCGTCAATGCCGACGAAGGCGAACCAGGTACCTGCAAAGACAGGGAGATCATGAGACACGACCCGCACACACTTGTCGAGGGATGTCTCGTTGCGGGACGAGCGATGGGAGCTAGAGCAGGTTAGCCATCACACAACTAGCACTCCTCCTCCCCGGCTCGTATACTGACTTACTGTATATGCAGATATTTTGGTGACCTCATGATGACAGCTATAATAGTGACTCAAAGAAAACACTATCAAAGATGAATGTTTTTCATAATATGCTACATACATACATGAAAGAAATCACCAAAATGTTACATGCCTGATGATTTGAGCAAAATGCTACAATATTTTGTCCGGGAAAATATCTTCGTTTACTGACCTTGTCCACGGTTTCTATCGCAGCTTATATCTACATCCGAGGAGAGTTCTATAATGAGGCGAGTAACATGCAAGTTGCCATCAACGAGGCTTATAAAGCTGGCCTGATAGGCAAGAACGCCTGCGGGTCTGGCTATGACTTTGATGTCTATCTCCACAGAGGCGCTGGAGCTTACATCTGTGGCGAAGAGACGGTAAGTGAATTCAATCCGTGGGAAATAGAAGCGTACTAACAAGTTCTATGGACTGCTTACTTACTGCCACATGCAGTAAAGGGGGGATGACTCCTCGTATTGCCGGTTATTTAATTGGTGCAACTGCTTTCCAGTCAAAAATTTATGTTGATACCTGTTGTTTATTGTTATTATTATTGTTGATATTATTGTTGTTATTAATGGGTTAGAGGACTGTTTTTTGCTATCCGTCCAGTACCACTGAACTCAGATAGATGGCATCTGGCCATTATTATTATCGTTATCATTATTATTATTATTTCTCATAGATAAGCAGATAATTGTCATGATTAGCTATTTAAATCCATCAGTTGGCTGCATTGGATGTCATTTCATAGGCTCTCATAGAATCACTAGAGGGTAAGCAAGGCAAGCCACGGTTGAAGCCTCCGTTCCCCGCAGACGTCGGCGTTTTTGGTTGCCCAACAACAGTGGCAAATGTGGAAACGGTTGCCGTTGCACCAACAATCTGTAGGAGAGGTGGAGACTGGTTTGCTGGTTTTGGAAGGGAGAGAAACAGAGGACAGAAGGTGACTGCTTGTAACCACACGTGCTGCTCTTGGCTGTCAGGATGTGATATGATATGAAATCTGTTTTTTCCTGACAGCTGTTCAACATATCCGGCCAAGTGAACAACCCGTGTACAGTGGAGGAGGAGATGTCGATCCCACTCAAGGAGCTCATAGAGAGACACGCCGGCGGCGTCATCGGCGGTTGGGATAACCTCCTTGCCGTCATTCCCGGCGGCTCCTCCACTCCCCTCATCCCCAAGAGGTCAGTCAATTGTTGGTCATTAGTAGCTGGCGTGTGTGTAAACACAGGCTCTCAGTCATTGTGTCGTATATCTCAGTGTGTGCGACACTGTGCTCATGGACTTTGATGGGCTAGTGGAGGCGCAGACCGGTCTGGGAACGGCAGCCATTATCGTAATGGACAAGAGCGCCGATATCGTTCGGTAAGTCTAATTATAGACCAGTATGTTTCTCTACCTCCTCCCTCCCTCTTTCTCCTCCCTCCTCTCACCTCTCTCTCTCACACCTCTCTCTCTCTCTCACACCTCTCTCTCTCCCCCTCCCTCCCTCTCCTCCCTCCCTCTCAGCTTCCCCTCCCTCCCTCTCTGTTTCCCCTCCCTCCTCTCTCTCTCTCCTCCCTCCCTCCCTCTCTCCCCTCCCTCCCTCCCTCTTCCATCCCTCTGATCGACAATTGGTCTTGTAGGTGCATCTCTCGACTGATCGAGTTCTACAAGCACGAGAGCTGTGGCCAGTGCACGCCATGCCGAGAGGGCGTTAGCTGGATGATGAAGGTCATGAACAGATTTGGTAGGCTCCCTTACGTTCATCCTCACTTCCTCTATCACTGAAGATGGTTTATAGTGACCGAGTCTCTCTCCCTCGTCAGTTACTGGACAAGCCAGACCTGACGAGATCGATTCTCTATACGAACTCTCCAAACAAATTGAAGGACACACGATCTGCGCTCTGGGAGACGGTGCTGCCTGGCCTGTGCAGGTAAAGGCTTACTCATTCTGTCCAATCAGCTGTCGCGTTACAGTCAGCTCAATACATCATCGTCTGTTACAGGGTTTGATTCGTCACTTCAGACCAGAGTTGGAGAGAAGGATGAAAGAGTTTGAACAGAAGGCTGCCGCCCAGCAGTAGAACCTAGCCTAATTTTCAGCGTATAAAAGCCACGTCAGCTGACAGTTTTCCCTTGACGCATTTTATTTTTCATGCGCTTGTATTGATGTGTATAAATTATCATAACAATTGAAACACAAGAATATAAGCCTGTCTCCACTCAGCTGTTGTGCGTGTCCGTGGTGCCAGTGAGGATATTGAAAAACATCATCTTATTCGCTTCGTCCTGAAAGTAACGCGACATCACGGTAAGATAAGGTGTGGAAGCTGGACGGGAGATACAGCAGCAGCAGCGGTACATACGGCGCTGGCATCAGTTATCTGAGCGATATCGGCCAGAGTGGATCCACTCGTCTCGGCGACACTGTTCAGCGTACCCGCAGTTGTGTAAACCATAGCCGCACCGTCATTCGCCATCAAAACCTGCGAGCCGTCTGCAATGCAGGAAACATTTCTGCTGATACGGCGCTGATACTAGCAATGCTACAGGCCCTAGAGGTGACTGGCTACCTGACATCTCCATCTCTTCATGCTGGTCTGGAGCGATGATCACCTGCGAACCACCTGCTTGAGGAATGCTCAACTCTTCGGCATTTGATGTTCTCAGCAAGCTCCTCATGGCTACGTGTGAATATATATGATGGATATGATTGACCCTGAGAGACCACCCAGGGTGGTAAATGTGATAGTTGAAGAGCAAGTACCTGCTTCTACTTCGTCTTTACTAGCCACCATAGGTACGATAGCCGCCTGCCCATTGGCTATATTGATGGTATACTGCTGCCCGTTGATTATGATTGGCTGCTGGGACTGATCGCCCAGCCTTGACATCGAGTCGGCCTGAGACATGAAGCCTTCGTGCTGACCGTAAAGTATTGCTGCTGCATCTCCTGCACCTAAACATCGATCAATTCGTAACGTAATACAGTAAATAAATATACAGCATAACGTCAGTGAATTAGTCTCACTGCTGTCCGCGATCTGTTCCTCCGCCAGTTCGACGATATTCTCCGGGCCGAGCGACTCCATCGAGATGACGGTAAGCGGAGCAGACACCTGCTGGTTCATGTCAGTCGCCACGCGGCTCGTCTGAATCTCCTGAAGCTCGCTGGTGTCTTTCAGCAATGACTTAATGTAGTCAGGATTGTCTGCCAAGCTGGCGAATCTGGGATGCTTCCTCTGTCGCAGAGGTAACACAGTAACTCAGCCTGTCATGACACTGGACCACCCACCGCAACACACATGAGGCAGGAGGGGCACAACTGACCTTAATGTGTCGCCTCATCGTGTGCCTCCATCGACAGGTCTCATTACAGAACGCGCAGACAAACACCTTGTTACTGTGCATCTCCTTCACGTGCTTGTTGAGCTCGTATTGCATGACGAACCTCCTCTCACAAGTCTTACACTGTAGTGTTTTACCTTCTCGACACAAGACAGGCAGCGTGACATCAGTTATTGATTGTCGGACGCGGTTAAAAAAGTTAAGAGCTATGAGCAGTTGTCTCACCCTGCGTATGGAGTAGTGAGTGTCGCTTGAGCTGCTCAGGATAACGGAATGTCTTGGGACAGTAGCTGCACTGAAAGTGTTTCTCCATGTCATGTGCCAACATGTGCTTCGTCATGTTGCCTTTCTGTCGAAATTTCTTACCTGCACAAAAAAAATTCCAACTCATTTTTAACCGCCACTCGTAACGATGTGACAGACATTTCACACGTCGCTGACCGCATATGTCGCAGGCGTATATCGTGATGTTTGGCGCATGGAACTGGCGCATATGCGTTTGCAGGCTGTACTTGTTGCGGAACACCTTGTGGCAATGTTCACATGACACTTTAAGCTTCTCAGTGTGCGTGGAGTCGTAGTGAAGCTTCATGGCGTTCAGCTCATAAAACGACTTCCCACACGCATCACAGTATATCTCCTTCCGTCCGTGCAGCTGCAACAATAATGATAATGTTAATGTCTATGAATATGTCAGCGTCAATGTCTATGAATATTTCAGCATCAATGTCTATGAATATGTCAGCGTCGATGCCTATGAATATATCAGATAGGCTATGGGGCTGTGCAGCTCTGCCCATTCTTGTATCTTGAGTTACAGCTTTCTAGCATAGAGTTGCTAGAACATTCTTGCGAGGGAGATGTTTCACAAAAAATATTTCAATGGTCACTTAGTAAACTTAGTGAAGAGAATAGCCATAGATCTTTGCAAATACTTTTCAATAGCAAAAAAATTTCTCAGTGAAGTTTTCTGGCATTTTTACTAGTGCCGCATTTTAATTGCATTGTTCTAAGATTAACTAAGATTAATTGATCAGAAGATTAATTTTATGGCACAAGATTAATCTTGTAGCTAGCTTGAGGGTAGATTTCACTGAAAAACCTAGATTAATACGCTAAAAACATTTGTGAACAAGTGCGATAGCATATTTGTCTAAGCAAACTCAACACCAATACAGATGAATACCACTAATGACCCACAAAAGACATTACAGTGATGATGACGCTGGCTGCCGCAGCTGGTAGCAACGATACTGCTGTGAATTATATATAGCTCAGGAACTAGTTTGTAGTGGCAAGATTAATTTAAGATTAAAAATATTAATCGGAACATTAATCAAGATTCATCATTTTGAAGAAAGACGACACTAATTTTTGCATATAACTTCCAGCCCAAAGATATTGTAGTCTAGAGTAGCTCAGTGTCTCCCAAGGCAATCTCAGCCCTTCGCTGTGTCCCTACGCCCCTCCATTCACCGGTGTACCAGTAACGGTGTAGAGTGTGACAACATACCTTCATGTGTTTGTTGAGATTGCTCTGCGATGAGAATGCCTTCCCGCATTGGTAACACACGTTGCCTGCATAGCCGCAACCATTTTCGGTTGCCTCGGCAACCAGTGGCAGGTGCCCTGATCTCTCTATCACCCGTCCATCCTTGCTGCGACACTGATGGCTCATGAAGAAATCCTTCCTCACAAACATCTTGTGACAGACCGGACATTCGTACTGACCCTATACGAGTAAATTGTATACATAATAAGGGGCCATATTCCCTCAACAAGCCTATCAACTATTTCACTATCAAATATTGTAACTCATTGTCTATGAAGGAAATTGAGCAAAAATTAGAGTCAGAGTTGTCTTCCCGTTTTCAGCTGAGCAGATACCGAATTAACGGAAAAAACAAAAATAAGGAAAAACAACTCCAAGTTTCTTACGGGTACTTGCTGTTCAAAGTTATCGTTGACCTAGTCACATGACTCAGGTCTGGTTTCCATACAGGTAGCGCACTGCGCAAAACAGGCATGAAGTCTACATGTTGTTATGTTGCTATGGCAGCGAGCTATGGCAGTGAGCGCGAGGTACTAACGGTCATTACATTTCTGTATAACGGGCGGCACAGCTAGACGGAAACCAGGCTTCGCTGTCCTGCTCTACGGTAGCCTACATACAATCACCTGATGGTTGATGCCTTTAGAGCCTTTCAGCCCGTATGTCTGTTTGATGTTATGTCGGCACTTGGAGACGTGATGCAGCAGCAGAGATTTACGGCTAAACTTCTTCCCGCAGCTCTTGCACTCATGCTTCTGCATGTGTGTAGCGAGATGTGTGCGGTACTGCACTGAATCCTGCAAAACAAGCACCTGCCGTGAATGCCAAGCCACAAGTAAAAAGACTACGAGCTAATGGATACACGCCATAGATGACAAGTCTCTGTATTTCCAGGAGAAATATATACTGAGCTATGGGGGTAAGGGAGGACTGAGCTATGGGGTTAGGGGGAGGGGTACTGAGCTATTGGGGTAGGGAGGGGTACTGAGCTATGGCCTCTCCAAGTTCAGAAAAAAACTGAATCTCCAGTATTTCTGGTCCTAAAACTTGTCATCTACGATGCCGTAGACGACAGGTTTTAGATGCTGTAGAGGACAGGTTTTAGATGCTGTAGAGGACAGGTTTTAGATGCCGTAGAGGACAGGTTTTAGATGCCGTAGAGGACAGGTTTTAGATGCCGTAGAGGA
>ERZ1740065.1234-NODE-1234-length-15114-cov-12.159639_pt1 | contig 15114 bp, 13 predicted proteins | sample MGYA00581738_ERZ1740065 | MGnify/ENA primary metagenome ERZ1740065 (study PRJEB43018, sample SAMN04849749) | marine metagenome | isolation source: floating plastic debris | place: Pacific Ocean | collected 2008-09-01 | study: EMG produced TPA metagenomics...
TCTCAGAAAGAACTGTTTTAGAGCTAAAGCCATCTCGATTTTAAACAAATAGTGATAAGCTTGTTGCTTTTTATGCTGATTATACTGTCTAACTTATTTAAAACTTTAATCGAATCATCTTTTTATAGCAGGAAACATCTTATTCGTCTTATTGACACAATAAAGGTACATACATATGGAGTATTAGTTTCTGTACCGGGTAGGGGAACGGATGGAGGCATATTAACTTGAACTCTGTTCCAAGCTGAACCAAAGTTGCTGTTGTCCCACACACCACCATCACTAGCTGATCCCATTTGGCTAATATCCACAACTAGGAATTTATAATCCGCATCCACTATGGCCATCAAATTAATAGAAAACGACTTTTTGTAGTGAAAGAAAGTTGTGCCAAAATTATCTGGGGCCCTCATGTAAATGCGCTTGCAATCAAGTGCACCAACAGTGTTGGGAAAATCCCAACGGTGTTAAAACCTAAAATTCAAATTAATAGTACTATTTTGTATAAAAATGGATGGCAACGCAACGGTTGTACTCCAGTCAAGGTGATAATATATTACCATCTTGCAATGTCGCTCCATTGATTATGATTGTCAGGAACCATCGTGAGAGCAATAGAGCAAAAGAGTGATTTTCAGCGGCTGAGTCCACGTGCATAGATGACCTGCGCTCACTATCAACACAATATTTCATTGGCTATTACAACCACCCCTGTTCACCGCTTCGGTACCATGTGACACCTGACGTTCGGGAAGCTAACCGATGACCGGCTGCCAACATAAACATTGAAGGTCAATCGACGTCGGCTTCGGTGCCGTGTGGCCACGCCATTAGCTTGACAATGGAGTTTATTGTTGTGCATATAGATGAGTTATCAGCTATGATTGGCCCCCGCTTTGAATTGGGAGTTGTCCTCTCTTAAAAGGCCAATTTTCATATAAATTACAATTTAATGTAGCTTCTTGACCCGTAATTTCTCTCAGGCTACTGCAGCTATATATATACAAATCCCATCTATGTCATGCAGCATATATATAACTACATGTTGCCCAAGTCGGGAACAAATGCTATCAGTGTTTATCTCACGACTGAGGGGTGACCCCTAAGGGCAATGATGTCACACATACGAGGCTTGTGATTGGTCAATCACTTTGGAAGACCCGCTTGATCCCAGAAAGCTAGCGTGGCAGTGCTGGTGTGTGCTGACCGCAATTATTACATACCATAGTATCAATAGGTACATAGGTAGGATGTTGGGAGTGTTTTCCCTCAAATCAGAGTGAGCAGCATTCAATCACGGACGACCATGGATGTTTGTAAACAACTGAAGTCAGCTTATCAGCTGCAGCAGTGTCCCACTCCTATCATGATAGGTCATCCAGCTGGTGTTGCCCACTCATTAAATTCAGATCACCCTCACTGACAGAGTCTCACTGACTACAGCTGACTGACTCACTTCATGGTCATCATCATCATAGGCATAGCTTGTTTACATTCAGCACTTACATACTTTTGGATCACTTAACATGGCTACTGATTGGGATAGCGAAGATTTGATAACTTATGGCCAAGTAGAATCATGGACTGTTGATGCTCTCAACGAGTACTGTAGAAAACACAACTTCAAGGTCTCTGGTTCGAAGAAGGAATAGGTAGCTCGTGTGTACGTGCTGTTCCACAACAATATGCCAGAAGAACCTGAGGCCAAAAAGCAGGAGCCATCAAACAAGACTGCCTATAGATCACTGTTTACGTGTGACCCTACAGCAACCAATCCACATGAGTTTAAGGCGTGGACTGTTGAAAGGATGGCATCCGCTTTTGGCCAACTTTCACGTATGTGAACATTAAGGTATATATAAAGAATGGTAGTGTTGGACTAACAACTGAAGGTGTTACTGCATACAAAACTGGCAAGGCATACAGCTACTTTACTTGTGACTGGCTTCACGAGGTATTCTATCATTCCATAAGCAGGCAGCATTAATGCTACTATTTAAAACAACCTGCCTTCCCAGTAATCGTGTGAGTGATAGTCCCAATTCCTTGTGGATCAAAACTATGAAATCAGGAGATATAGTGTCAGCTTACTGCACCTGCATTAAGTGTGAGCTATTTCTTTCGCTTCTAATGTGCTACTAGTGTGTGGTTGTATCATGGCAATGTTTTTAGCTCAATTCTATGTTAAGTCAAACATGTAATCATGTGGCAGCTCTGCTGTTCAAAGTAGAAGGTGCATTCCGACTAGGACAGTCTAATCCAGCAGGCACATCAGAACGATGCTTATGGGCTGGTCCAAAGGGAAAGAATGTCAGCTTGAATGTTAAGGTGACCGATATGGCATTTTCCAAACCTGTGTTCGCAAAGAACACTAGTTCAGGTAGTACACACATACCATGCCATTTCGTTAATGAACGGATGCAGATACTGCATGTGTGTACTTTTACGGAAGTTCTCCACACTCAGTCTCTTGCGGGTGAGTTTCGCAAACTCTCAAAAACTAGGGAAGTCTTGGTGGAGGACAATGATCCACAATGCTTCAGAGTTTGTTCGAGGTTTGAAACAAGCGATACCAGACTGCTCACTGTTTCTGCCGGGTGAGTCATTCATTCTGTGTAGTGCATAGATGCAGCTGTTGATTGCTGCCCTGTTTGAGAATGCTAGCGCTAAAGGTATTTCCGTTGCAGGCTCAGTTACAGCTCCTCACCATGGAACGACAGCTGATGAGTTCAGCAGGTATTATGTTTGTACACTGGCATCATCATGTGGGAGTGCCAGTGACCTTCTAGCCCAAACGGTCATCTCAGAACAAGATGTCGCATTCATTGAGAGAACTGCAGGCCAGAGCAGCAATGACATATGGAGGAGAATCAGAAAGGGACGGCTCACATCCTGCAACTTCTACAGAGTACACCAAAATTGAAACATTAAAAAAGAATCCACTGGCAGACTGTATGAAGCTGGTCAAATCACTTCTGGACCCTACTGACATCAGTCACCTACCGCAGATAGCCAGAGGAGTAACGGAAGAAATGAGAGCTCGTGAAACAGTGAAGCACATACTTGATGAACATCACACTAATATGCAAGTGTCCGAATGTGGATTGTATCTGTGTGTCGACCAGCCGTATCTTGGAGCTAGTCCCAATGGCATACTGACATGCAGTTGTTGTGAACCAGCACTGTTGGGAATAAAGTGTCCAACCAATGACCTAGATGCTCTTAAAGATCTTGATGAACGACTTCAGTTGAAGAAGAAATTCAACTATTATGTACAAATCCACGGACAGATGGCCATCACTGGTATTCACAGAACATATTTCTTTATTTTCTATAATGTCACCCAGCATCACTTAAAGGTAATTCACTTTGACAAACTATTTTTGATGCCATGACACAAAACTCACATCATTTTTACACAGTTCATATAGTTCCCAGGTTACTCAGTGATCCAGCAAGAAAGAAGAAAATTGTTGTTGTAGAGTGACGCTGTTATTATATTTATCTCCGCTATTGCTTTTGAAAATATAAATATCAATCGATTGACCCCACCTCTATGCTGCCCTGAGGAGTGATTGCCACTAAGAACTTCAAAGTGTTGTGAGATTTATAATCACTCCAAGTGGCAGCTTGAAGCTTCAGGTCAGCTGGTCTTTGTATGAATATCTCACTGCAATCAATAATACAGCGAATATTCTTGAAATTCTTGTACTCTTTGGGAAGACAACTGTACCCCACAGTTGCACTCGGCGGAAACCTATATAAGCTGAGAGGAAAAATGAAATAAGTCAGTAGTCAACATATATCGATGCAAGTACTGTGACGCGCTGTTTAAACACGCAGGGGGGCTATGGAATCGTGAGGACAACCATGTTCATCACTGGCGATGCGAAATATGTAGCCTAGTATTCAGCTCAAGAAGTGGTTTCTACTACCACCAGGACTGAACAGGTCATAAGAAGTATCAGAAGGAGAGGAAGCCGAGGGAAAGGAGCCCGTTACCACCGCTCAGAGTGAGGAGTCCACCAAAGTCATCAGCACACAGAGACCATCAAAGTCATCAGCACACAGAGACCACCAAAGTCATCAGCACACAGAGACCACCGCCACCCACCACGAAACACATGCACCCGAACAGACGCAGAGCAAGGGGGAACGACACCGCCAGTAAAACACTTCGATAAAAAGCTCTCAGAGAAGAATGGTGAAGTTGTAAAGTGAATCATAAGACTCATGCTACTTGGCTCAGTGACAGTGCTGAGTGTCGCAATGGGTGTCACTGGTTGACAGGTGTGGGGCTCTCTTCCCTGTGCTGTCTGGTGTCTACTACGCTGCCATTGGCGAGATGTGATATGATTTATTTATCATGATTTATTTATCCCCAATACTGTTGGATGAGAGAAGCATTTTTCCTACACCATTATTATCCCTGCGTTGTACCTCAAAGCTCAGTTTATGACATACCTCCAAATGGAGAAGACCAATTTATATCGTCACAAGGACTGTTCTGCTAAAAGGGCAGTTTTTTGGTAATAGTCCGTCACAAGGACAGAAACGTTTGCGATATGGCAGACAAAGAGACAGCAAGAGGTACGAATTTTATGTTTATCCGTGTGTTTACCATAGCTACGCTCTATTATATGTTATCAACACTATTTTATGTCAACTTTAGTTTTTACGGGTTAAATAGCAATAAAGGCTATAAATCAGTCAGAAAACCAAGCCACCTCCCAATTAGTCGGCCGACCAAGTGGAGTAGGCAAGCTACTCTACAGAAGTTGCGACCGAATCAGAAGATGCATCTGATGAGGAGACCCCTAAAGATCTGTGTTCACCCACCTCACCATCACCGGGAAAGAATAAGTAGCTATCCTCAAAGAAGGTTACACACAGACGGACGTCTCCATTGCTCCAGAGGCCTTAGTACAGTACCTGATATGGCGAATCGTCTCTAAAAGATACTTCTCAGGCAAGTTAAACCACTTGCCTTGTTCAAGCCAGGGGAGCTGTAGAAGACTCACAGTTAGTTGTCTCGCTTACGTTAGATATTCCTTCTCCTTGTCTATCTCCATCCATTGTATTTCAACTTTACTCGCTAACTTTGTTTTATTATTTATTATTTTTAAGTCGTAAGTTCTTCTGCAGTTTGCAATGCAAATATGATCCTTTTTCTCGTTAACCAATCACAGTTCTTGTTCTCGTTCACTCACCGGATATAAGGTGGCATTTTTGCACTTTCTCGCACTCATGTGTTATCCTGAGTCGAAGGAATAAAGATTGTATCTTCACGAAATACCACCCCGCTCTTGATAGCTAAGCAGATATAAAAGTTAGCTCCTCATACCTCAAGAATAAATAAAAGGTAGCTCCTCATACCTCAAGAACATATAGATCAAAATATCCTGTAGATAAGAGTCAACATTTATTCAGAATATAATCTCATAGATCAAGACAACATAGATTGAATACCATATCCAGATATAGATCAGCACACATTCTGACCCTGTCTGCGGCCTTCCCTTCCTTCTTATCAGGGTCCCCTTTTGAGGGTCGTCTCTCCAGGCTACCGTGTCGAATTAGTGAGCCGCACTGGGCTAGGATTCGGTCTAGTTGTGTGGCAACTGTTGAGCTAGCGAGACATTGTCAACCCGGCGCTACAAGATTTCATCTATTGTGTAGAAGACCACCAGAGGACATAAAGCTGCAGCCATGACTCTCAGTGTCTCTGAAAACGTCTGCGAGACATTGTTGGTTGTGACACCAAATCTGGAAACCGAATGCACAGATAGATAGACTTTATATTGAGTGAAAGCTTGTGGATGCTATCTAGTTGGCTGTATAGATGGAGTTACCATGAGCGTGGCATGATTGTAGTGTTCGAGATATATTTGACCGGAAGAGAGGAAGTAAACAGAATTGATTAAGTAGTGCTTTCGTACAGAGTGGAACAAAATAACAGGATATGCAACTGATTATTATTATACGGTTGGAGGTGTAATTATATAGTGTAACTGGCGCCCGTAAGGTTTATAGAAGAGAGTCAACGGAGAGTCCTGATGACGATATTTATTGTTATATCTAGCAATTGTCATGTGTCACCATCCTGATATAATGATGACATGTCGGTGCACTCAGTGACTTGTTTGGATAGGATCTATTTCTGCATATGCAGTCATCAGGCTCACATTTTTCCAATATGGAGACACAACTTTAATGTTATACTGCCTCAAATATCCAAATACGGCGCACATTTACACAACACCAATTTTTAAGTTGTAACAGAAGAAATATACATTTGGACTGGAAGCAGTTGGGTGATGTTGTTGCTAAGAATGAGAAATTGAGCACAGGTTGGAATGGCAATTAATGTTCACAAGTGTTGAGTGAATGTTGAAGTTGTATTACAAAACTTAAGTGTTGTAATGAAATTTGAAATTTAAAACTGTCAAGTTGAAATTTTGGACTTGAACGGGTTGAATTGAAACTGAAATATGTGAACGTGACCACATTCCAGCTGTCTGATATATAGGAGAATTTCTATGCATGGGAAACGCTCTTTCACAATGTGGGAGACCGTTCATCTACAAATCCGGCCATGGATATTTAACAGGTTGGTGGTGACAGATTCATTCTACATCACATTACTTTCAACTGAACAAATGCTATTTCACTACAGGGGTCATGCCCTACAGGCTAGCAACTGCTGCTGGAGGCGAACTACTTGGTACATTCAGTTATACTCAACATCCAACGAAAGATTGTGTGATCTCACCAACGTATATAAAAGTTACACAAAGTCAACACCAAATTGCTGCAATCATTCACTCCACATCTCGAGGTAAGCAAAAAATCAGGCAGTTGCCACAATATGTTGTCGTAAGTTACATTACTATGCGGTGACTCTTATTTTTACTACAAAACCATAGCACATATACCATCCAGATTCATTATAATGTATGTATATATATATTTTTAGTTTGTACATCATGGGTAGCAACAGGTGTGTGACCTGTGACAAAGGGTTCAGAAGACCGTACAAGGCCATTCAATGTGACCAATGCAATATATGGGTCCATGGATCATGCCTGGGGAACTTCAGCACTACCATATTTGACCGCATTAAGGAGGAGTCCATAGCATTCCTTTGCCATAGCTGCTACAGTGAAGGTGGCAATGTATATGAACATGCGTTGACAAGGTAAGCAACAGCCCAGCAGGTACACTTGGTGTGTGATGACAAAAATATTTGCATCGTGATTGTAATTTCAGAATGAAAAGATCCTCATTTTCCCTTCAAATCATTGCATCAGAGGAGTTGATGATTAAATGTTACACCTCTCCTTTACCGCCACACACACGAGGTAAAAAACTACTGTCAACATACTGTAAAACGTATAGTGGTAGCTGTGTAGTATTCTATTTCTATGCTGAACATGACCTGCAACAGAAGCCATACGTTGCTGTTGCAGGTCAATTCAGAAGAATTTAAACGAGAAATACTCTGAAAACACAATGTTCAGAGAAGCTGTTCAGAGAGCAGCCCAAAGACACTCCAATATGGCGGCAAGCATAGCCAGTCAGACTACCATTCCCATTTCCCACGGATAACAGACACCACACACATGGGAGACACTCACTCACCAACTGAGAGACAGTTCTGTTCAGAAATCCCATCTCATTGAAACAACAGGTTGGTGGCTTCAGTTTAAATACATTTACTCCATTCTTCCTTTGACTAAGATTCAATTTCAACTGGGATATGTGATTTCAGTCCGTTTTACTCAACAGCCAAAGAAAGGTGACTGCCTGATCTCTATGACATCAATACGACTCACACAAGAAAGTAAACTCGGAATTTGTAGGGTACTTTACCTCCCTTCTCATTGCGTCAGCATCCATCTGCAGGTGAGCAAAAGCTATGACATCTTCCACAATAATATTTGGTCATGAAGCAACTGCTTTGTAAAGAATGTTTTTGTTTAGTTACAAATGATGCATATAGGATCGTTTTGTATAATTTCAGTATACATGATGAGTAGCAACAAATGTGTGAGCTGTGGCAAAGGTTTCACAAGACCATACAAGGCAATACAATGTGACAAGTGCAGTGGATGGGTGCATGGATCCTGCCTGGCAAAGTTCAATGATGCCATATTCAATCGCATGAAGGATGAGTCCATAGCATTCCTTTGCCATGGTTGTTCAGTGAGGATGGCAATGTGCATGAACATGCACTGACAAGGTAGGCAGTGGTGCACACACGTTTTTTCAGTGATCATAGGAATCTTTTTACAACCATTGTAATTTCAGAATCAAGAGATCCTTGTACTCTCGTCAGAGCATTGCGTCGGAAGTTTATGCTGAAATTTTACAGCCTTCTCTTGCCACCATGCATACCACGTAAGAACCTACATTCAATTCAATGTAACATTGCATAAATAGTGTAGAACATATTATTGTACTTCCCTGCTGTAGATGAATTGAAAAAGAAGTTATACGATGTCATTGCGAATGAATTACTGAAGACGTTCGGCCAGTGGGGGAATGCCACTGCTCATTCAGTGGGAGCTGATGGTAACTGTTTCTACAGGTCACTCAGCATGGGCCTGTTCGGCCATGAGAATTTACATCAGCAGCTTCGACTGCTGACACTGATTGAGGCTGTCAAGAACTATAGCTACTACACTATGGGCAGTGTGGAATGTAGGCACCTCATGGGAGACGTCTCACTAGTTGCCAGTGCAGACACAGCCTCCCTATTTGAAGAAATAGGCACACTTGGTGGTTGGCAAGGAGTTTCTGCTTTCTGCACGGCCAGTGAAGCCTTGCATGTCAAGCTGGTGTCCTATCATCCCGTTTGTCCTCTGTACAACTTTAAGTGTGACACTACAGGTGCGCACGGTAGTGATGATGAGCTCACCATCATGTGGACCACCATTGGCACTGGGCATGTGCGTATAGAGGACTTCATCCACTTTGTGCCCAAATATGGATCGATCTTCAATGTAAGATGCCCTTCATCATTACTGTCTTGCAATCAACGGCTTTGTGGGATGTCGAGTACTATTACATTTTGCTTTGTAGGAAACAACGATGAAGAAGCAGACTCCTGGTTATCAACATGGTGTTCAGATCAGCATTGACTTGACCGATGACGGGGCAGACGTCCACAAAGAAGAGGTGATCAGCAAGGTGGGTTCGCAGATTGATCAACTCAAAAGCTGTTGCGTACACAACGCCTTTTCCTCTGTTTCGCATAGGACGAAGAGTTGTCACGGAGTGAGACCACAGTGTTGAAACTGTTGGACTTTCTTAATGAGGTATTTTTTCAAATGAGTTAAAATATTTTCAATGAAAAAAAACTAACAGAGACTACATATTTTTCAGGCTAATGAGGAGCATGATGCACTATGTGAAAAGCCATCAGACAGTGTTCATACGGTCTCACTAGGTAAGTAACTCTGGCACATGGTATTGGAACATAACAATTGCCTATAACACAGTTATGAAATCTGTAGATCATTCTTACCATCATGCACCGATACCATAAGCACTGGAGGAACAAAAAAGGACACATTACCACCAGTCAGTATAATAGCATGAACAAGGAACGTCATTAGCTTTACTCATTTCAATCATCATATTCATGCTCTGTGAAATAGGGAAGTAGTGCAGAAGGTAAAGAAAGGCCGTCAATTCCATTTGTTGATCGGAGCCTCACAAAGAGGTGGAGACATACTGGTAGATGATCTTATCGGCTATTATTACATTAAGCGACAAAAACCGAAGGTATGTATGGAAATGACATGAAAAACGTAACAGCAATAAGTATTATACTGATTGCATTTCGTGCATAAATCAAGGCGCTGTTTCCAACATGGCGATGTCAGAAATATGGAAATGGTTGCAATGCCCATATTTGTGAGGTACATGGCAAGTATGAGTCAGTTGTCAGTAGCCACAACCACCCAGCTACTCGCAGAGCCCTTGCTAGTATCAACATACCAAACAAAATGAGTTAGTGCAGGATGCAAATATCTACATGGGAGAAGCATCAGCTGAGTTGTAAAATAACCGGATTTTTACAGGGGAAAAGAGATGCTGTTGCATCAGTGCACAGGTCCAGCGACAGTATTGTGCAGGAGGCAATGCTTGAGGGCAATGAGCACGGGATGGTGGTTCCAGAAACGGAAGTGACTGGTAGTCTGACGAGGACGGTGCAGAGACGAAGGCCAAGTCAACTACCAGCGCATCCAAGGGCGGTTAACTTTACGGTGAGTAGCCTGTACACATTTGTATGTACCAGTAAATATGACCATTACTACTGTGGAGGATGTGGTGACAAGAAATGAACACAACACAATAATGAATGTTTTGTGTATAAATGTTGTTTGTGAAAAAAATGTGTGATCATGCTTACCAGATGCCTCGGACTGAGTTCTTGAAAGGAGACGTCAGAACAGTTGACGGTGAACGTCATCTGATTTTTGCCAAATATGACCAGCTGGACGCCCTACAGGACAGTACCACGTGGTAAGATGTGAAACCATTCATCCTGGCATTACAGAAAATGTACAAGTGATCATTTCAATGCTATAGGGCGATGGATGGCACATTTAAGATGGCTAGGAAACCATTCCAACAATTGTTCACAATACATTCCTTCATGTCTCCTGGCAAAGCGGTTCCTGCAGTGTTTGTAGTCATGAGCAGACGAACCGAACATGACTACGTGCAGGTAGAGTCAGAAGTAGACTATTATTGCTTTGTTACTGGTGTTAATGATTAGGTGTAATTTCGTAGGTGTCTGTCAAAGGTGAAGGAGCTTGTGCCAGTATGGAAGGTGACAGCCATCATTGTAGACTTCGAACTTGGTGAGAGACGTAAACATCATAGCTACCCAGAAATTGCCCTTTCTACTTTTTAGGATAGTAACAGTTTTGCTTTTCCCCATTTCGTCGAAGCGATACAGTCCGAGGCTCATTACCAAAAAATTAGTGCCAAAGGGTAGGACTGATTTGTATGAAGTATATGTTACATGCCAGCAAGTTGTGTAGAGATGACAGAGAGAGTAGACAACTCAAACTTTGCCTCCTTTTCAGCACTGTGGAATGGTCTAGCGTCGGTATTTCCTGGAATAACGAGAAGGGGCTGCAATTTTCACTTCCGGCAGGCAATATGGCGCAAAGTGCAACAATTTGGCGGTAAGTAGACTGCATGAGTATTGTAACACATTGAGTAAACTGTTCACAACGTGTACTGAAATTTTACAGGCCTGGTATTTATCTACCAGCATGACGCAGTGTTGGAGAATCATAAGTAGTCTATGGAGTCTGTCCCTGCTACCAGCAAAAGATGTCGGGAGGGCATTTCAAGAAATCACTCGCCAAATAGATGAGAGCACGTTAGGAACACCAAGGAACGAGCTACATCGCCTGGCAGACTACTTTAAAACTGTGTGGCTGGACGGTAACTGGGGACCGGAGTGTTGGTCGGTGTATCGCGAGCACATCCGGACAAACAACGCAATGGAAGGTAAACACCATAAACATGAAGTTACACAGGTAGCTCATCTGAGATTTTCCATCTCTTGCTGCCACTAGATCCTACTCTAAGCTAAAGTATGCCTCTGCTAAGGAGATTAGCTACGGATCATCACATGGGGACACACTGAGGTACAAGCAAGCATTTGGCCAGCAGGATATCAACGTGCAGGTACTACGCAGGAAGAAGCGACGCAATGGGATAGAGAAGCCGCTGACCGCCCAAAGACAAGCAGGGTCTGGCCAGAGGTTGTCGAAAGAGAAGGCAGCTGATCTCAGGAGCCTGTTGATCTATATGGAGGGAGATGACCTCAAGTTCATGAAATCCCTATTACACTAGTTCAATATCACTTAATTTGAGCAAATTATTCACTTCAAACGGTAATCAAAGTGTTTTGACCAACCTGAAATAAAGACTATATAGAAACTGAAGCCAGTTATACCATTGTGCAATTGGAATCCGAAAACCTCAGTAAGCATAATGGAATAAACGGCTTTGGTGAGAGCTCATTTGACATGGTTTTAGCAATCGCAGAAGTATGATAATGGACGTATGCTTAGATTTGGAGATGATGAGCAGGAAGAAAAAAATTCAGGTTGATTGGCAAAACAGGGCATGCTCTACAAGCCCTAAAACTTGCGGCTTGAATAACTCAAGTTGAAAATTTGTCCAATTATACCGTTTGCATTCTAACTTAGCGATTTGTCACCCGGAGTGGTTTATGGCAGTGGAAGGTCCTTCCCTTCGGATTAACGTCCGCGCCCTCTACGTTCGAAAGACCGATGGAAAATTTCTTCCGTGGACTACAATGGGAGACACTCATCTACCTAGACGACATCATAGTGTGCAGTAAGACGGTAGACGAACAATTGCGATGCCTAGACGAGGTCTTCAAACGACTGAAGGCTGCCGGACTCAAACTGAAACCTCAGAAATGCCATCTCTTTGTGACCAGAGTGGAGTACCTTGGCCATCTGATAGATGGCAATGGAATTCACACAGATAAACAGAAGGTGACAACAGTGCAGAACTGGCCTCAGCCTCGCCACCGAACAGATGTCCGTGCCTTCCTAGGCATGACGGGATACTACCACAGGTTCATACTACACTACGCCGCACTCTCCAAACCACTGGTGAAACTTACATCGAAGAACGAAACCTTCATTTGGACAGAGGACTGTGAGAGAGCATTCAACACACTGAAGGAGGCCTTGACAAAGTCACCGGTGCTTGCCTATCCAGACTTCAACCTACCATTTAAACTCGACACAGATGCTAGCAATGTGGGCACTGGAGCAGTACTGTCACAGCTACAAGAGGGAGTGGAAAAGCCTATTGCTTTCTTCTCCAAGATGATGAACCCGGCGGAGACGAACTATTGTGCCACTAGAAACGAACTATTGGCGATTATACGTGCTGTGTAGAACTTCCATGCATACTTGTATGGACGCAATTTCACAATAAGGACGGACCATGCTGCCCTGACCTGGTCCATCAGGAACCTACACCAAGAAGGACAGGCGGCTTGATGGACAGAGCAACTTAGCGCGTATGAATTTGATATCATACATAGGAGCCGCAGGTTGCACCAGAATGCTGACTGACTGAGTCAACAGGTCTGCCAAGACTGTAAACAGTGTGGCAAATTGTTTGCCGGCACATCACCACCCAACTCGGAGCCTGAACTATACTGTCCGACGGTCAACACACTATCACTGATGGCAGTGCTACAGAAAGAGGATATTCATATTGCGCCCACCTACCAACAACTACGGCAGAAGAGCCAGCCGGGAGAGATAAACGTAGGCAAAGTAAGCTGGGAAACGAAGACACTGGCTATACCTAAGTAATACTTGTGTGCGCCGGAACGGCTCGAGTTAGAGGGGGGGGGCAGTGTGGTGGACTATGCCAGGTCCACCCTCCTAAAATCACCATAACATTTCCTTTACAGTTCCTCATACAATATCATTTTTCTTTGTTCTCTGTTAATTTCAACCATTGCTTAACAGTTAGCGTTACGCCATGCAGGCACCAATGTCATACAGCACGTCATGAGCGTGCTGTGTACTTTCATATTTTTATACTTACTAAGAGCACACCATAAGCGTGTTATACATCTTATATAGTGTTAATTGATATGAGCACGCCATAAGCGTGCTGTTTTACATGTTATAGTTCATAAGAGCATGCCTAATGCGCGCTGCCCCTGGAGTATATAAGGGGGCACATTTTTCATGAATAAACAGAACCCAACTTGGTACACTAATGACTTGTAGCTCACACAGAGAGTTGTTCTCACTGCATTAACTGAGAGGGAGAGAGAGATATCGAGTAAGAGCAGTAGTGTACAATAGAGGCAAGCACGGTCTATTGCCAGCTGCTATTGTTTTGATTGGTACCTGACGACTACTCGTGGAGGAGTTGTCATATCTCAGCGTGTTATCCGAGCTCTGCATCTCGTGACTGGAGAGGGGCGCGTCATAACAGGATCGCACTGAATCCTACAGTCAATTGGAGTGGACTTAGAAACTCCTGGTGTCAGAACTGAACAGAGAAAAGGTATCACCTGAAACTCTAGCTCAGGTTTCCACAACACAGCCTTCTCGGCTCACAGCACTTGGTCTGCCTCGACCAGTAAAGCATCCAACTTCCTGGACATCGACTCAGTGCTGAGGTCAGCTGGTTGGTCCAGCAACCAGACTATTGCTAAATTTTACAAGAAACCCATATTGGTGGATGCCAACTTGTGCACGGCAGTTCTATCAGAGAGTTCACCCTGTTTTCTCTACGCTGTTACAGTTGTTACATTACGTTAGTTAAATTCGATACATGTTAAAGGGGGTGGCAAGTTTTTATTGATTTTTTATATAATAAAGATTATGATCTACTTGGTTCACTGGCTAATTTTCTGCATCTCAAATATCAAGCAGGCAAAAGTTTAGACATTTCTGCCGAAAATTTGACCTTATTTAATTAGGTCAATGTTTCGGAAATAGTTTTAGTGGCAGTGCGCATGTGCACAAACTGAGTATCAATAATTTACACCAAGTGATACATGCGGGCTATATAATTTTACTGAAGGCAACGAGTATGTCGATCGTGTAGATCTAGTGTTAATGCATGCTGTGCAACAAGGTAAACGAAAGACTGATCGCCCAGGCGACCATCATGGTGTTGTGCCTTTTGATGGATGCGATAGCAGTAGCACAAGGCATCTACATGTGACTTTTCACCGAATCCCTGCAAAGAAGGTGGCTTTGTACTATGAGCTTGCAAATCGAGTAGACGTTGACAGAGATTCCTCTATCAAGAATCAGTGGTATAGGTTTCGTGTCTGCTCTCGACATTTCCAAGATGACTTTGAAATCAATGATGACATGCATTGAAGGGCTTAGAAAAGAGGTGCTGTGCCAAATAAGCATCCTATACAGGGTTCTCTCCAGGATTTTCGGACTTTAGGTGCAAATGGCTAATTTCGCCTTTACCTCAACTCAGAAATGGGTGCACACGCGTTCCCTCACTGGCCAAGAATATAATATCTTACAACCCGAATTGAAGGTTTCCATAGTT
>ERZ1740065.1235-NODE-1235-length-15113-cov-11.182959_pt1 | contig 15113 bp, 12 predicted proteins | sample MGYA00581738_ERZ1740065 | MGnify/ENA primary metagenome ERZ1740065 (study PRJEB43018, sample SAMN04849749) | marine metagenome | isolation source: floating plastic debris | place: Pacific Ocean | collected 2008-09-01 | study: EMG produced TPA metagenomics...
CCCCCCCTCTCCCCCCTCCCCCTCCTCCTCCTCCTCCCCTCCCCCTTCCCTCCCCAAACCATGAAATCTTTGCAAAATAGCTTTAAATGCATTGTTTGCGTGCTAGCATAAATTTTGCAATCTTTTTCTGTAGAAGTATATTACTCTGACTTTCATAAAAATTGCAAATATTTTCATTCTCAAAGATCTTTGACTGTATAATAATGCTAAAAAAGTGCAAGAACTTCACCGTTTACAGTACTGCCTATTTCATTATCTGTACCTTACCACAAGAGTCAAGAAACCCGTGTCCAGATGTCTCAGTATGTGTTTTGATTTTTGTAAAATGAAACTCTCCCTAATTGTACAACAATTCGGACATTTGCAAAGACAATCTTGTATCAGCTCTACTATGATAGCTGTATATGTGATATTAGTTTTCGGTTAACATCAGTTGAACTCGATGAGTGGTGAGTTACACACAACCTGATATCTAGATGGTCAGTTTTGTGGCAGCGTCCTTTTTCACTTTCATCAGGTGAAACCAGACGGCGGATGACACGACAGACATTACTGCTGCCGAGCATGCGACATAGAACGACCAGTGCTCCCTGACCGTGTGACAGTCACACAAGATGTCGGGAATTATGACCATACTCGCGCAGTTGTCTTCCTCCTTCCTCATTCTCGTCGCCATTATCAGCAGGGCCATAGACATATAGAACGCTATATAACATCATAGACATCAAGGTAACATGCTATAGCTTGTCAATTTGTTATTATTATCATCATTCTTATTATTATTGTTATTATTATTATACATCTAATTTTAATCCTAAACATTTCCTAACAGAGTAAACCTGTTCTGAGAAATAGACGTTTTATTTTATATTCTATGATAGTATTCCCACGCTCATGTAGTTCTACCTATTAAGTTCTACGAGTCAGCGAAGCCGATATTATATGCACTTTACGGCATCTCAAGACCCAAGCATACCTATCAGCCAGCACTACAGGTGCCATGTAGTTATTACACAGCATACTTGACCTCAGTTGTCACGCTCTGGACGATGTACTTCAATACACCCTCAATCCCACATTCACTCTACTGCTGGACAGAGAAACGTCACGTCACAATGTTCTGGTACTGTCTGTTTCAAATTCCCTACCACTAACGGTAGATTTGTTTGTGACATTGACAGGTTCTCATGTCTATGCAGCAACATTAGGGCTGTCACGATAGTAAATTTTACCCACGATAGTGTTTTACGATAGTAAGTCCACGATATACGAAATTTCACAATAGTGAATTAAAAATATCTTAAGTCAGCCAGCCCCCTATAATGTAGGATTTTATGTTATCGTGACAGCCCTAATTGACATGGACATTAGTCAAGTCAGCATGGCCAAATGGTTGGCCAGTAGAGTAGATTCAGGGATATTTTGTCTACAACATTTACAATGAAATCCTTACTAGTTTAGTTTTACATACTGTTTAGACACTAGCAGTACCAACAGAGTGCTCATATCTTCAACTGGGAGCGTGACAGAAACCATTGATCAGCATAGACTAGTAGCGAAAGAAACTTACCGATGAGAGCGTAAAAGACAGACGTCGCGATGAGGCAGACGACGTTACTAAGCACGATTCCCACAATGCCTGTACTCCCCGCCGCCGCCAGCATCATCACGTTCAGTATCAAACTAGACAGCGCCGAATTCCTCATGTCTAGAAAAGAAACAGGAGTTCAAATGGCCGTCAGCACTCCGTCACGGCGGCCACCATTGACGGACACCATACTGTTGTCACATGACTGTTATCACGCATCACAATGCATAGGCTGCTCTCCCTGTTACACTAGGGTAGGGTGAGAGGTATACAAAGTATCTTTGTATTCCGCTCTGTATTAAGGGAGCCTGTGTTACTAGTTTCCAAAATGTGAGATCAGTCAGAAAGGGATCACGGATACGTGACATGAGCCTGCGCCCTATAGCTTTTGTCATACAGCCGGCAGTGGTTTGGAGATTGTCCAGTGGGACTCTGGTCCATCGTGCCTCTCATTGTTCCAAGCCATAATCATGATTGCGTGTATAAACACCATCTGCCGAATAGCTCCTACTCACGCATGATGTAGATAGCGTCGTTGGAGAGAGAACTCTTCATCTCAGGATATCTCTGCACGTAGTTGAAACATCTCTCATCGTCGCCATATATCTCCTCCTGAGATTCATCTGGAGGAGTGAAAGCAGCTTATGTAACCATCGGGAATTCCCATCATTGTCTTCATGACAACAACTAACAATCCATGGGTGATGTCGATATCATACTAAATATACTTTTACTTATTAACAAGTCGCTGAATTTAAATGAAATGTCCCGTATCGCCCCGATCTATGTTGACACCTCTGTAGGACGTAGGCAATGGTAGCGGCAATATGGGAACGCAATCATATTTCTCAGTTGCTGTACACATGTTGTGACTATTATTCACCCATTACATTGATCTCTCCGGTAAACTAACTAATTATCTGTGGAAGTCAACGTGATTATGAGGCATCTGTGGTCACCTGTTAGCACGTTGCAGAGGTTCCAGATACCAGCGTGGCGGTTGTGGAGGGTATGAATTAGGGCTACCCTTTCATCACTCGCAGCTTCCTGAGACAGTAGTGTCACAGAGTAGTAGTCACTGTGCGTCACGATGTAACTGTCTGATGTGTTCTTGGACGTCACACAGGTGGCATCAAAGCTGTATATCTCCCAATAATCCGTGGCCATACAGATAATTGTTAGTATCGTTGTCAATGCAGCTGAGATGATGCAGACAGAAGACTGTATCTTGTCTCGGTCGACCATCTTCACAACTGTATCTAAAATATTTGAGTAGAAAAACTAAGAGACACTTACATGCTACGGCTGCTTTCGATAAGACGACTTGTGCATAATACTCTGCTCCTCACTGAGGACACTCCACTACTCCACTGAGGACAGGTGGAGTTGAATGAGCGAAGCAACTCACACACAGCAGTAATAGATTGTGATGTGATCAACACCGCAGCGATGCATTCCAATATCCGAAGCTTCTGAGTATATGTCTATGTCTATGTTAATTTCACTTTATTCTCATCGATTTATGGTTTTTGGTATGCAGGAGTGTGCCCCAAAACCCATGGGAACGCAGTGGAGAAAACCCATAGAACTAGCCTTAGTGTAACTGGAGTTGTGTTCTCATGTAAAATTTGATTACACCCTTTGATCTGTTATAGGTGATGTTTTATATTTTTACTGTACTGTGTGACTTTCAAGTCAAATATTTACAATACAGCATTACCTTGAAATTGTGAAACCTCTCAAGATAAAGGAGATTAAAGGTAGGTTTAGTCCAAACAGCAGTCGATAGTATGCAGGCAGCTATGTGATACCTCAAGGCTTCTGTCATACCATGTAGATGTACATGTTCCTATCACCAATTTAAAACTCAAAGCAGCAGCATTTCTTTTGCCATTAAATCGATATCACACAGTAGCGTGTTAGTAAAATCTGCAGGTCAAAGACCCGCTGCCTGTGGGGCATAACACGTTGTTACAATGGCGAGAGGCATTTCTATTGCTCACATCTACTTAACGGATTGGCAATGCGATTTTATTGTTTGGCTTCTGCACGATAATCATGATAATCAGACTGGCACACAAGACTGGACCAACGCATGTCATCAATCATTTACAGCACTCATCCATCTGTCTATACGATCGATCCGACGATAACACACCCCTCTGCCATTTGCCATTCTTCAAGACTCCCGACTGTTTGCGCACAGATACAGAGGCACAGATACGGAGGCACAGATACGGAGGCACAGAGACAGCGTGTCAGTCGGTACTAATACAATACAGGCTGATACAGAAAGCCTGCCATTCAGCCAGACCCTCCTTCATTCTGACATTAGGCGGGTTCAATGATGACGTCTGTAATAATTTACAAACACAGCATACTTGAAGCACTTAGCTGTCAGTGTCACTTACCCAAATAAATAGATCCAATTATCCCATGTGTGTGTGTGTGTGTGTGAATGCTGTAGTCTAGCTCTCCCTCTCTCTCCACAACAGGATTTGAAAAGGGGTGGAGCTAATGGCGTGAGGCTGAAAGAGAAATAAGATCAGCTGTGACTAATGCCATTTATGATCGGTGGATAGGCTGTGGAAGACCGGTAAACGATCCGGCAGCGATCGAGGGAGGCTCAAGGTGAAGGACAACAGACATGGAATACAACTGCGGTATCATACTCGTGCTTCTCGTCGCCACTGTATGGAGCAGCTGGACGGAGGATGTGCCGTTCGATGATGATTTCAACATAGAGTGGGGCGTTATCTCCGGACGAATGCATCAGCCAAAGTGCGTGGCGATTCCGTCGAACATGACGTTGTGTCACAAGATAGGCTACCCGACGATGAGACTGCCCAACCTACTTGAACACGACAACCTGCAAGAGGCGACGGAGCAGGCAAACAACTGGAATGCACTCATTGGCATCCGCTGTCACCCTGACACTCAGGTCTTCCTCTGCTCACTCTTCTCACCGATATGTCTCGAGCGGGTCGTCTACCCCTGCAGGTCTCTCTGTGAGGGTGTGAAGAGAAACTGTGAGGCGTACATGAGGCGCTATGGCTTTCCCTGGCCGGATATGTTTAGGTGTGATAAATTTCCGTATGATGACGACCTCTGTATCCCTGGCCCATCTGGCAGCACCCAGACTGGTAAGTACATGGTATGCTCTAGCCATGCTCTCCCCCTTCCTCTTTTCTCCCACCCTCCTTCCCCTCCTCCTCCCCCATGGGTATGAGGAATTGAGGAAATACTATTTTTACAGTCGACAGCCAAGTGTGTAAGCCGTGTCAGGAGCCAGATACTTATGAAGGAATCCTGCACAACTACTGCAGCTCCGACTACGGTAAGGGTTGACACCCCTCCCCACCCTTTCCGTCATAACGCATGTATGAAACCAGTCTGTCACAGTGACAGCAGAAAGACTTTCTGCATTGGGAAAACACTGGCGGTCAGGTCTGAGTGCACTTATGACAGTAATGAGTTGAAACAGTGGGCTAGTGCCCGTTACACATATACCGTAGGCTTACCTGTCAGATAAATGAATAAATTAGTTGAGAGTAGAAGCAGGTGATGGAGTCCCGCACTGCCAGTGTGTGTCTGTCTTGCTCATAACACTGACCGTGTCTTATATCCTTGGATACGCCACTATCATCGATTCAATAGATGAACATTAGTATTATATCGACAAGCATTGTGGGAGAACAGACACTGGTGAGAAAAACGGCGTATCAGGTACCGTGAAAACTTTTGAACACAGTAGGACAAAATAGACATCAGACACTCAAAGTTTTTATTCGCACAGTAAATTCAAACGTTCTAGCGAGAAGAATCAACTCTCGGACTACGACAGATGTTTAGTGCTTCTCCTATCTCATCAGCTTGATTTAACACGAATTGAATGCTGTTTTGAAAAAGAAATCACTCGTATGAATGATTCACATAATAGAGTGCAGTGCACTGGCATTATTCTGTCGGCGTAATTTTGGAGGCATCGGGGATGACAGGGTGAGACATGTACCCATTCAGACTCTCTTGCTGGGGCCAGTTGCTTCACCGTAAAGAGCAAAGGGGGAGGGTGAGGAGGCCACGGAACGATACTTTGCCACCCCTCATTCACCGCGAGTCTCATTGTATCATTGTAGTGGTGAGGGCGACGATAAGAGGTTTGAACCAAGTGACAACATCCGCAGACGTGAGTGACATCAAGGTGTTGATGGGCAAACGAAAGAGAAAGTTAAAGTTTTACAAGAGAAGCACTTCACTACCCAGAAAGATGAGCAAACTGCTGGCAGATGCAGCAACTCCCGTCTACATCTCCCGCGGTGTTGGCTGCACATGTAATGATAGAATCGACCCAAAGAAGCACCACCTGATGGGCATCAAAGCAGAGCAGAAGTACGATCGCACCGGACAGAGAGTGACCAGATTCTACGCCATGATCATCACGTCGTGGCGCGGAGCCAACGGCAAAGCTAAGGAGAATATAAAGAAGGCTCTGAGGGCAATCAGGAAAAACGGGAATATCTGTGAGGGAGGCGTGTCTACACTGAACACACATCAAGCGGTTGACAAGAAGACATCTCGACAAGGTAGGAAAGGAAGGGGCCAGCGCCACAAACAGCTATAAGACAGATACGAAACACTACGTACAGGAAATACCAAGTATTCCCAGCTCTACTGCAGATTGATGTCTGGTTATAGATACCGTGTAACGCACACACTGCGGTACACTACTCTTAGCTTACTCAACTCCCACATTTGTACCTACAATGAATGAAAATGGCAGTAATGAACCGTGTCATCTGTTGCTGTTTAGTTTATTTTATCAAACAGTTGGACATTCATGTTATAAACTACCATTATCTTTCATTCTCTCTCTCGCGCGCGAGTGTGCCTCGTATGCTTGCCTGGCAATCATTACTGTACATCTCAGTCATATAGCTGAATAAAATTGTTTGGCATGTTGCTACATCTATGGGCACGAATTGTATATACAAGGTCACTGAAAGGTGAGCTCGGCCGACTGCACCATCCTATGATTTGACTCGAGATACGCGTGAACGTCTGTATTGGATCCTGGGACAATGGGACGGAGAATTACTTTCTCTTGATCAGAGCTCCGACGGGTAGAATAGACGCCGCTGGCACTGCACCTCCTGAGTCCCATTTGGATTTTCGTTGAACTGAATTTAAGAAAAATACAGCAGGGGTCAGTGATGAACGCGGGCAAGGTCAAGATGGCTCTAACTAGTACAGTGCTGACTAAAGGCTGGATGACGGCCAGCCATATCCATGTCATTGCGATCAATCTGGTTCCCTATGAAACAGCTGTCAACGGTTCTTTCTTCTATTGCGACAGTTGTGGTAGACGACCATTTGTAAGCATAACTACTTATGTGCCGACAGAACAAGCGATCGATAGTCTTGAAATGATAAACACGGAATCGAATCAATCATGGTTATGAACGGCTCCCTCTGCCTCAGCAGTGACATCTATCTACCTAACGGCAATCAAATAGCAGCCGACAACGAGATAGGGTAGAAATCTAACCCACCTCCACTGTCATTAATATCCGCATAAGATGAAAGAGAGGGAAGATAAATGTACTGTCAAATACCGCGTATTAAACATTCTGTGACGACGCAACAAACCACCGCCAGCAATACATTAACATGCTTACCGGGTGCTTCGCCGTCTGTCTTCGTACCAGATATGAAATCCACCTACAGAAGAAAACATGTTCAAGTATTGCAGCAGACAGAGTCATAGCGGGCTTGTTAGTCACGCCGCTGTCAGACGGTGTGCAGTGTCATATTAACGCTGCCGCAAAGACAGCTGGGCTGGCGAATGTACTAGGGCGAAGTCTAAACTGCACCGGCCTGCACGCCATCGCCGCCCGCACGCATAACAACGGATACTCTTTCAAAATAAGTGTCATCTTTCCTTCAACACACCGATAAACAACCAGTCAGAGGCAGCGGGACCGCAGCCAATCACGAACCAATCACATTTCACGGATATGCGGAAAGCTAGTCTGTATCCATCGGCATGCAGTTTTCAATCCAAATTAGCAATTCTTCTAACAAATATTACATCACTATACATACAAATTTATTCAAACATATTCCTGCAACCTGTCCAATGATCGCAACCATATTCTTTTTCGTAAAAAATCTACCCTATACTCAGTACGTACTGGTACACATGTATATGAAGCACATATATATACAATGTACATATGTTACGCACATATGTACAGTGTATGTACGTACAGTGTATGTATGTACAGCGTACGTATGTACAGTGCATGTATGTACAGCGTATGTATGTACAGTGTATGTACGTACAGCGTATGTATGTACAGTGTATGTACGTACAGCGTATGTACGTACAGCGTATGCATGTACAGTGTATGTATGTACAGATGCATAAGAGAGGAATAACATTTCCCAGCAAAAATGAGACATAGATGCGTTAGATGCGCTACATTTGACAGACAAAGGAAAATGGTATTACCTTCACTCTGTCTTTCTTTTCATTCTTCCTCTTCTCCATCTCAATATTCTGTGCCTTTGCTACAATAGATAGAGTAGTTCAATGTCCAAATACGCGTGGTGAGACAACTCCTAGACCTAGCATGACTACTAGTCTGTTTCATGGTTTAGTAGAGATATACCTACACTGGTAGAGACAGATAGAGGAGATATTTCATAGCATTAACTTACCTAGCTCGTCATAAAACGAGCTCTTGTCCCAAATCGATGGATCAAACAGCTCCTAAAAGGAATATAGAACGAGGTGAAATGATGAGATTTTACAGAGATTTATGAGATTTCACACATAAATCTGATCCGTTGTACTGCAAAGACTGAAGATATATCAATGCCTGATCAGGATAACTAAAGCCGCCATTAAACATGCGGATCCTGAATGGACAAGAAAACTACAAATTTCCATCTTGGTCAGACGTCGTTGAGTTCATTCCGGGTCTGACCCGTGTATCGCTCAGCTGAGGTTTCAAACTGACTTTGTTGATGTTTGGAGTTGTGTACTATAGTTTGTAATACTGTAGAACCGGATTTGATAGCGACAGAAATGTTGGCATTTCCTTCAAAAGCATCAAGAAATAAAAATGATAGCGATCCCTTAAATGGGAAGACAACTCCTATATAAGGTATAATGGGCGTAATTTCTATAATGAATTCCAACGATCATTTTGTCGTAGCTGTTAGACCGTTGCTATCAAATACGGTTCTACAGTATCATCAAATGATAAATGCATTCAGGTTGCAAACAAAAATTTCTACAACTAAAATTCTGATGCAGCTGCTAGTGGCGCTAAATGGCTTTCTGCAACCCAGTTCATATACAGCATCACGACTACCACATTGGCCTATTATTAGTACGGAACGTGTCCGACGATAGTCATTTTGGGCACCGATTGTTGCCATGAGTAAGTAAACCGGGACACACAGACAGACAGTGACTCACAGGAGGGTAGTTGGTCCCTTTCTCATCGATGCCGACATGCGATAGGAGTTTTTCGTAGATACTCGGGTTACGGAACTCCTTGCTGCTCTGAATTTTGGCATCTAGGTCAAATCTACCATATTTTACTTGTTGATGCATTTTGTTGATTTTTTCCTGGAAAACAAGTGTGGGCGTCATAACAACGCTGAGGATAAAAAGATTTGTGGTATCTGCTTCAAGATTACATCATCACTGCGCGTGTGTGCGTGTATGGACGCAAACATCAGCGCAAACTGCCTTTCATAAATGCTGAAAATGGAGAAACGCATACATGCACCTGATAAAAAAACGACAGCAAGTAAGATTATGTGTTAGGCAGACGCACCACTAGACTGCGTGAACATTTTCCAGGAGGCGATGGAGGAATGACTATGTCATCATCAGACTCGCTATCAGCTTGGTTTTCAATAGTAGTTTCTGTGTTTCCATTTTCAACTTCTGGTCCAGATAGCTGTTGTTCGTCAGCAGCAGAATTTTGATTGGTGTCAGCATTCTGCTCATCCTAGAAGAAAGGATCATAAAAAATACAGCTACTTGCCACCTGATCACATATGAAGACCTCAAATTTTTGATTTCTCTATGTTCATCCACAGTTCATCGGTAAACCTTCCTGTGATAAAACATGCCACAGGTAGTGCCACATGCAAGGCAGTTGACTTGTGAAATAGAGTGGTAGAATTTTCCAATTTTGTGGTGAAACAGGGTATCATACACATCTTAAACATTGCTGCATAATTCTGCAGTACATCAAGCGGCTTCTACACGACCTACGAGTACTAACCATACCTTCACAGTTCCATCTGAGATGGGAGCATTTGGTGATTGTTCAACATCGGATCGTTGAGCTTCTTGGTCGCTATCATCTTCATGACCACCATATGAAACCAAGCCTAGACTGGATACTACAAGCACAATATTATTTGAATTACATTGATATAACAAGGGAATGGACTACATGGTTAGCACACTTGAGTGGATGTCATTAGTAGCCTACCCTGTGCAGTCTTCTTTCGAGGAGGTTCATCATCCTTAGTCACAGGGGAATATGTTCGGCTAGCAGCTTGGCTATGAGATGAATTTTCATCATCAGATCCGGATATGTTCCCAGACAATTTTGTTGTATAATCTTCTTCACCATCAGATTCGCTCATACCGTAGCCGGCCAAAGAGCCTAAACTTTGACCCGTTCTGTCTGACATATCAGCTACCAATATAAATTCTATATGGTAGATAGCGCAAGTTAAACGCAAAAACCTGCTATATGGATACGTCTCTACGCCATCAAAGATCAGAAAAATACCAAAAATACTAGGTACATAGAGGAGAGTTGAAAAACAACAGTAGAAGCAATCGTACCGATCGTAGACAATACGCGAGAATCCAAGTTAGACTGAAACTAGTAATGTACGACCGTCCTCATAAGATATTCGTATCACCAATTTGAAGTACTTGGACAAAGCATATTATTCGGACTATACATAGTCCTTGACATACAGATACGACCACGAGAGTGGACAACTCCCGTAGCTTCTTGCATTCTATTATAGCGCAAGTAATTTACTAGTATACGTACTGCACTACGTATATCCTGCAACCACAAGTGCAATTTTTGTGCAACTATGCTTCAATAGGTGGCGAATAACACGTTTTTTAACGTATGAACCTTAGAGGAAGATATGTATTCCTCTAAGGTGTGAACATAATTTGAACCTCCCGTGATTTTGACTTGAACGCTCTAGTTTGTGGGTGCCGAACCGCCGAAGTTCCATTTGCTGTCCCATCCTTTGTTTTGCTCCAACTTGTACTTGCGTATATTCTACTCATTGCACGCTTGAGCTGTTATTTTTATACATCGCACTTTTACTAGCCCTGCCTCTCAATGTTTTCTACCGGTGTGAATTTGATGTGAGGATAGATAGATTGACTGTAGACCAACCTACGCTTTGTGCACCAGGTTTGACCACTATTTTCGGTAGACCTGGGATGAATAGGACTTCTGAGTTCACTCCTATTCCTTGACAATCATAGTGCAAATAAATGCATATGACAGCCACGGACTGACTCTACTACAACAGACCAATACATGAGCTAGAGACAACCGTAACCAGGATGGAACTGGTATTATGTGTTAGTGTCATTACGAGGAATCCCGCATCAGTGCAGGCTTCAATCCCGAAAATCGTCACCCAGCTTGTCCCCACAGCCCTGAAGGCAGTAGTTGACCGGCCTTGAACTCAATGATGACAAGTTCTGGCCCACAACCTCTCATAGATGGTATGGCATATCAAAACACAAAAAACTAAACATGTAGCAGATCATTACAATTGTATTGAACAGGAAAAATAAAGAAAGCCTGTCCATCTAACAAAGTTGACAGAGAAGAGCGATAACCATACACATTTGTAATTGCCATTTAAATTAACATACAATTTGCTACATCATGATCGAGTAAATGATGCCGACATATAATGCCACTGTAAGAAACTATGTTAGAAAACGACAGGTAACAAATCAATCGCCATGATATCAATAGCTATTAATAGCCATTGTTGCCCCATCCGGACTGCTGGGGATAGTCGCCACTGCTGCCTTGATACTGTTGCTGTCCTTCCCAACTCTGTCCCTGGTTGTAGTTGCCGGAACTGTAGCCCCTGTCATCATGTGAGGAGTAGTTGTTGTATCCACCGCCTTGATTGTAGCCTCCTCTGCTGCGGCCTCCGCCACCGCCTCTACTATAGCCGCCTCCTCGGCCACCACCATAGCTTCCTCGACTTCCACCGCCGCCGCCACCTCCTCGGTAGTTATTATATCCACCACCTAAATATGTAGGTTCAGTAGTGAACGATCAGTTTCGGGTACAACAATCGATTAAACATCAAACTAACACACCTCTTTCTTTCTGTTCTCTGTTGTGTGCGTAATTGACCCTCACTTCTCTGCCACGGATCTCGAGGGTGCCGCCAGCTCCACCAACCCGAGCCAGATTAGCTCCAGCAGCATCTGGATCCGTGAATTTTACAAATCCAAACCTAAATGAAAGATCTCAATTGAATGGCTAACAGATGCAAATGAATTTGCCTCTAGAGCTGAAGAAAGGATCGTGTACAATAAATTAGAAAAGGAAGCAAGACAAGCAAACACAAGTTATCTTCTGAAGGGAGCTCTCACAAGAGTTTCATATCATCTTCAATCCTTGCACCACTACTTACAAGTGCAGCAGTTTGTTATGTACTTGTCAGGGCCCTCTCGCAAGATGACAGCCCCACAGGTTTGGAATGGCTGCCAGCAAGCTAGACATTTGAAGGGAATAGCGTTACATCGCCACTCAGTTCATCCCTACCACAATACTATGACCTAAAACATCATATAACATACACTAACGGTCAGCTGAGTGGTCGGTCAGTCAGTCATACTTAGCGAATTTTTCCACAATTATAAAGTAGATTATATTATGTCGTTTCCTAGACGCAAATTTCATAAATAAGGATCGCACAGACGTGAAATTAGAAATATTGAACCTGTAAAAGCAGGAAGGAATGTTTCTTACCCTCTAGATCTGCCAGTTTCCCGATCAAGCACTATCTGTGCACTAAGACTCTCGGGAAACGCCTCGCGGAGTTCTTCTTCCGTGGAGTCATAATGCAAGTTACTCACGTAAAGCGAATCTATACCAGCTGAAAAAGCGAATGTTTACACATCAGACTTATGTTATTAGTAATAGTTGATTGGTATAAGGAAATCAGAACGCTGTTCGGAGTTTCAACTCACACATCTTCTCTGATCCGTGAACAGGTGGATGGATGAGCGCGACCGTAGCACAAAGGAAGATGGCGATCGTAGTTCGCCAGTATGTCTGTGGCCGAGTTGAAGATGCACGTGTTCGAGCTTCTTTTTTATCGCAGCTATGGCGGATGAAGACGTAATTATAATAATCGCAACCGCTCTACTTTAATAACATGGCCATGTTATCGCAACGACGAGCGATCAACGATTACGATCAACGTTCGACAGTGGGAGTTATCTGTTCCCACATTCATCGGCGTTCTTTGAAGCGTATCTTGTTCTAGCCAATCATAAGCCGTTATGTTTCGACCAATCGTCTACACGAGATTCTTTTGCAACCCGATTCAACAACTTCACCACATGCTTTCCACGGGTAGAGCGTAGTGGAGCCCGATGCACGCTTTTATTCCCAACAGTAGGACAGTGTTTGTCTCCGTCTCGTATCCTACCCTCAGACAATAAGAAGAAATGAAGAGCTGAAGAGAAAGGACGCAAGTTCACCGGGTATTACTGCGAAACATGACTGTTATCGACCACAGCAATATCATCCAGGTTTCTACTCAGTTTATGAAGAGCTGTACACGTTTTGAGTAGAGGCTAGAGAGTGCATAGATAGTTGACCACATAGTCAACGACGAATGCTATGGCGAAAAATACCTCAGGGTTGTTGTCTGATGCTTTGATTTGTCAGCATCATGAAACAGGCGCGGACTCTCATATACGAAGTTCAAACATCCAGCAGATGTCTATCCCAGCTCACAATTCGTACAAGCCTGTTCAGCCTAGTGAAGATGAGAAAGGCTGTTCGTCAGCTGGAATACCACATCAAAACCTAACTGGAAAAGTATTACCAAGTGGAGATATCTTGCACCAAGAACTTCAACAAAAATCAACATTGCCATCACTATGGAGCTCAAATTTGCTTTATCGAGTCACCGTTCACATACTATACATCGGAGTTTTACTATACTTGATCTGTAATTCTTTAATTTTGGACAACCAAGTTGCTCATCTAGAGGAGAAGGTGAATGCGTTGACGACAGCTACTGATGACCTCTATATGAAGGCAGTCCAGCCGAATTTTGCAGATGAAATTCGCAAGGTATGTTTGCAAACCCGACTGCTGCTTCCACGGACACTTTGTTCGTCACTTGAATTCGTCTGCTGTTGTCATCCAATCAAGGGAACGTGTTTAGTTTTCACAATATTTGAGGAACGCAATTTCTCTAGCCATGTAATAATAGCTGATGTATTGTGCGATGTTGACGAATTGCATTCTTGCAGTTAGTACGTTCACGCTCTTTGACTGACCGATTAAATCTTATTAGTAATCAACAGCTCTGAAGACTGGGTAAGCTGTTGTTGTACAATTGAGTTAATGGAAAAGTATCGAATCTTGTTGCAGTATTTTTTGTTTGTGCGTTCTACCACCTATAGAGAGCAGTTGAAGGGTCTTGACATTACATGCATACTTATACATCTACATTTTCCTCCCACTCCCTCTCTTCCCCTCCCCTCTCCTGCTCTCTACCTCTCCACCTCTCTCCTCTCCCCCTCTTGCCCTCTCTCCCACCCCTCTCTCTCCTGCCCCTCTCTCTCGCTCCTGGTATCTCTCCCTCTCTCTACCTCTTTCCTCTCCCTCTCCCTCCCTATCTGCCCTTCTTGCTCTCTCCCTCTCTCCCCCTCCCTCCCTACGCTGTAGCCGCCCCATCCCATCGCTGCCAATTTGTCATGTAACTCCAGCATAATATCAACCTTGACCTCTGCTATCATGCATACCGATTTTTTGATGGAGGATTTGTGTTTGCAGACTCTATCTGATCCGTCCTGGATGGACCAGGATGTGATGGAATTGCTTACAAGAACTCGCCGTGCCATCAAGGCAGATACCTGCATCTGTCCGGAAGGTGAGCTTGAAGCTAAGTCTTAGTCTACGTAACGATACCTCAGGCTATATTCAAACATAACACTCCATACCACCCCCTCCACACTACTTCTGTTATTAGAGCAAGCCCCAAATGCCCTTAGGTAGAAAGTAGACAGGCAGTTTGCACTGCTCCGCGGTACATATACAATACAACAAAGAGAACGGAGGAAGGAGGAGAGAGAGGGAGATAGAGATAGGAGAGAGAGGGGGGGGGGGAGGTGTAAGAGGGGGAGGGGGGGAGGGGTGTGGGGGGGAGAGGGGGCGGGGGGGGGGGGGGGGGGGGGGGAGGC
>ERZ1740065.1236-NODE-1236-length-15095-cov-11.369548_pt1 | contig 15095 bp, 8 predicted proteins | sample MGYA00581738_ERZ1740065 | MGnify/ENA primary metagenome ERZ1740065 (study PRJEB43018, sample SAMN04849749) | marine metagenome | isolation source: floating plastic debris | place: Pacific Ocean | collected 2008-09-01 | study: EMG produced TPA metagenomics...
TCTCTCTCTCTCTCTCTCTCTCTCTCTCTCTCTTTCTCTCTCTCTCTCTCTCTCACCATATATCTCTCACCATATATCTCTCACCATATATCTCTATCTCTATCTCTATCCCTATCCATCTCCAAATCCATCTCTCTCTATCACTCATATGCTCACTCATTCATACACACCTACCGATTGCTGTCCGACTAGTACTTGTGTACTCGTGGTTAAACTAGCTGCTGCTAACTCTCACCTTTCATGACTCGGTTCAGAAGATTTGCAAAATTCCAATCAATGAGTACAAAGGTAATAGTGGAATATATCCAATAGAATGTGAGGAAGGTATTGTCTACATCAATAGGGAACTTGTGTTAATTTGATGTCGGTATGGCAATTAATTACACGTGTTTCTCCTCACTTCACCTATGCAATGCAGTACACCGTGCATCACACAGACAGTGGGTATAAAATACAGATCCAGCACCCGTTCTAGCGTTGAATCCACCCACTTCGCTTGCCAAACAGTCTACTCTACCTGTAGTGAGTCCACCTTTCCAGGCTAAGGTAGATGCAGGTAAATAAACCTTCATTTACACAAGTGAATCACATCACTGCTGCGAGAATGTTGACCAAGTGTCACTTATAATATATGCAAGATTGAAATCAGGCAAAAATGAAAGAAAATTTGGGAGATTATATGACTATTCTATACTCAGGTACACAAATGATATTTGTAACAATTTCTCTAATTTCATCATAACCATTTGCAATGACAGTTTGTCTTTGTTGCTGAGTTCGCTTCCTACGCGCCTTCGACGCTCCTCTCAAGTCAAGGAAAGGTTAAGTTGAGATTTTGAAATATCAATCGTACTGTTGCTTTCGCGTCCTGAGAAGTCAACAGGCTGTTGATCCCAGCACTGTGACATTTGGAACAGGTGGGTGCAGTTGTCTGATCGATATGGAGGCCGTACAACGCAGTGATTCACATGTTCGGATGAAAATCAAAGGGCAAGGCATCTGCTGCCGGCTGAACACGGCCAGCGTCTGATTGGGAGACGAGTTGTTGCTCAATCTGTGGGTGTAGATGACGGTACGTGTTGATCGTGTGATGCAATATGAATGCGCTGCCTGTTGAGCCTGGTCAGCAATCCTCGGGGACACCGTAGGATGGTGATGGACACGATGCTAATTAATTGTTATGAGTTCATAGCAGCCACAGTCCATGTTGCCAGTCTAAATGGCAGAAATTCATAGATTTCAGTGATCTAGAGGTAAAAATATCACATGCTGGTGTTAAACTCACTCTACGGCCTTCATTTTAGTAAGAAGCTATCAAAAATACAATTAACCAGTTCTTGTGGACCTGTGGTGTGTACAGAAAACAATGGAATGATCTATTGAGGTAAAGAAACTGCCTCTAACAATTTAACAGCAGCGGTAGCTGTGGAGTCGGCAGCATGGCCGCCGTCGCCACCGTCATCAAAAACTGAACAAATAAAAAAGTCTCAGTTGGAAAATAAACGAAGATATTTGGTGACAAATACTTTGTTATTAGTGAACTTAGTCTCCCTCAACAGGAATTTAATGCTGGAGAGAGAATCATTTTACTGCGTCATGACCTCTGACCTCTGTGAATTTCGTGGTCTCTGAAAGCTTGCCATGGCTGATGACTAAGACATGGAAGCAGCTATCTGTCATAGAGCCATGATTGCAATTAGGAAAGATACTAAACGCTGTATCCATAGACGTCAGGCCTTCCTTGTATCTTCATGTAAAGTTTAGCTGAGGAGACTGATCTACCAGACTACTCCGCGTAATTGGCACTGCACTGCACTAGCACTGCAAAAATTTGGGGGGAAGGTTGCCTTAGCAAGGTCAAGGTCAAGGTCATTAGGGTTCTAATTTCCGGTAGAATAATATTAAACAGTTTCAAGCTTTGCTAGGGAATCAGCAATGTGTATGGACACCTCCGTATAGGCAAGCACTTTTGCTACTTTTTTCTTGTATTTGTAGCTATTTTTTATACAGCTAGGTTTCATCTGTCAGTTTACACTGTACACAGTTCCAGCTATGATTTTCCAGTGTTTTTCATTAATAAAACGGATTTTACCGAGAGACTAGCTGGAGGAGAGTACTGATCATGTGTCTCACATGTACTCTATGAGATTATCTACCAGTCTTGATACGAGACACTGTGGATTGGAGTAGCTCTCCCAGGAGACTCCGCTGTCTCTATCTCTGGTGGTATATATAAGGGGGTCTACGACTGCTCTACTGTGGGTATACTGGTATCTCAGTGTGAGTTACTCAAGGTCATTTGTCTGCAACTATCTGTCATAGGTTTACAGTCTCTGTTTGAATGCAATACACGAGTCTGACCGACACGTTATCATTTCTCCACCAAGAAAACTAAACTGGTTGGTTGGTTGACCCCTCTCCCCCCCTCGATTCACTACAAACAGGCAGACTGCCCATTCCTGCACACTTGCTATGAGTATCAGTCGATACATGCCTTCTGGCAGTCTCAAACCGCCCGTTCTCAAACTATAACTAAAAATGCAAAATTTGCAACATTTTTAGAAACAAGATTTGTGTGTGGTAGATGTATTGCATGACTTACATGCCTTAAGGAGATTTAGAGCTCTCTGATATCTGTACAGGTACAGGTGATCTTGAATTTAAGAAGCATTGCCTCACTTAGTATGCGCAATATCATGAGTTCTAATGATTGAATATTTTTTTATTGATGTACACAACAAGAACCATCCTTTAACAGATGTCCATTATAATGAGTCAGAGGGCTGTATCAGAGGGCTGTATAGGAGGGCTGTATCGGAGGGCTGTATCAGAGGGCTGTATCAGTGTTTAAAAAGTTGAAAGCAGTGAAACTAGCAAATGTCATCGATATTGCGGCCTGAAGAAGCAGCTTATTTCCTTTTTACACAGTAATAATAAATAAATAAATAAAAATTAGATTATAATGATATTATGTTACTATCATATTCCGATATATCACACAGTTTACATACTTTAATTTTAAAGGTATGCAGGACACTGCTGCGTGGTTGGCAAGCTGCTGTCATATAGTGTTATGGTTTTTGTCATTCTCCTGTTGATTTTCGCATACACTCCCGCACATATGCGCACCAAACTGCACGTGCCCGCATGTGCCCGCATGTGCCGCATGCACAAATATCTATAGGAAAATGACAAAAGTCAAATGCTTGGTTTCCTCTCTTTGTCGCAGTGATGATCCTCTCCTCCCTGTGGTTGTCTGTTCTCTCTTAGTTGAAGTCTTGAGTCACATTCAAAGTGGCTCCATTCTTTCTTTTTGTAAATCTTCCATCCTCTCTTTCAGCTCAGCTGCATTCACTTGATTGTTGTTGCCGCTGGCTATAAGAGAGAGAAATCGGTGAACTACAGTATTTTGACACCAAGTTTTAGGGTCTCACAATTAATAGCTATGAAAGCGACACGAAGAAAAAGCTGATAAAGTTGAATGCTATATTTTTATAGCTTTTTATGTTATATACAAGCTGGAAGGAATCGCTAAAAAGTTATAGGCAAAAAACACTGATGATCTGAGCAAAACGCTATAATATTTTGTTTGCTAAAATATCTATGTTTGCAATATTATAGAATCGAATCCGGATCAAGTGACGACAGGACAGAATATCGCGTACTTACAGTGTCTAGTTTTCGCTGCTGAGCTTCCTGGTTGTGAGGGAGCCACTGACGGTGTTGACCTCTTGAACTGATGGGAGATGGCTGATGACGTTTGCGTGATCTTGTCATTGAGGAATTGACAGACAATCCTCAGCAGCCTTGTTCTATAAAAGCACAAAGCCATGTATTAATCCACAAATATCTAACACTGATTCATGCTAATACGTGCTAAACCACACGTATCTAACACTGATTCATACTAATACATGCTAAACCACACGTATCTAGCACTAGCCCATACTAATACATGCTTATATTACGCTATTTCTATGTCGAAAACTTTTCAGAAAATGTTTGCACGAACTTCCTCATATTTTATCAATTTTTTTAACGCAATTAATCAAGATGCTGAAAATTGACAACAATTTCCGGAAGGAAATCAAGCAATAACCTTGGCGGAGCATGAAATTATTGGTTGGTACTCAGATACATTTCTTGACAGAACTTTAGCAATGTTTGGCCATGATGTCATTGAAAACTGATTTTAGGTAAATATAGTGTAATGGGCTGTCTGGCCGGACACAAGAGTGCTGCCAAAAACATTATAATACAGATTTATTCCCTTGCTCTCATTTTTCTTCAATCATAGAGCTAGAGCTGTCAAAAATACTATCTCATACCTGACATGTGTGCATATTGCAAAGAATTGGCAGATTAAAATCCCTGTTTTGGATTGGCTGGTACTCACCTGTACTGGCGATGGCCACCCGAGTAGATTATCGGGTTGAATATGAACGATGTCTTAGCGAAGAACGCGAGACTCGTTTTCCACAAGTCAGGGGTGTTGCTGGCATCGCCGAATGAGGCCCACATGGCCAGGCAGGCATAGGGAGTCCAGGCAATCAGGTACATCGCTAAAACATTCCGAGTGATGCGTAAATGGGAGCAGATAAAACTATCTATGAGATGTTAGATATGTGTATGTCTTTCTCCTTATGAACCACGCCTGGCCTCATTTAGAAATCATCCGGACTCTAAGGCTACACTGAAATAATCTGGACTTTAAGGCTAGACTGAAAGTCAAGGTCAATGCTTCTAGATGAATCAAGATGTATTTTACATTCAGCTAAATTAGGGTTTGCATAAATTTGACGATGATAATAGCAAAAATTCACTGTACACGTTAAAGACATTCTCACTACACATAGCGTTTCCTTAAAACTTATGCGTCATGTACCAGGCTATTGAATCTATAATATATTGATTTCAAAATATCTGAATTTGACTGAACTTCAACCTACAGTCTACAACACAACATTCATTATGATGGTCGGAGAAGAACTTGACACCTCATTGCACTTAGCTTGGAAGTAAAAACACGAGTTCAAAAATGCGGTAAAACAGTGCTGATTGGTAATTTTAGACATGGGTGTTGTTTTATTCATTATTTTGGAGCTGATTATTAATTGCTTCGCTCAATTTAAATTAATTTGTAAAATGGAGAGAGATAATGATCATCGGGTAGAATTGGCACAATTCAAGGTTGACTTAGCAGAGCGAGCGAACTAAGAAAGAAGATTAGGGTTGTGAGTCTTGTAAATTGACCTTTGTAATATGCCCATCCACTTTGCACTTTCGTACTTTTGCACTTCCAGTGCTGTTCTGACGCGATTACTGGACACCAGCAAGCAGCAGCTGCAGTACAACATTTCCCTGATTATTGGCTACTTCCAAATGATTATTTCACTGAAGAGTCGAAGGCTCTCATCTGTTGCCACGATTGATATTTGACTTTGACCTTAACTAAGCTTAGGTCTAGTTGACTGTACTATGTCCACGTCTTGAAGGTCATCAACTTGTTGGACAAAGTTCAAATCCTTGGAGAGCGTTGCGCATTGCCAGAGTTTGCTGACAAGGCCAATGCCTCAAAACTACATATGACCCGCGGCCTGCGGCTGTGTGCACCCACCTGTTGCCGCTATCAGAGATTTTGTCAGCTTCCACTCTATCCTCTGCTGCTTTTGCTCTTTGTTTATCACCCGGTCAGTGCCCGACTGGCAAGAGAGTCTCTTCTGAGATTTCATCACCTAGTAATAACAGATCACACAGAAATGAAACAAGGCAGCAAACGTTAGTATTAAAAGTATTAGTTTCTCTGGTCAATAGGTTTGGAGCTTGAAGGAAAAGAACTAAGAGGAGGAGGGATACTCCGATACATTAAGGTATTGGGAAGGTGTGGTGCTTGCCTCTCATAGCACCATGCTTGTAAGCCATATATGACTTACTGTCTCGAAGGATATACTGGATATCGGGTTTCTATCATATACTGGAGATCCGGTTTCTATCATATACTGGAGATCTGATTTCTATCAAACTTTAGAAGCCACAGCTTACACCTCCAAGAGTGAAGATGCTGCCATATTTGAGCTCGGCTCACCAATATCTAAGTAATACACCACAGGTGAGCACTAGGAAACTTGAAAAACAACTTCAGGCTTGAATTTCAAGGCGTTTTTTGTTCTTATGTAATACGCTGGTGCTACGCTGGTATTACTCTGGCTTCAGTCCCCACTTAGTATGCTTTGCTGCAGTTGAGCCAGCTTTAGCACCAGCTTTAGATGCCAGACTGTATGCCAACATAAGAGTGAAAATGCCTCCAATTTCAGCAGGTAACACACTACGGTCTTGTAAAAGAGCAAGATATCTGTCATCGACGAGCATGGAAAAATTGACGCTTTGGTTGCATATCATGATAGCTGTACTATGAGCCTTCTTCCTCTTTGACTGAGTTGGAATTAAATCCCAGTAAGCGCTTCTCACCACTTGTACAATCACGGAGTTGGTGATCACGATAACCGTCAGTGGCACGAGGAATACGACGAAGAAGATGACGACACAGTACGCTACATCCAGCGATTTACGGCTCTCCCAGTTGATGGAACAGGATACGCGTCCTTCAACGACGTACGACTGGACACCTACGGAATACGAATATAGATACATCAGCATTCTTACAACCGATTGTTGGCCATGGTACGCCTGCTGGTAATTGAGCAACAGACACTACTGATCGCTCGCTTCATGCTCTCATCTTAGCTGTTCAAGATCCACCCTGACTCAGTCCCACCTTATGACTTATGTTGTAGCCTAATCCATGTTAGGTCTCATTATTGACCCTGGGTCTACTTCAAGCTTCGCCCATACCTGCCTCAACGTCCACCCATGCTTACCTCAAGCTCCGCCCATGACTGCCTCAAGCTCTGCTCATGTTCTGCATCTGCTTATACACCACCTCACTGTCCTAAATCATATGGACTTTCCCTACTCTCCTCTCATTCTGTTCTGACTCCGCCCTGTTCTGACTCCGCCCTGTTCTGACTCCGCCCTGTTCTGACTCCGCCCTGTTCTGCACTGGTCTTTATAAACTTACACAAAACTTAATGTCATAAAATGGACACCTTCTAAATGTGTAAGTGATGCGTATCTTGTTCTTACAATGCGACGATATCCAGGACTACCCAAATTGATTAGAATTTTAATTTGAATGCTACGGTTTTGCGTAGTTACATGTAGATGAAACCTTAAATATTTGAATATCAGGGCACCAGATGTATTTCCATGAGCTTTCAAGTACTCCATGAAGTGCTAATGTCACAACTAGGGGGAGGCACTCAGAACAAGTAAGTTAGGCTTGAATTGGAGCTAGGGCTACGTGATGGAACTATGGTGCAGCAGGCTATCTAAGAGGTTGAATAGGAAGAGCTGATGCTACGTTCGCATTGGTGCTAGGGCTAGGCTATGGATGAGGTCAAATAGGGAAGAATTGAAGCTAAGTTCAGCGTTGGTGCTAGGGCTAGGGTGGTGTGAAGGAGATTTGTATTGAAACCTCTGCATTTTTTACTCTTCTATTGGTAGGCATGCCGATTTCGTAAACGCTGGTGTTAAGCTTAGACTAAAGCCGGCTTAAGTGTGACGAAAGCATAATGACTGCGGGAAAAGCCGGCGTAACACCGGCATAACACCGGTGCATGATTCCAGCGCGCCCACCAATAGAAGAGTCTCAGAACTCTAGTTTACTGCTAGACCCCTTTTTTTCTCAAGCCTTCTGCTGAAGTTACATTAGCTAAAGAGAAACAGTTCACTGGTGCGAATGTACTGAAACATAAATGAAACTTAAGCCCATGATAAGTATAAGTACGACGAGGGGGTCACCGTTCGGGAGCGGGGAAGAAGAGTAAGAAATACTTCACTGTACCTACTAACGGCAGGAGAGCCCAGACAAGTCCGTATATCCAGCACAGAGCAATGACAGCAACTAACGACTTGGTTACCGGTCGTTTGCTTGACCGACTGAATGATCCTTTCATCGTCACCAACCGCTCCATTGCCACGGCAACCAGGTGTGCGATAGAAGTCACACCGCACCAAAACATCAGGAACGAGTAAAACTGGCATCCTGTAAGCGTATCAATCATTGTCACATGTCACATTATCATTTTGTCACATCTGATAATGATTAGGTGATACTTTCGTGTTGCTCTGCTCCCATCCTTCAACCAACTTATTATTTCTCAATATTTTTATATGAGCGTAGTGTGAATGTGAATCAAATTCACATGAACTGATATGTACTTTCTCATACTTCATAAGGGATTGTGAGAACTTTTGGAAATTCATATGAAGAATGGGATTATTCACACCTAAGTCATGGCGGAGAAAGTGGCCATATTGATGAGGACAGTAGTGATTATTTAAAAAGCTACGGTATGTACATGTACATGCAAATACACAAAAATGGCGCAAGTCTATGAACACGTTCTTGATGGGTAGAATGGATTTTAGCTGGTTTTTACGTCCATATATCTTAGTTTTTACCTGCGTGATAGAACATCCACCGATGAAAGAAACAGTTGACTGCATACATTGGCGCTCCGACAAGTGCCATCAACCCGTCGCAGACAGCCATACTACTTAGAATGCAGGAAGTCCTTGACCTCAGGCTCTTGTATCTCGTCATGATGTAAACTATGGATATGTTTACTGCTGCTCCGAGAAAGGCCAGCAGAGCCATTAACGTCCCTGAGAGAAATGAAAAGAACAATCAGGAGTCAGTATCAATGGATACACTCACAAGATACGTTATAGCTTTGTATATGAAGAATCATTGACGTAGACATAGACGTAGACATAGACGTAGATATAGACATAGACGTAGACGTAGACATAGACGTAGACATAGACGTAGACATAGAAATACCTGTCAAGCTGCCAGACTAAGAATACTGAAGATTCACTTTCTTCTAAACTTTGAGAAATCATAGCTCAAGACAGCTACCTTGTACAGATATCATTCTGCTACATTTGAGCTCAGGAGAACATTATGAGACGTTATGATAGAAACTTTGAATATAGATTTTGGCGTCTAAAATACGGGAGTCTCCCAGGAAATGCGGGAGAGTAGTCAGGTATGGGCATAGCTGAGAATGCATTTTAGTCAATAATATATTAATATATAAACCTAAAGCCTAGCTTTTCGTAGCTCTAAACACATTTTAGTCTCTCTTAGTGAGGACTGCCTCTATGAGCTGGTACCGGTAAGCTTACGCTTTTGTTACTTTTCAGCGTAATCTCTTCCGCAGTCGCCCTAGCCACACACCATTGACTCTGCCAGAGACTTGCTGTAATTTTTTCAGCTGCTGACCATTGTATGTATACTATTGTATTTGATAACTGGTGCAGCATTGAGCCTCCCAGGAGAGACAAGCCGTAATCCATTTCCACATCCATCCTACCAACCCTGACACTTCTCTCCTCTCTACTCGTTTGTACTCACATCCAGGGGAAACCCTCTCACCATTGCCATAACAAACTATGAAGTCAGTCGTCAGGTTTCAATGTCATGCGAATTTGGGATGTAAGTGTGAAGGTCAATCAAAGGTGACTGGTCTCCAAACCGTGTCGGTGGATGCATTCAGTTGTATGATTTGAGATAAATTATGAGGAGGAAGCTGATTGGCTAATTTTTACGATACAAATCCAATGATAAAACAGTAATGGGATGACATGTACACTTACTGCTTTTGCTTCAATTATTGCTCTTATTATTTTAATAGTTAAATTTAATTATTTTGTATCTGATGCATCGCTTTCACTTTCTCTTGCTTTCGTGGCATGTATCTAGGAATCTTAATTACATGCGATGAAAATGATGGCTGCCGACAAGTAAAAGTAGGAAAATCACTGGGGACGTACCAATGCTCTTGATCTATGATGCAAGAAAGCTTATGATTTTGGCCAAGTCTGCTGGTGGATAAGAGGTAACTGAGGACGGAGTTGGAGAGAATCTCTACTCTTTCATTGCTGCCTCTTATTAGTTTAGTGGTGACGAACGATCGATCAGTGATATCACTCTGTGCCAACGCAGACCTATACCTGACGTACTCTCAATGAGGGGGCGTAGATATATACGCCTAAATCAACCATTCAGAGTATCATAGTTTCCAATCAGGTTGATTTTCATGTTTAGAAGTATTACCAGTTGAGTATACCACTCCCTGCTCCTCTGGGTTGCTTTGAAGAATTATAAATCATCAGAATAAAATATCCTGTCATTTGATCACAAAATAAAACTCCAAATCCGAAGCAAGAAACTGTTTTATCCAAATTGAACTGAAGAATCCAGACTATCTGGATAGAAGTCTGATAGTGAAGAACCACGGCTATTTAAAATCAGGCAGAAACGCCTGGTAATACAAATACACACTCGATCAACAGGGAAACAGAAGCATAGTGCCTCTATTGGTGTATTCCAGCATCGCAACTGATATACTCAACTCAGTGCTGCCAACTCTACGATTTTCAGCGTAGTTATTCGATGACTCAGGTTCTACAATCTACAACCACGATATTTAGAATTTCCAGTCACTTCTACGATGTTTGCAGCAGACATTAAAGCCTTTATGAACAGTATTGAGGATGTTTGAATGGTAGATATACTAGTCTAGGTGCGTGTCATGGTATATTCTGGTTGATTGAAATGGCCTGGAATGGACTCTAAGAGCATCTGAGATGTCAAAATTTTTGTGGAAGAGACCTTTTCGGACCTTCCTGTTACCTAAGGATAGTGATTGGATTTAGGTTTTAAAATATCCACTATTTGCCTCTGGGGGTTGGCAACACTGACTCAACTAGCAAATGAAGGTTTCCCTGTTCCCTATGACAAATAATTATGAACAGCCACTGGTAGTTCTTCTTACCAAGAAAAGATAACTAATCACACCCAATGTGCAGAGAAAATGAAATTTTGCAACTCGAAAGATTCATTTTTCACAGTGAAGAAAGCAATCGAAATAATGGCCAGCTGTTGAACTGCACATGTAAGCATGAAGCAGAGGAAACCAGGTAGAAATAGGTTTCCAGCTTCATCTACTAGCAAATGAGATGGCAGACCATCTCTCGTGTTAGTAGCACTACTATACTCATCTCTGAAACTGCTGGAGCTACTCTATGACCCATTGTATGTACAGGAAATACCAGGTAACAGTAACAAGCTCACCTAAGATATTGTCAACAATGACCTCCGCATCCGTGGAATTACGATTGCTTGAATCGGTGTCGTTCAGCAGTTCCAGCATGTTTCCTTGCGGTGTCCCAACACGCAAGCACTTGACAGCAACTTGTCGAATGGTGCTGTCATGGCACCTGTAGCTGCCTAAATCAAGCTGATCTGGGTTAGAGTTTATGAATGCAGGTACAAGCCCACTACTCTGATATTTCCAATAAGGTTCCAGGTTCGAGTTGACGAATAGACACGTAGACTACGCGAGCCGACAGGCTGATATTTCAATGACATTAACTCGGCATAATCAGGCACCGGTTGCTCATTATGCGACAACAGATGAATATGCTGCTCCACAGAGCTAGAGAAGCAACACTATTCGCTCGTGTTAGATAGAGTGGCAACGCTCGGCTCTTCGGGATACAATAGTCTCCGTTCTTTATATCAATACACGTCGATCATCAGAAAGTTTGAGGTGTACTGCTATAAGAATACATAAAGAATTTTGCGGAACAGATGGTATTGCGTCCCCGACGAGCTGAGTTTTCATATAGCATTGCCACTCTATCTAGCATGAGCGAATAGTGTTGCGTCTCTAGCTTCTACGTGCAGCTCAATGTCACGCAGGTGAAGTTTTGATGCTCAACATAGGAATGAACAAAAGTTCCATCTTACCCGATATCCCATACATATCGTAGTTTGTCATCAAACTTATGAAGTATGTGACCTGTACTGACAAAATCAATACAAAGGTAGGATTTTAAATTCTATGTTTATAAGCATTTTAAATGCTCCTGTTCCCCCTCTTTCAAATAAAGTTTGTCTCAAGGTTCTAGCTTAAATATTGGGGGAGGTATAGATATGAACATAAGTGAAGTTATGTTCGAACCCCACTGATGGTTTTTTACAAAACCAAAAAAAGTTTAGTGGATGTTTAATTGGCATTTCAAACCATCTCAAAATGCCAGCTTGGTATTGATTTAGTCAGCGCAGGTCATATATGTGCTGAACAGCTTTCACACTTGTTTGGAGCTTGCTGAAAGACATTATGACACAATATTAAGATGTCTATGGCCAGGATTCTTTCTCATCGAAACATATTATATGTTTTACTATCTGCAGAGCTGGGAGCTTGAGCTGTTTAACGTCACTTGGGTCCCTAGATTGACCACTTTGCAATCACTTTGGACTCGTAGTTACAGTGAATCAGAAAGACTTAACACTTTCCTTTCATCCCATTACTTCAATCCACACTTCACTTCATCTATTCAATTCGACTTCATTCCAGAGTTGTCTGCTTTAGACTACCATCTATCTTTAGCTCCGCAGGTGTCTCCCTTATCTCATGGACATGTTATGAGTGTTACTGCTGGATTTTCTCATTCTCCCTTAGATATTCTTGCATGCTGAACATGCAGGCGCACGCGTGGGATTGTGCACTTGTATGCGCGAAAATCAACAGGAGAATGACAAAAACCTCGCTGCTCAATACCCACACACTTGTGTAGTCTTTAGCAGCAGCCTATATATACTGCTCTATCTCACGGCCTACATGACAAGTTTTAAGACCAGAAATAATGGAGATTCAGTTTTTCTGAGTTTTTGTGAACTTGGATAAGCCGTAGCTCAGAACCCCTACCTCCCACAGCTAAGACCTAGCCATATTTGTGCTCAGCTCAGCAATATCTAACCAATAAGCCACAGGAAAACATTAGGGAACCAATAATAACAATCTCAGTTCAACATTCGGACCACGAAAATACGGGAGGCTCCTGGTAAATACGGCAGACTTGTCACGTATGTCTCACAAATAACTACAACCTCCTGTCATATGTATTGTGACTCAAACTCAAACTCTGATATCGTTGGCTTGACACTTCATTTTTGACTTAAAAGTTCAACAGGAAGCATTTCAATTGACTTCAGACTTGAAGCTACGGCATCTGCATGTCGAGATCTCTATGAACCGAGACTTCAAATACAATGACTTCACACTTGACTTGAATTTTGAAAATAGTGAATTTTCCCAGTTCTACATTCCAAATTTCAATTAAAATACATCATAGCCGCAAATAACTCATTCCACGCTAGCATTCATCAGAAGATATCAGGGGCGTATATTATAAGAATTTGAGCAGTCTAACTTTAAGCAATTAAAGTTAAAAAGCTTTTAAAACTTGCGCCACACTCCTCTTAGGCACTGGGATTTGATAGCTTTTATTCTGGTTTGTTTGGCATCACCATTCATGCATTGTTATTGGTACTTGGTAGCAGTGAACTGGGGTGTCAGAGATGCTTTTTTGTACAGCCTTCTGTTTAAAGCTTCAAACTGTCGAACTCTGGAGCCGTCGAACTCTCGACTGTTAGACATGTGAATATACGCCCCTGGTATATATAATGCACTGACGCAATATACTCTGTCACTGCTGATCAACGAACGTATGCAGTATTTCAGGCTGAGAATCCAAAGCTCTCAAAGCTCTAAAACTTACTCTCTGTACACCAGCGATACGCAGAGGTGGGGGCAGCAGGTGTCACCTAAAATTTACTCCAATACCTACATAACCTGTGAATCACCTCTATCTCTATATGCACTATACGCACTCAGCAAATCTGGATAGTAGAGTGTGTGTACATTTATTGACGCTATTTCAGAGCTACCGTTGCACAGCAGCTATGGGTTTATCGGAGACTGTAGTTAAGAAGATAGACCAATAATAGGTAAGTGCCACGCGCAATGTGACATGAACAAGCATGTGACTAATGCCTCACGTGCACGGTCACGCACCCCGATCGTCGTTATGATCGACGACGGAGGCATTTTTCATGTCGGGGTAATCAATAAACTGACCGTTTGATATTTGACAGCATAGAAATAGGAATACATGCAGGGATCAGCAAACTTAAAACGCCTCAAATGCGTAATTTCCCCGCTATATTCAGAAGTGTTTTGGAGAGTCCACCCACGCTCCTCTGCATGGGGATATCACAAGCTTGCTGGCAAGGACAAGACTTGCAGCGCCCTGATCATACATTGATTAGTGAAAACATTTCATCGGAGGTCGAAGCATTACATCAAGCTTGTAATTCAACATGTAGGGAGCAAAACCTGTATGACCACTATAGCGCATACTAACTCAGAGATGGCCTGGTGCTTTAGCATTCTTGTAAAAAACTTTTACTTTCACTATCAACCGCTCTGAGTGTTTTTTCACCTTAATGTATTTCATATAGCAGTAGGCGCAATTAAGTTATATTGATTACCTGTTCATTAACTATTGGCTCATGATTTCAATGCTGAGGACCAGACTCTCTTGTAGCACAACCTGTTCTCTCACACCACCGGGGTGAGTACAGCCATGTTTTGACAACGGGAATTATTGCAGACCAAAAACGACGTTGTGGTCAGAAAAAAAAAAAAATTACTGAAGAGTCACACAAAGTCTTTTCCTCACAGAATTTCCTGTCTGATAGTGTGGTTTATTTTTAGTTTTTTTATTTACAGTTTATGTTATGAATTTTACCATGTAGTAAAATAATGTTGTGGTTTTTCAGTGATTTTATAGAAAAAAGTAATAAAACAGGCCAAAATTTCTGTAAAATGGAGCAGTAGGCCACAGGAATGCTTTCTAGAAGACTAGAGGGGATGACCTATATCCCAGCAGCTGTCTGAAGGGCTATAAACACGTCAATGGTGACCACAAATATCATCCTGATTGAATTAGACAAGTATGGCCAGCCTTTACTGCTGTGGTTGTTGATACTGCAAGGGTGATAGTATAAGTACTTCTCTGGGCAGAGCATTAGGTTGAGATTGATGATGCACACAGTACCATTCTCCTGCTCCTGCTCCTCCTGCTCCTCCTCCTCCTCCTGCTGCTGCTCCTCC
>ERZ1740065.1237-NODE-1237-length-15090-cov-12.069305_pt1 | contig 15090 bp, 21 predicted proteins | sample MGYA00581738_ERZ1740065 | MGnify/ENA primary metagenome ERZ1740065 (study PRJEB43018, sample SAMN04849749) | marine metagenome | isolation source: floating plastic debris | place: Pacific Ocean | collected 2008-09-01 | study: EMG produced TPA metagenomics...
CCCCCCCCCCCCCTCCCCCTCCCTCTTTTTTTTTTCATGCCGTCTTCTCCATTCGTTCGTTGCGGTCGTTTCTGGTGTTCTGCCGCGTGCTCTTCCTAGCTGGGGTGAGTGATTGGCTGAGAGCTACAGGTATGTGAAGCCCTGGGATAGCAGCCGGTCAACACATTGTGATGTGTCCATTGTATGTATGACTGTTACAGTGAAGCAGGTGTAATAACTGTGGACCACTCTGAACCAGGCAGGCTGGCGATAGCAGAGACCCCAGGCAGTGATGCGTCATGCAACCTGGTTCTAAGTCTATCAGCTAACGCTATACCTCCGCGTCATTGGTCGATTGTTGCGCGGCGACGGAGTTGACGTAGTTAATGCCGGCGATAGTCCGACGCCGTGGCGAGTTTCTGGCGCGCTGTCACAGTACAGAACAACTTGTCACTAGAGCGGCGCCCCCGTCACGTCTCAGTTTGTGACACAACAGTGCAATACCGCAACGTATACATGGCACTCCCATCTAGACTACTGACCTTGTGTACGAAACCCTTGGCGAATTGTACGAAAGCGTGACGAAAGCCCTTCTTTTTCATGTGATACCGGTCGCCATCCTTGTACTGCTCCATTATCTTATTCTCCAATTGGTCCTTGACCCTCTGCAGACTGACTAGCTGGTCACGATACGCCTGCTCCTCCTCACGGAAATGTTCTGACGACTCGAGCGTCTGCGTGAGGAGCTCCTGGTTCTGCTGAAGCAGCGCCTGCAGCTGGAAGATCAACTGCTTGTTCTCCTCCTCCAGCTTGGCGTTCAGCCTCTCTAACGCCTGTGAACACAACAACATTTCAATGACGCTGCTGTAGCGTCACAATATAGCTGTCACATCACAACATACCGCCACATCACAACACCATTGTCATGTTACACCACTGCCGTCACATCACGACGCTGCTAGCATGTCACAACGCATCTGTCACTTCAGTGTGTGTCAGTTACTTACGTCACACTTGTTGGTCAGTTTGGCGTTCTGTATATCGAGTTTGTTGAGCTGGTCGCGGCAATCGGCCATGTCACCCTTGAGCTCCGTGTGCTTCAGCTTGAGCTGATTGTACTCAGTCTTCACGTTCTTATACTCGGACAGCAGGTCCCTGTATTCGCCCCTCGTCTAGACAATTCAAATTACAATAATAATTATTTATAACATACGTGCGTGTGTATTACAGCGATTGTAGCTACATGGCATGATTGCTATTATCATTATTATTGTTAAATGTTAAAATCTCGAGGCTGTCTCAAGTGCACGCGCACTGAGAAATAACGTGCCTTTAGGGCAAGGCTGCCATATGAGTTGCCAGGTTGCTCTCGGTTTCTAGGCAGGTTGGAGCATACCTGTGGCACGAGGGCCCAGCAGGAGAACTCAAATGGATTCGAACCCACAACCTCTCAACACTTGCGTGTCTCGAGGGGCAGACTCTACCACTGAGCTATCGTTGTTGTTTTATTACTGACTCATCATCGAGCAATAAAAAGGTGTAAATATTAAAACAGAGAAGGGACTCGGTTTGGTTAAAAGGGAGGAGAAAAAATCATAAGAGTTCATCACTATCAACTACAAAACGTGTACCATAGTATAGTACAGCACAGCACAGTACAGTATAGTGCAGTACAGTACAGTACAGTACAGTACAGTACTCGGTTTATGTACACATTGAAATTGAAAGCAGTCAGATCAGATGTTTACTTTGACAGATTTATAATGGCCGGATGAATATGACAGCCACAGACAGAACAAGTGCTACATTTAAATCAATTTTAATTATCTTAATTCTAAGATTACTAAGATTAATATTAATTGATCAGAAGGTTAATTTTATGCCACAAGATCAATCTCGTGGCTAGTTTGAGGGTAAACTTCAATGATAAGCCAAGAGTAATAGGCTACAAAGATCTGAACAAGTACTATTGCATATTTATCTAAGCAAACTCAACACCAGAGCAGTTGAATACCACTAATGACTCACCAAAGACGTTACAGTGATGTCAACGTCAGTTGCTGCAACCGGTAGCAATCATACTGCTGTGAATTCTCTAGCTCAGGAACTAGTTTGTAGTGGCAAGATTAAAATAAGATTTAAAATACTAATCGAAAGATTAATTGAGAGTAATTAGTTTGAAGAAATGCAGCACTAGGCAGAACGCAGTATATCTGAGGATTTATGATATAAACACAGACAGCCATGTTTTACTCGAGAATCTCCCGTGAGAAAAATTATTCACCACAAAAGAAACGGCACCGGCTTCATGACGTAAAATTACCCACAATACACCAGTTTTTGCATTTCTCATGAGCGCATAGTTAGTTTAGAGCCCATGGTTAACGTTCTCCTCTCCTAACATGCGATTCTGGTGACAAGGAGGAGCAATTGGGAGTTGTCGTACCTTGTCAGCCTGCTGCTGTACCATATGTTTCTCCTCGGTGAGGCGTTTGATGTTCTCGTTGAGGCTGTCATCCAGCTGTATGCTGAGACGTTCTTTGTGCATGCTCTGACGCAACTCCTCGATGGCCGCCTTCTCTTTGGCCACGATATCCTTTGACCGCCTGACCTCGTGCACGTCCTCCTTCATCTGCTTGTGCTGCGACTTGAGCAGGCCATGCTCACTGATTAGGGCCTCATACTCAGAGGAAAGCTGTAAGCCACAAGCGGCGGTGCACATCAAACGTGTCTGAGTGAGTACAAAACTCAGAAACTCAACCTCGTTAATCAAGATCAAACTGCAGGCAAAAATAACGTATGGAAACATCACCAGCCACACTCTATGGGACTAGAGGGTGGGCGGAGCTTGAACAGCTCAGCAAGGTTCCCATTAGTCAAATAATACAAATTTCAGGTAGATGCAACGCAGGCCACGCCCATCTCTAAACTGGCAGCTTATTACAGTTCCTTTCTATCCAGTGTTTCCATACGTCATTCTTGCCTTCCAAGCCGCGCGAGTGGCGATTGGGTGAGAGTGCACAACAGGAGAACCACCTGGTATCAGCTGCCAATTTCGTCACAGCCTCCACTGAAGGTGGAACTAGAAGCGAAATAAGCACTAGCTACCCAGCCACTGCTTACCTGTTCGTTGAGTTGCTGCAGCTGCTCGTGGTCAGCTACGAGACCCTCATACGTTTCATTCAACTCCTGGTGGCTGATTGCAGTGTCCTCAAAGTCGGACTGCAGCTTTGCCAGCTTCTGTTGCAGCGCGTTGTTCTGTTTGAGCAAGTTATTCAATCGAGACTGCAATGTGGTGTTCTCCACTTGCAGCTGAGCATTCTGGGCCTGTAGAGAGTTGTTCTCTCCTTTCATCGTCGCCACCTGAGTTTCAAGTTTTTTCATGTGCTCGGAGGCGTAGGTGGAGTGAGACTTGAGGCCGGCGTTCTCCGATTGTAGCGTGGCCACCTGTTTCTGACTCTGTATCAGCTCCCTCTGTATGGCAAGGTAATGTTCACTCTGCACCTGATGTCCCTGTAATAACCAGAATGACTGGGTCAACACGCTAACTAGGTCAAAATAGTAACTAGGTCAACACGCTAACTAGGTCAAGATGATAACTAGGCAAAATGGTAACTAGGTCAAGATCGTAAACATGTCAAGAAAATAACCGGTTTGAAACGGTAACTGCATGCAAATGGGAACTAGGTCAAGATGGTAACTAGGTCAAGCTCTATGGAGTGTTATGATTGGCTGCTGGGTTACCTGAGGAGTTTTCTTGATGACTAGCTGACTGATGCTGGATGAAGGCTTGCCAGGCGTCTGCTGCACATTGATGGTAGTCGTGTTTGTAGTACTGGCCTCCTCCCTCCGTCTAGACAAGTAACGCAGCCATACCAGTGAGTGAGTCACAGACGTGTGTGTGTGTGTGTGTGTGTGACAAGTCAGACGTGACACTCAAAGGTAAGGAGACAGTAAATGATACATAATAGATAAATAGACATGAACAATAATAATGAGAATGCTAATAACAATAAACAATGATAACTGATCAGTACAGCCAAGAAGACAGTGTGATAGAACAATGACATGGCGCGACACACAAGTTGCCATGAGACCATGAGACAGCGTGACATACCGGTCCATATATGACTGATATTCCTTTTGCATTGTATCTAGCTGACGGTGGAGTGTGGCGTTTAGCGTCTTAGCATCTTCCAGGTGTTGTTCGAGCGTGGCTATGCGGCCATCTTTAATTGCCAAACTCTCTTTGTGCGCCTCCTCCATCATGTGCTGCAGAGCTTTGAGCCGGCTGAAACGAGTGAGCAAATGGCCAGGGTTAACTACAGAGTTGGCGGCAGTGTAGGGGGCAGTGTAGGGGGCTCTGTATAGACGCCCCACTTCGCTTGCATTAGATCGACAATGAATAAAATGAAGAGTTTTTGCTCCAATTCGAGATTACATCGAGTTGTTTGTGCAGACGTGAGGACTAAAGATAATCAGTGGTCAGAAGTTCCACGATCTCTTAATTCCCCACACATTTGCTCGTATCTCATCACAAGACAGTCTTACTTCAAACTGCCATAAAACTGACAGAGTTCATCAAGGCAGGCTTTGCAATGGCGAATGTGTACCATATTATTGGTAATATAGGGCTGAGTTTCATTGTAATTTATATGAGTTTTGGCCTTCTAAGAGAGGATAACTCCCAATTCTGAACAGGGGCGAAACATACTGTAAACCCAAATATTTTAGCGACCTCACAATAATAGCTATAATAGCAACTCAAAGAAAAAACACTATTAAAGTTGAACACTATATTTTTGATAGCTCTTGATGTTATACATAAGCTCGAAGGAAATCGCTAAACACTATAGGCGGTGTCATTAAAAATACTGCTGATTTGAGCAAAACACTGTAATGTTTTGTCTACTAAAATATTTGGGTTTACAGTGCATGTACTTGTCTACTGTCTGGTCTTCGCTGAAAACAAATACACCAACTATCATTCGCTCTCAAATTGCAAAAGAATCAAGCATGCCAAGTCAGTGTTAGGGCAAACCTAGTAAGTAAATGTGTCGCGTTTCCATGATTCATGACTAAATCAGACGGACTACACTATTATCAGTGCATGCTGGGATACTCACTCTTCATCCAGGGCGAGCGCGCTGGCCTGTAGTTTGTCCTGGTCGAGGCCCATCTTGTGTAACTCAGACTTGAATTGCTCCAGTTCGTTAGTGATCTGCTGCGACTTGATCTTCTCCTGCACCAGTTCCTACAACAGACGCACAGACAGATGGATAAAACAACGAATGAAAATCAAACTTCCTCTCACAGAATTACACTGTATGGAGTTACAGACTTCACTGTAGAATTTCATGTCACCAATTCGAGGTACGGGGAGTTGTGCTCTCATGCTCACCTCTCGAAGAGTAGTGATAGTCTTCTTGTCCAGCTTGTTCTTCTGCACCATGTCGGTGGTTTCCCTCTCATGTTCTTTCATTCTCATACTCGCCATCCGCCATTTCTCACCGGATCGCTTCAACGATTTCTGCTCCCTCTCCATTGAAGTAATCTTCTCACTAAATGACAATATAGACATAGACCCTGGCTGCATACGGGGCGTCTGAACACCTCCTCCCTGTATCGCATATCGTACCTGTACTCATCCAGGGTGGACTCTTTGACTTCCAACGACTGCCTGATCTTCTTAATCTCCTTATCTTTGGCCTCTTTCTCCTGGATGAGTTGGTGGTTCAGCTCTTCCAGTGACTTGTTGTCGCACTCCACTCTCCCCAGTTTCTTTATGGACAGACGCAACGTCTCACAGCTCGCCTCCAGCTGCTGGTTCTCTTTCAGTAAATTCTCATAATCAGAAGCCTTAGCCTCCAGCTACAAGTACATATAATGCCGTGACGGGACGGGTGGCAGGGCAGACACAAATGTGGTAACAGATCTGTGCTAAAAAACATGAGCCTCAGTTCTAATTGTCATACACTGGGTAATTCCTGCGGCTTGAAATGAGTAGAAATATTATACTGTAAACGTAGAAATTTTAGCTTTCCTGACAGTGGCGCCACCTACCTTCTTGTTACACAGGTCCACGCTTCTGTTCAGTTTGTGCACCTCCTCGTCGGCAGTGTACATCTTCACCTCTAGATCGTGGAGCCGACTACGGTCACCCTCAAACTGAGTCAGCGTGCCCTTGAGACTAGAGATCTCCTTCTCGCGCTCCTCGACGTCTGCCTCGAGTTCAAGGACGCGCGACTGACTGTCGCGACTTGCCGACAGAGCCTTGGACAGACGCTGGTTCTCTACCGTGAGGTTGATGTTGTCTTGACTCAGCTCTTCCATGCGAGAGACTTTGACCCTTAGCGACTCAAGCTCCCTCTGCATCTTCTTACACTCCACCTGCGAGTGACGGGTGACATTACTCAACTGCATGGCAGATGCCATCAACAGCACCAATATTTACTAAGGTGGTAAGGCTTCGTGGAAAACTAGGAGTTGCCTGCTCCTAACATGACCTAATATGTATTTATGTGATAACTACTGTAAGTATTATTATAATGAGGTTCCATGTTTATAATGTTTATAATAAGTTGTTCAGCAATATAATATATAAGAAAATATACAATATAATACTATCAAAAATATTTACTACAGTAATTAGGATTCGTCTTCTCTTGTGCCGTTCATCCACTTTCCTTATTATTTAAACTGCTATCTTTTCCATGGCTCAAACTGCTAGTTTAGGCCCGATGAAAAGTAGATTTACAGGGCTAAGCAGCTCCCGATGGGAGAGAAGACAACTCCTGTCTTGCCACAAAAACCGTGTTGTCTAAGTAATTACAGAATGCACTAATGTTGAGGGAAGATGTCTTCCTTCATTTTTCAAAAGGTTTAGACCCAGTTTCCCTGTTATGTAACACCTGAATGATAACGCGCAGTCGCAGACGCAGTCAAGGAACGTTTCATTTCTAACATGCCTGATCTCATCTACTTGGATGGTGCGAGTCTTAACTCTGAGGGAACGAGGCAGGAGTGTTTGAGTAACGATGAGCACGCACCTCTCTGTCTGACAGCTCCTGCTCTATGGTCTCATACTTTTCCACAGTCAACTGCAGGGTGGCCACCTTCTTCGCCAGGTCCGTGTTCTCCTTCTCCAAACGGCCGTTCATCTCCTCCGTCTGCTCCACCTTTTCCACCTGCTCTTTGAGCTGTGAATGCTCCTTCTGCAGATCTCTGTACTCGTAATCCAGCTGACTCAGACGATGATTCGTGTCCTTGACACTCTCCGCCATCCGCTTGTTTTCACGCTCGACGTCCTTAACCCGAAGGTCAATGTTCTCCTCATTCCGCTGTCGCAGCGTCTCAATCGTTCGCGCCAGCTGCTCATTTTCTCTCTCGAATTCCAAAACCTGGAAAAGTACAGACTGACCAGTCAGATGAGAGATTGGGCACAGACTGACCAATCAGATGAGAGATATGGTATAGATGTAACAGAGCATTGTGGGATGGAGGATGACCTGACGCTCGGAGTTCTCTTTCACGGTGTCAATAGTGCTCTTCAGCTCTTTGACCTGTCGGTGGTAATTCTGATTCTCCTGCTCGAGCTGAATGAAGTCTTGATCGGATTTTGTCGAGCTGTCTTGCAACTTTTGTACCTGTAGCCAAGAAATTCATACATCAACCTCTGACACAGATCTCATAACGGATAGAAAGTCCCACGATTGGCTGGAGCAGACGAGAAGCTGCTATGAACAGCAGTTCACCTTGGACGCCAGTCTCTTGTTCTCCTTCTCCAGTTCTAAGATGTGCGAGCTATTCTCGATGACGCCCTGCTCCCGGAGCTCTGCCAACATCTTCTGCAGCCTCTGGTTCTCCAGCTCTAGCCTGAGGACCTCGGTGTTTGTGGTATCGCTGAGCTGATCTCTGAGAGACTGAGAGAGCTCCGACGATGCCAGGTTCTAAAGATCATGAGAGAACAGTCTAAAACAATGTGTCAGTGCTAAAGGACGGCGGCTAATGGTGGGTGTGTCTAAGTATGGCGTCTCAAGTGCAGTAAAACCTGCCGCTAGTCCATGTTAGCCTCAGTACCTGAAAGCGGGTTTGAAGCTGCATGCCCAATGCAAGAGATGATAGTGAGAGAGATAGAAAGAGACCCTATAACAATTAGCCAATCATGCAGGTTTTAAATGAGCGATGACAGCCCCTTGACCCCACAGCCAGTGTAAGGATAGAAAGTGATTGGTCGATTCCCAGTTCATACCAGTGAGCCGAACAGTAACATGGAGCGAGCTATGTTAGGTTTATGAAATGATGTCAGATATCAGACATGGAGCGAGAGAAATGAGCCTGATTTTGAGTAGGGCGTATGAAAGCTGATTCGTCGTACATGGATATGCGCCAGTCGGCACGATGACTGATGCGAGAATACTTACGAGTTCGTCGGAAACTTTCAGTCCCTGAGATGGACACAAAATAAGGCATGGAGCACACGGCATGACGACAGGAGATGGCTCGGCCATCCAATCACTACGCAGACGTATTCAACCCACACGAATCAGTGCATCCTCAGCAGTTATATTATCAATAAACAGTCTCCAATGGAGATGCGTGACACTCCCCTAGCACACATAGAGTGACAAGAGGGGAGAGAGCGTACTGACCCTAGCGAGTGCGAGCTCCTCCTCTAGGTTGGCGCTCTCATTCAGAGTGCTGTTCTTGTCGTACTCTAGTTTGTGTATGTACTCCTCAAGCTCCTTGATCGTCATCAGGTCTTCCTCTCTCTGGGTGTTCAGCGAGTCCATCTCACTTCGTTTGTTCATCAGCTCGTTCTCTGCAATTAATCACCACACTTGCAGTTCTTTGAGGGTGGATGACAGTTGTTCCCCCTGATATCAGCAGTTGTCTCCCTTGATACTGGTCATAATTAATTGTCTCCCCTGATACACCAGCTGATACTAGCAGTTGTCTCCCCTGATACTGGTCATCATTAGTTGTCTCCCCTGATATACTGGCTATTAGTAGTTGTCTCCCCCTGATACCAGTTATCATTACTCTCCTCTGATAGCATTTACCACTCACCCAGCTCTATAATTGTGTCCACACGCCTCTGGCTGGTCGCCAGCTGATCTTCCAGCATTATCTTTGTCTCAATCAGGATCTTATTGTCTTCTCTCAACTCCTAAAGGCGCAGACGTGAGAGTAAGTAGCCAGCTGTGGTTAAATGATCGATAGGACGATGTACATTTAACTTACATCAACTCTCGCCTTGTAGAAGTCGAGCTCATGCATCTTGTCCTTGTACGATTGCATCTGACGCTCGAGTTTGTCCGCGCGACTCGCCTTTTCCTTCACGATGTCCAGCTCATCCTGGTAGGCGCGTGCCGACCTCGCGTCCAAGGACAACGTCTTGTTCTAAAGATATAGTCCAAGTCTGAGGAGTTGTGTTCACATGCCAGCAGCAGTCGAGTGGCGAGTCTTACCTCTTCGAGCATCTTGGCAAGCCTCTGTTTGAGATCATCGTTCTCCGCTTTCATGTCGGCGGTCATGTCGGCTTTCTCCTCCCTGAACCACAGAGAGAGACAGCTGATATAGAGACTGGACAGGAGGGCCATAGATATAGAAATCATGAAACGCTATGAGGGGATAGAACTTAGTTGAGGCCACACCGAGAGTTAGACAGTATCAACATCAATGATCGATTAACTGGTTAGCGCCACTAGAGTCACTGGTTACTGACAACGTTACTTTTATATCTACAGACAGTACTAGAGAGGCAGTCTGTACCATCTTATTACTGCCCAGTGCTACCTCAGTGCTTGCAGGTGGTGATAGGAACAGGTGCTAGGAGAGCAGAGCAGCAGTAGTGACACTCTAGCTAGGGCCAGAGTCTACGAGGATGTATAAAAGGAGAGAACTGAGAGCTGATTTATCGAGAAACAGCAAAAATCATAGCGAGGCCGATTTAAGGTGTTAGCCTGGCACTAAGAGATCATACAGTGACGAGTGAGAGAGGAGTGGTGCGTCTTACAGCAGTGCTTTACAGTCCTCCTCGCTCACGAGTCATGTGACATGATGCTCGTAAAGCCGGGGAGTAATTGAAAACGTGATTAATCAAGAAAAATACAACAAAACAATCCAACTGACAGAGAGACACTGGGGTATATCTGAGCTGGTATTTGCGCAGCTAGAAGCCAGTACGTCTGCGTTTATACAATTACCTCTCCTTTTCGCTGCAATTAGTTAGAAGTGGAAGGGTCACGCATGACATCTTACGTGCATGACATCATGCACCAAACACTATCTACGCCAAAAGATCTTCCCCCTTATCAGTAAAGCGTTGTAGCAAAATTGGAGTTGTCTCCTTCTTCATCCCGCGTGGCATAGATAAAACCACATAAAACTGTGTCTAGATAATATATTTATGCCAGATGGAAGAGGAGATAAATCCAATTTTATCACAAATTTTTCCACTGTGGAGAAGGGTGAAGTCTTTGCCCAAACTGCTATCAAGATGAAGGGAAATACTGGCAATATGGTAGAGTCGCCACACACACTCGTGTCCTGGCAGACGTAGGCACGCAAACAAGAACACAGGAATGCAATTCTTAATGTCACCTAAAACCTGCTTTTCTGTTAGGATGCCAAGCTTCCTAAGAAATTCAGAGTCGTCTTCCTCCCATTTTACCTTCTTGCTACTATAGAACAGGAAATTTTTGCAGTCATTTAATTTTTGCGTTTTTGAGAATTTTTGGCTGATTGCAAAAATTGAACACACAAATGTTTCTTTGTTCGATTGATTGTCAATAGACTAGCAGCAAGAAACGCGAAAATACATTTTCGCAAAATTATATCACATACTAAAACACAAAGATTGTGCGCAAAGATTTCTACAGTATTTCATCCATAGAGGGTGGTAAGACCGAGTGGAGAAGAGGACAACTCCGAATTTCGTACAGAGCTTGGTACCCTAGTAAAGAAGTGTCTCCAACTTTTACACTGCGTAACTCTCCGGAGAAGAATACGGTTGACTCACAGCTCCATTCGGAGTCGTCTGTTCTTAGCCTTGTACTCGGCTAGCTCCACCCCGATGTGATGTTTCTCCGGAGACGTGGGCGAGGAGAGAGAGTGGCCACGCAGCTCCGCAAGCTGTGAAAGGTAAATCTCACTGTCCACCGTCGCCTGAGTCGCTTCCTGTAAAGCAGGGAAAGATGAAATCAGACCAATTAACACAAATCAGGCCTATCAGTCCACCTATCAGTTCTCTGCTCTAAATGATTTGATTCCTAAATGGTGTTAAGTCAATTTTAATAAGCTCACCATCCATTCTATAGTAGAACGTTTACTAACAATCTCCAGATATCTTCTTGAGAGAACAATGCATCAACAATATTTCATCCTGCTATTGCCTGTGGCCAGGAGACGGCAAATAGTTTTTTCCCAGTTTTCTATGCCATTTTTTAATAACAGACATCTTTACACAGAGTAGCAGCACTTTTCCATTCGGTACAATTAACTATTTTTAATGGTCTAGCAGGTAATGAAAAAATAAACTAAACTAAGAAGATTACAGCAATCGTTGACATTCAGCATACCTCTATGTACATGTCCCTCTCCTGCAGCACTCGGCTCAGATGGTAGTACAGTGCTTTGCCTGTGATTCCCAGGGATTCCACCGGGGTTTCCAACGATATGACATTATCCAGGCTCTCCGTAATCTGCAAGAGTGCGAGAACGACGCTGAACGACTCCGCAAGGATGATAAATGCGGTGTGTGTGCGTTGTGCACATGTGAACACATCTACTCAAGTGCGGGGCAGACTGTTGAGAGCGGCTAGTGAGAGGTGTAGCGTTGATGGAGGGTGGGTGTGTGTTACAGTGGCCGTGAAGATTGGCGGTCAATGACTATGGTGTGGAGAGGAGGCTCAACTGGCTGGCGTGACATTCTCGTGAACCCGGCCCACTATTCGTGACAAATCGCTGAGACAAATTGAGTTACAAGGCCTCATTAGTCACAGAACACGTGCTGCTTCATATCTTTAGACTCCAGATGGTGCCCTGAGCAGTGAACCCACCAACACATACTTGCAAAGGAATGCTGCCTCTAGTACCGGCAGCTATAGTACATGAGTAGGAGGGTGTAAAACTTTCACTTCAGCTGTTGTTAGTGTGCGACGCTTTCAATGCCATTCAAACTAACGAATTCAGCTGCCGCAATTACACGCAAAAAGCATCATCACTATTGTACGTTATGATGGAGCAAAAAGCTGCCCGCAGTAACCAAACTGTGCCACAGGGGAGACTAATAAGGCAGTGATGTCATCAAAACAGCTGCACGCGCAGCAGTTTGAGAGCCAACTTTCAGCCGACCAACACTTACATCTGATGAACTGCCCGTGAACTCCAGCGTTTTGTCTTTCAACTAGCGAAAATCGCGAGAGGATATGATGCGGATTACCATGTGTGTCTGTACATGTATCGCAAGATAAGAGGGTGCACATCAATAGTGGAAGTCTGACTATAGTACCTAGCACTACAAGGTTTCAGCATTAGTTCTAACTTCAACCTTCCCGAGTCTATCGTTTACAATCAAAAACCTAGTAGCCATTGGAGACTTGTATACACAGTAAATAGGAGCGGAGAAATACTACTGCCGCTGCCGTGACCTTCTCACCTCTGTGATACAGTCTTTGATGGCGTGCTGCAGATCGCTGTTTAGCCTATCGAGGATCTGCTGGATAAAGAATTCTTTCCTGTCGCACTGAATGGCGCAGCCTAATATGAGCAGCAGAACCGTTCGGATGTCTTCACATGACGACTCTGCATATACATACGGACAGAAACATATCAAACACCCAAAATCTGACACAGCCACTCGATTTGGAGATGCCCAAGCGGAAGGGATAGCATACCATCATCTGGGTCGCGAGATATTTTGAGAATGTCTGGCAGTTTCATCGTGACGACCTGCTGTAGCTCATCCTAAAATAAAGGTGAAAGGAAGGTCATGATCTGTCGCAGCCCAAAATTCGGCTAAACGGATTTTGATCGATAAGAGAGCATTGGACATTGGGCAAACATGTGAATTCTATATAGGTCAGAGGTTGCAGAAGTCGGTCAGAGGTCATAGAAGACAGCCAGAAACTGACCCTGTAGAAGATCTTGATTGTCTTCATTATGACCGTCCAGTTCTGCAGACGTTCCACAGACTCATCTACCTCTGCTCCTCTGGTTATTATCGAGTCATCTACATTTCTCTTGTATCTGAAAATAGGCCACATCTGACAGGCTAGTCTATGCTACTATACAAACACCACACAAGTATCCACCTCCCCTTCACATCCACCTCCCTCTCATATCCACCTCCCTCCTTCTCATCTCTGCCTCCCTCTCTCTCATCTCCACCTCCCTTGCATCTCCATCTCCCTCTCATCTCTGCCTCTGCCTCGCATCTCTGCCTTCTTCCCTCTATTTTGTCGTCCTAGTAATCTATGCCAATCGAGATAGGGAGCATAGATGGTTTGATAGGATAGGCGAGTTAGACACGCCAAGCGTACATCGTGATACCCTGTCATTTTTCTATTTCTAGACGTCTGAGCGCAGATTGAGGGCTGGCTGACTCATGAGGGACTTGCCTACACTCAGTGAAGCAAGTCGACTGGGGATTCTACTGTCGTCAAAAGACCAAACAATCGAGACTCATCAGCAATTCAATCACGGGCCTTTTGCTCCGAGAGGACGAGCTCTTGTCTCGTATGCCTCTCGACATCTCCTTTTTAATTAATAACTCGCCGCTGAACCATTATCTCACAACGTTTCATTCAACGTCCATCATGCTACCTCCGACGGCCTTTATCAACAGGACAATGAAGCCTTTTATTTACGAGTCATCGAGTGAGAGTGGATCGATACCACGGCCAATTGATACCCACATACCACAGTGATGACACGTGCTGCCGGTGGCTAACAGGTTGTCGCGGTAAGAGTCGCGACACTCCGGTCTGCACAGCGGTGGCCATGCTGCTGCACCAAACGTCCCACAAGATGCATGACTGAGCATTACGGAATATTAAAACCACCAAACTACGGAATGATCATGTGCAAGGCGTCTCTAATCAGGCTACGGACGGAATTTGACACGATTTACTCGAGCTCAATGCCACACACAATGAGGCGCTAAGCTGTGTTTTCACTGCCAGGTTTTAGGCCAGTTTTCAGTTTTGTGTACGGCAATTGTTAGTTAACTGAGTAAATACCAGCTCTGGACACAATGCTAATTGATTTGCTTCTCTGAATATTGAATTAAGCGCTAAGCTACCCAAATACACGTGCTCGCTCTGGTGCAGTATGTGGCTCGTTAGCCCGCAATGGGCATTGCTGCCCGCTGCAGCAGTATTGATAATGTAACAACTGCTGCAATCACAAAGAAAAAGCCAACTATTTAATTTTTAATTCAAACAAAGTGTAGTCGTTATTTAACCGTCATTCAACCCAGTCAGTCAATGAAAACCGGGCCAGACTTACATTTGCAGCATCACGCCTCGCAGAAATCTGCCTTGGAACAGGTCCCTGTACGTGACTTTGGAATTGTCTTCCTTGAACAAGTTTATCTGAAACAAAGAGAGCATTGGCACCTGGTGGAGAGTATAGGTCTGCTTAGCAGAGGGAAGTCTGTTCGGCCTACTGGAGCAGGCACTTGGCAACCACCTGTTCAGTAGAACTACCTGCAGTTGTACTACGTACCAGCATACATCGCTCTGGCACAATGATCCACCAGGAACAATTTCGGTCGCACACAAAGTCACACAGTAGGGTAATACAGAGGCTAGTCGAGTGTGATGAATACTCATCCTAGAGGGAGTGGCTCAACCTCCCCTCTCCTCTCTATCTTCCTATCCCTCTCACTCCTACCCCCTATTGCTCTGCCTCTCCTGCCCCCCTATTGCTCTGCTTCTCCTGCCCCTCTCTCCTCCTATCCCTCTCCCTCCTATCGCTCTACCTCTCCTTCCTCCTCCCCTCACTCTGCCTCGCCTTCCCCCACACTCTCACTCTCTCACACTCACACACACTCACACACACACACACAACAAAAAAAAAAAAAACGACAGGGAGAGGGAAAAAATG
>ERZ1740065.1238-NODE-1238-length-15075-cov-12.009454_pt1 | contig 15075 bp, 14 predicted proteins | sample MGYA00581738_ERZ1740065 | MGnify/ENA primary metagenome ERZ1740065 (study PRJEB43018, sample SAMN04849749) | marine metagenome | isolation source: floating plastic debris | place: Pacific Ocean | collected 2008-09-01 | study: EMG produced TPA metagenomics...
GCAAGGAGATGTAGCTATGGGAGGCGAGGTGGGAGGCGAGGTGGGAGGCGAGGTGAGAGGCGATATTGGAGCGCTGATGTGAAGTGGTACTCTAGTTATAAGTAACGGTGTAAAGTAGTACCAAGTAAGTCGGACCGACTTGGCTGTACGTAAGAGAGCTGGTCATCATGTCTGTAGATATACGATCCCTCAAGACAGCGGTTTGAAGTGGCGTTGGAGGGTGCTGATCAGTCAGGTATTTCATCCAAGAGGAGGCTTGAAGAGACAAGCTATGATATAGAATACATCCACCAGCCATTCGGCATCATCATAAGCAGACGATCGACAGGACATATCCTGTAAGTGAGACCCAGAAACAGCCATGCTGTTTGCATTGTCCTGGTAACAATGCATGTCATACATAACAAACTGTTATATATTGTGTTCAGTTATTGATGGAGGAATGTGTTCTAATACTATCAGTGCTTCCATTAGGCTGCTCACTGAACTGTACTATAGCGCTGTAGCTCCATTCTCCCATTCGCACCTAACACTTGGATTGTGCATCAATGCGTAAATATAAAGATGTGTATACTATAGCGAACAGTGCAGGGACGCTGTCTCCAGTCTATCAATATGCATACCTAATGCTATGATACCTACAGTGCATTCCACCTACAGTGTAGGTTTGGTTCACCAGCTGCATACGTACATGCACATCCTACATACACTTACGTATATACATGCTTGAACGTACGCGCTGACCGTACATAATGTAGGTTCACGTAGCTGGAATGCAATCAAACATAGAAGCCTTATTTTTTCCCTGATACGCCGTTAAGCTTGCTTATGTTTTGTGCGGCATTATTAGTCGGCTGTTATAGGGTGATCAATATTAGCTTATATTGATGAGCCGGCCTACTTACTTCAAACTGCTGCCGGTAAGAACAATGCCAGCACTCATTAGCAGCCCTGCATCTGACAGCAGCTGACAGCCCTGTCACTGATGGGCTTTGTCCTGCGGGGCTCATGTGACAACTTGCACTCTGCTGGCCTAGCTTCGTCAGCCTGTCTCACTGCACTCTCATCTTCTGTTGAAGGTTTGACTCTCGCGCTGACAGTTTCCGGTTTGATGATGAAGAACTACATGTATCGACGGCGCTGCATTCTCGCTACATATACGGCCTCGGAGGACAGCAGAAAAAATTCGCAATAGACACAAATCTCAGCCATGACTTTGTATTCTGGGCCCGGAGTCAGCAGACAGCGGTGAGTTCATGTGGCAGCTGCGCGAGTCAAGCTGCGCGAATCGGGCTGCACGAGTCAGGCTGCGCAAGTTCCCAACTATATGGATCAGGCTGCTCCTGGCTCACTTGTAGATAAGTTAGCTGCTGTGTCAACAGCGTTTGTTGACCGTTGAGTAACCGTGAGAGTATAATCAAATAAACTTACCTTGTACTCACTCAGGCATTGATGTCTCCAAATGTCGATATTTCTGTGACGCAAGTGATTGAGCCATTGTAGCGCCACACGCTTTTAGTGCATTATTATTTATAATGATTTTAGGAGACTGGTGGCGATAACTTGTGTGGAGTTCACCCATTCTTCCTTGCCCTTGAGGAAGATGGAAATGCCTTTGCAATATTTCTTAATAACAGCTGTGCTCTTGGTAAGGTACAATCTGCTAGCTCATGCATCTTGTTTTATTTTGGTAATAACTTCTATTCACTCTAATTTTAGAGGTCAATGTGCGACCAGGAGACCCTGTTACGCTATCTTATACAACCAATGGAGGAATACTTGACTTCTACATACTTACTGGGCCCAATCCCCTCCAGGTACTCAGTCTAAGGCTGTCACCCATTGGCTAGTTCACAATTCTAGTCGTGGAGATTTCTCTCTCCGACAGGTTGTGCAGCAATATCAGGAGGTGATAGGGAGGCCACACCTACCCCCATACTGGTCACTGGGCTTTCATCTGAGCCACTGGGGCTATGAGGCATGTGATGAAGTTGAGGATACTGTGCAGAAGATGAGGAGCTGTGATATACCCTACGTAAGCTACTGTATCTGAGATGTTGTACGTTACAGTGTAAGGATGTAAGGCATTGATTATCAATTATTGACTATTACTGATAATCAGGAGTGTCAATGGACGGACACTGACCTGATGGATGAGAAGAGAGTCTGGACTTACAAAGACGCCCGTCTGCCAACACTAGTAGATGATCTGCACCGGCACGGCCAGAGATACGTACCCGCAGTGGTGAGTAGCGTCTACCCCTGCCATGTGACAGAGACAGTGTGAGGCATGGCTCTAACATTGTAGAACCCTGGGGTAGCGATCAGTGAGCTGTCACTGCCTGCCTACGCTGACGGTATGCAGCTCGGCGTGTTTGTCATGAACTATTCGGGACAGAGACCGCTGGTCGGGATGGTAAGTCAGTCAGATATCTGAGTAGGTCGCCCTCTATGGTATTAGCAGCGTGAAATATACTTTTACTGCCTTGATGACTGTAATCAAAAAGACAAGTTAATTCTAGCATTTTATGACTCAGTTTATGGCTAGGTTGAGTCATGTATCACCCAATGTGAGATAATGGAGCCAATACAAATGTCATGCCCCGCTCCAGTCGCCCCTCCTGTCGCCCCTCCAGTCGCCCCTCCAGTCGCCCCTCCAGGCATGCTCTGATATTGCAGGCCTGGCCTGGTGCCGTAGTCTTCCCGGATTTCAGTCACCCGCTGATCTATGATTACTGGCTAAAGCAGGCTCAGCGTCTCTACAGTGTTGTCCCCTTTGATGGTCTGTGGCTGGTGAGTGTCTGTATACGGTGTATCTGTATACGGTGTGTCTGTATGTGACTCGCTGCTCACGGTCACTGACTGCATCGCTTCTACTACCACTAGGATATGAATGAACCAATCAACTTCCACAATGGCTGCCGTGAAGACTGTAGTCTAACCTCCACCCATCCACTAGACCGCCCAGCGTATGTACCAGGTATAACCTCGCTCTACCTCACAGCATTCGGTAGGAGCGGACAACTCCCTACTAGTAATAACTGTCACCGCTGGTGGGTTCATTACTTATAGAACACATCACAGGCGGATCTCTGTTTGATCGAACTGTCTGTCCATCTGCAAAACAACATGCTGGCAATCACCTGCAGCTGCACAACCTCTATGGACGTATGCAAATGAAGGTCACTGAAAGGTCAGCGCCTAATAACTTCCTCCTACATGACTTTATCGCTTGGTTAAAACTAAGAAGCTGATATATGACAGGGTATGTCGGCGACTTCGCGGCAAGAGAAGTCTCATTATCTCAAGCTCAACGTTTTCTGGGAGCGGGAAGTTTGGGGGCCACTGGACTAGCCCTGTCTCGGCAACATTTGAGGACCTGAGGCTCTCGGTATCCACAATGCTTGACTTTAACCTGTTTGGGATTCCCCTGGTTGGTACAGATGTTGGTGGTCGCCAACCCCACTACTCCGAGGAGCTGATGGTACGACGGATGCAGCTCGGTGCTTTCTACCCGTTCATGAGGAGCCACAGTGTCGCCCAGACCGACAGCAGCGTCATAGTGAGTGGCAGCCATTAACTATTGAGCCATGACGTCATGACTTGACAGTATGACACTTCTGTTACCTTAGAAACAGAGCCCAGCCCAATACAGCGAGGAGACTCGGAATGTTATGAGAGACATAGTCTGTGTGCGATACTCCCTACTACCATACTTATACACACTAATGTATGAAAACCATGTGAACGGAACCCCTGCAGTCAGGCCACTGTTCATGCTGTGAGTTGTAATGTCACAAATTATGAATCATCATACCAGCATCTCTCTATAGCTCTCTGTATCTCGTTATCACAGTTACCCTAAAGATAGGAATACCTATACTGTTGATGAACAGTTTATGTGGGGAAGTTGTCTTCTCTTGTCACCTTGCGTCTTCCAGGTAAGAGATGGGTGAGATGAATTTATTGTACACAGTTTAGCTGACAAGTCTGATAGTCAGGTTGGCAGGTCTGTACAAGGCAATCTCCGACGTCACGTCCTCCTTGCATCATATCAAACAAGCAGTTCCTGTGACTGTCTGCCATACACACTGCATAGACTTTGTCCCTGCACTCGGTGCACTACAAATGGATACCGCCATATATAAATTGATGAAATATGCCTCAAAATCTGAGGCTAAAAAAGTGCCTCATCCTGAGTGTACTGATCAGCATACATAGCATCAGTTGGATGGGGGATGTGTACGAGTGCTTATGTACTTACATGTACCTTTGGAAGTGAATGTTTGTTTAATTCTATAAAAATCATATTTACCATCTTCCCCAATGATTCATGATCATTTGAGTACCTCCATTGCTTTCAATTACCTTACACTTACTCTGAGTGTAATACTTACTTTATATAACACTTACCCTGTATATCACACTTACCCTGTATATAACACTTACCCTGTATATCACACTTACCCTGTATATCACACTTACCCTGTATATCACACTGCAGGTTGTCACTGCGATGAGTAGCAATGATATAGCGATAGCTGTTTGTGCTCTCATGATGCGTTCCTGACTGGTGGTCAGTGTATCAGACTGTCCCACGATATCAGAGACAGCGAGGGACTTAACATCTGCTGCTTTCCTTCTGTTATCTGTTGCTTGTAGCGGATAGCGGGATTCCTGCTATACAGTGGCGTCTATTACTGGTTTCAGGGTCAGAGAGAGGTCAACGCTTATTTCCCGTATGATGTATGGTACGACTTCTACACGGGCGTGAGACTGAGTCGAGTGGGCTGTGTACGCCAGTTACCAGCTCCTCTAGAGCACACTAACATTCATATAAGAGGCGGATCCATTCTCATCACCCAAACCCCTGCCAAGACTACATATATCAGGTTGATAGTTGAGTGTTTAGTGTGTCTATATCCATGACTGAGATTTTAAGTTGCTGAATTTATACTCTAGCCGGCGCAATCCCTTTGGGCTGTTGGCTGCCCTGGATTCTAATCACTGCAGCAGGGGCGAGCTGTACTGGGACAATGGTGAGGCCCTGGATCCTGTGCAGACTGGCCAGTACAACCTCATCAAATTCTCCGTTCACAAGGTGGAGTTGTGCTCTCTTCCCTGTACAGTGAGAGATTGCTGTTTGAACTCAGCCCATCAGTATTTGTTGTAGAACCAGCTGGTATCAGTGGTAGAGCACTCAGGCTACACGAGCTGCAGCATGCAGCTCACTCTTCTGCAGCTGTTTGGCCTGTATGTGCAGCCAGAGAAAGTGACTGTCAACGGCCAGCAAGTGCCCTTCACATATGATGACGATCACTGCGTAAGTACTTGTTGAATGAATGCAACCATACCACGAAGAGAGATCAATATAATTGGCTGGCAGTATATAGGTCAGCTTGATTGGCTGTCAGTATACAGGTTAAGTGTGATTGCAATATAATGTGGACTTTTACAGGTGTTACAGATAGATGGAATCAGTGTGACTCTTCTAGAACCTCTGACAATCGAATGGTGAGCCAGTAATCTTGTGACAGATCTCGTCAGATATTGTGACACATGGTGAGACGTACCCTGTCACAGAGTCAGATGTTGTGAGACACAGTGAGACATGCCTTGTCAGATAGTCAAATGTCTTGTCATATAATGAGGCATGTCACCAGTCAGCTGGCCACAGAGCTCATGTGACAGTCAGGTGATTGACAACAATCTCCAAATGATGAATCTGGGTTTCTCTCCATGGATAATCGGCTCTAATCTTTGCTCAAAAGTCTCACTTATGCAAGCAATTATTTCACCTAACGATTCTTGCTCTATCCAGTGTTACGTACACCACCTTCACTGCTATAGCACGCAGCATTTACTATATTTGCTATGTACAGTACGTTACAGTGCTACATAGGTACAGGCGATAGTTGAGATACATCTTCATAGTACCAGTGTTATGTGAAATCTTTGATTTTTATGAAGAAATAACCAATAAATCATTCCCAATCAGATGAGATTTGACTAATTGAGTGCGAAGCTGTAGGTTGAATAGCAACAATTTTCAGATAAACTATACTGTATCACCTCACACAGCTACAGCACTATCCGTTTGACTTCATATTCACCAACATCCAGGGTAGTTTAGCATTAGCATCATCTGCGTGTCCAACTGTTCTTGTACATGGTTACTATGTGAATATAGATCTACAGGTTTCTTGGTTCGAGAGGCGAGGCATGCAGGAGAGGAGACAACTCCTAGTCTGGCTGTCTACAATAGGGTTGGTTGATGGATGCTAGTACACTATTGTCAGGCAACTGTAGCAGTGTAGTGATGAATAGGTTATAGTATTCTGGTATCACAGATATCTCCAGTCTAACCGACTGCTGGACAGTAGTTCTACTTCACAGAAAACAAATCAAAAAATCATAAGATTGACGAGATTCTAGTAAAAACCAATCAGCAGTCAAGGAATGCGTTGGAAAAGTAGCTTCTAGTCTGGTACTAAGGCTAGATAATCGCTATGATATCACGGTAACTACAAGGTCAAGGTGAATTTGACAGTGGGAAACTGGCAGCCAGTCACACAGAAGTCTCTGTCAGCCCTTCCAACTCGATTTGAAGAATGCCAGTATGTCCAAGAGTTGAGGCGGCTGTGTCTTGGTTTGAGGAGTTGTCATCTCTTGATTGTCCTAATTCATTGACTTGTAGTAGCGGTGTGTCGGCACACTCCTGGTCTAGGTAAGATGTCTGACGCTGCTGATACAATATGAAAGAGAGTTAGTACAGCAGAGTCGTCTCCCTTACCATCATGTGGGAAATGTGGTTATATCAGAATCAAGAGTGTCGACGAATCAAATCCAGCGCCGGTGACTGGTGAGAGAAGCAGGCTGATTTATAGCTAAACTATTATACAGGAAGGCGAACTGAAACTGCACACAAAATCTAGCTTGAAATAATAAAGTTGTGTTTAGAGGAGGAAGGGGCGGAGCCTGTAGTTACCTAACTATCAAACCGTGGTGACATTCTCCTCACAATCACTGTCTATGTCACTAGACATAGCCTGTGAAATGGGCACGAGTCGTTGAAAATAAACAGGGACAAAGCGGATCAAACAAATTATGAAGAAAATGGTATGTCAGAGTTGTCTACCAACAGAACGTACCCCGCTGTTGAGTGGAATACTGTCCTCGGGGGTCATATTGGGGTCATACGTCTGCTGGGCAGTAACCTCCCAGCCCAACTGCTGCTTTATCTCCTTTGTCTTAAACACTGACCTCACTTCCTCATTCAGCAGGAAGAAGAAGACAAACAGGAACGCCCCCTATGAATAATAGGTGTGCATTGATTGGACGACTATCAGGCTTCGCAAAGTCAGTTAAACCTTACTTGAGCGCAGTTGAATATGAAGAAGACCCATTTGAAGACCTCGGACCGATAGTGCAGAGACAGGAAGCCAAACGCCCACGTGCACGAGATCAGTATGAGCTGTGTCCAGACAGCGTTCGAATGGTACCTGAGGTAGATATACAGGTGATAGGATATACGGGTTGGTATTCAATCCTAACTCACTGACAAGAGAGTCAATGCCATCGCTTACTCTGTGATCTTATTGGCTGATTCATTCTTGGTGTATGATACTTCATTATTCTCTTTGGCAGCAAAGGTCATTACCAGTAACGATATCTGTAGACAGAAAGTGATGTAGCGAGATTTACTCAGTAACTACTAGGTACCAGTATGTGTGCGGGCGTATAGAGCGAGTTTATATCTTACACATATCATGCCTAGTGGAGGTCCTGTCAGCAGCCAAATATGATCCCACGATATGCAGCACATCTCTGCTGAGAAATATGTGTCGAATGTCGCCCCAACTATGGATATTACGAATACGGCTGGGAGACCTACAATGAGTGTAATAAACAGCACTTGGAGTTGTCTGCTCGTGGCGCGAGTTTGGGGTTCAGACTAGCTGCCATACCCCAGCCAATAGTGAAGTAGCGCCAGTGGCCAGAGTTGTCCTGTGAGGTTTGATTGTGTGCTGTGTACGTGATGGATATGTACAGGTTAAACGCCTCGTTCATCAGCCATGCAAACATCGCCAAGAAGAAATAGTGGAAGAGAATGGCAAAGCTTTTACAGATGACCTGCAATAATTGAGAGATGGTATAGAGCACACATATGTAACACTAGCAGACAGAGTGGCAATGATTGCTCACCTCATGGGAGGTCAAGGTGATGCCCGTCATGAATACTGTGGTGTTGAGAGTCACAGCAATGGCATAGTGCTTGTGCATCACCGTGGTGCGGCTTGAGGTGCTACAGTAGAGAATTACAGTGATTACCAGAGGGCCAGGCGGCATAGACAGAGGCAATGCTGTGTGATACTGACCCCACGTATATCAGTGTGGCTACTGTACATATACACAGTAGAATATCAAGACTGCATCCAAGATATGATGGGAAAGTCATCAGCACCACAGGCTCCTCCGCTACCTCCCACTACAAAGCACAGTGTCCCATTACATTGGCTTTATTACTGGCCTAGGTGTGGTACACTATAATATGGTACACACATTTTCATTGAACATGTCTGTGGTCGCAGTGAAGAAGCCCTCTCCTGTACACTGGCAGCTGACGGAGGAGGAGTCGTTAGATAAGACGCGGCATCGCGAGCTACCCGTGTCCCACACAGTGTTCATCGCGCTGTCGCCGTGTACGATAGAGACACACTCCGGGTTGGAGATGTTGGCATCCTGCAAACACCGATGAGTTGGTTAATGTGTCTGGATGGATAGCGCGGGCCGGATAGACTATTAGTGTATGAATCTTACGTCAGTGTAGGAGAGCATGAGTCGAATCTTAGTTGAGTTATCCAGCATGCCGCCTGCTCCGCGACGATCGGAAGAGTAGGTACGCAGCGCCATCACAGGCGCGTTCACATTATCATTTGCACCGAATGAAGGCTTGTAGAGCAGACGGCTCTGCTTGTCTAGCCTCATGACAGCGATCCCAACCAGATCTGTGAGATACACCACTGCTAACAATTGTTATAAGCAAGTAAAGGTGACTGCAAGATAGACTATTACCGTCTGCTTGCCACGATGACCTTTCAACTTCATCAGGTTCATAGGTCAGGACCCCAGCCTCCTCAGACACGCCCAGACCATGTATGTCTGTCACATCAGGAAAGACAAACCCAAAAAAGTTTTTCCTCTTCATAACATTGACCTTCATCGCTGACAACAGAAATGACAGCCATATTATATCTATGCCTTCTCACTGAAGACAGTCGCACACTCATTCAGATTTCCTCATACCAATATTCGTCGTATGTTTCCTGTATAGGGGGCGCTCCGTTTCACCGCTATACATGTGGTATTTAAGACTTGAGTAGATCATCTCGCCGAGTTTGTCAATCATCTGCAGCATCTCATCGGCGAGCTGGCCGCGCGGCAGTGTCATGTTCCACGCCTTGTCATTTCTTACGTCTGATATATCATCTATTATCTTTACATAGACCTAGGATCGAGTGGTAACAGTGCCGATTACATGGCGATAGCAACTTTTCTCCATACAAGTGCCGAACTTCATGACTTACGTCAGCCATATTGATGGTATCAGCAAGAGTTATCTCCTCTTGATATGAGATGAGTTGAGCAGCTTGAGATAGGCTCTTACTGCGTAGAAGCCTTGTGATTCCCAACTCCTGAAACATAGAGACACAGAGATAGAGAGACACAGAGATAGAGAGATACGGAGATAGAGAAACACGGAGATAGAAAGATAGAGAGATACATAGATAGAGAGACACGGAGATAGGGAGACGAGGGGGTACCTGGGAAGATATGAGGCGGTTAAGGTATTTGATGGTGACAGAGAGGTCTACTGGATTAGTATACTCCAGCCGCGCCGTCTGGTTTCTGAGTAGGTTGAGCAGCTGTATGATGTAATCCTTGTCAAACGTTTGGCTGACCAGATAGGAGTGAGCCTAAAAAAGTACAAACAGCAATGTCTACCTACAGCCATACCGAATACCTGCGGGAGGAGAGTAGATACAGAGAAGATAACTCCTAATTGTACCAAGCATTACGGATTGCCAAATAGGACATACTCCCTGTGAGAGCGGAACTCTGTGTAGGTATTGTATTGCTCATGTTTGTACTTACCTTACGGGAAAACTGGTCAAAGAATGGTGAAAGGCATCCCTCGATGCGTGGCTCCCCCCAAACCCCAACATTCTCCTTGTTCGAGGTACACGATCTATTTGCTTTAGCTAAAACAAATGACACAGTGTAAACGGCTTAGCCGAGCAATACACATTTAATATGCTGTGATTGTTGAGTACAAACGTGTATTTGTTGAGTTTTCTTCGGCCTCAAATCCAGGGCAAGGTAAAATGAGGTGAGCGACGCTGCCGTCAGTGGAGGCCTTAGTGCGGGTCCACAGTATGCTCTCCTGTATCTCCTCCTTACATTGCACTCCTGATACACAGCCAGCAAGGTCATTAGAGGTCACGACACAGTAAAATGAGCAAATGTGTCGGCTAATAGTCTTGTGTGACACCAACCAATGACGTGACTGCAGTATTTGTCACACGTCTGTACCATGAGGCCTTCAGAGAAGCAACGATTGGTTTCATTTATGATGCCCGACGGCCAGCGGAGCCGAGAGCTGCCACGTGTGCCATCTCTCAGGTCTACCCACTCCACGCCGTCGCCGCAGTGCGTAAACGTACAGTCATTCTGCAGGCTCGTCAGATTCTCCTGTGAGAATTTGTTTGTCCATATGTTTACATGAGCCAGGCTGCCTACAGAGGACAGTACACCGGTATGTTACAATCGGAAGACAGTACACCGGTATGTTACAATCGGAGGACAGTACAACGGTATGTTACAATCGGAGGACAGTACAATGATGTTGAACTTTGACAATCACTTACCGACATAAGCTGCATTGAGGTTGTAGTTATTGTGGGCATCTGGTGACGTCTGACCAAGCACAAAATGGCCGCCAGATTCGATGATATGGCCGCGGCTGATTGGCTTTACTTTGCCATGCTTGTCTCTCAGCCCTATAGGCACTTTATTAAGGACCGCAGATGTTGTACCTGGCAGAGTGAGACACATAATGGCAAAGCCAGTATACTAGAGTGAGTCGGAGCCATGGTATTACCTGAGACAGATGACCAGGTAACAATTAGGTGAGACCAGGTATTCGGACTGAGGGCGGTTGATATATCCCCCTTCACCGTACGATTTCTTATGGTAAGTTCGAGACTATCGCTGATGAACAGTGAGAATATGTAGATTTGCTCTGAAAAAAATTATCAGTGTCAAGGTCACACGCCTAAAAATAGGCTAATAGTGAGGGAGAGAGGGATCACCTCGGCTGCTGTATTTGTATGAAAGCAAGCACTTTTTAGCTGGTCCAATTTGAGCAGGTTTGAAGAACATTGACACAGTAAACTGCTCTAGCTCAGGGAACGACTTCTCCAGTAGCAAAGTATAAGCGAACTCTGGCTTAGTGTCGCCATTGAGGCCTGTGGGCACCGGGAACTCAAGCCTCGAGTCTACTGCATCAGCTGAAATCACATCAAATAAGGCATCTAGCAGCGAGTATCAATGGTGGACAGGTAGAGCAGATGTCAACTCACAGATACAGGTCTTGGTGTTCCAGTAGAAGCCTGCCCCACACAGACAGACATAGCCACTGGGTGTATCCCGACATTCAGGCCAATTGTAGTAACTGTTGGTGCAGTACGTGGTCTCAGACGTCAGGATCTCTACCAACAGAGGTAGGAAAGTAGTAGTGAAGTCACAGGAGATCGAAGTCAGCAATGCACGATACAGACACTGATATTTTGCCTGAGTAACACACTATGACATCATATAAACATGAGCGGAGACTCTGCCTCGATAGAGCTGCTCAGCCGTGAATCCGCAACTACTGCGCGTCAGCACATGCTCATGCTTGGCTTAATACGGCTGTGGAAATCATAATGGCTGTAACTGCCAGCAGCGGACTCTGCTACTAAAACGATGAGCATAGCTACTACCTAGTCCCAGACTAATGAACTCATGATTATTAATCCAACCGTCTAAACATCAACAACACCGATATCTGGATCTATGGTTGAAGTGTTGACAAGCTGTCGGTGTATTGACAGCTACAAGATTGATGATTGGTGGAGATGAATACATCAGTGTTGATAGTAACGGATATGTGTCACACACCAGGTGATGTGTTAGATGTTAATAACAGCAATAATAGCCTCACTATCATTAAAAATCATTGGTAAGGTTGACGTTAATTTTTTTACATAAAAAAAGAGAAGTAGTGAAGTTGATCTGGTCATGGTGGAGTGCGCCTAAGGAGAGTGCAGACGAGTGAGATTAAGAAGTTAACAGATGGATGACAAACCTGACAGGGCAGCTGTACCTGGAAATATCACGGCATATATTATGAGTAGATGTGAGAGAGCTGGAGTTAGAGCCATGAGAAGAAGCGTCTAAACGGCTGACGAGAAAATGGGCCAGCGGTGAACTGGTAAAATGTGATATGTTCCAGCATGTCGTTTGATAGGCTGAACAAATACGTCTGCGTAATCAGCACAGCGGCGAGAAAATAGAAACACTGCTTGCGACTGCTTGCACAGGAAGACTGTTACAAGTCAAATAGGGCGAGAGACAGAGGCGTGAGAGAGCAGCGTCTGGGGAGATGATGAGCGCAGGAAGTGAAGTATAGAGGATCGCGAGGCCAGCAATGGTTATTGATTATAGACTTGGGGAGCAGCAGAGTCAGCAGCTCCTCCTCTCACTGCCTCTCAGATCGCAGCTGCTGTGTAAACATTCAACCACTTGATCATAAATGAATCTTTCTCAAGCCATAAATTAAAATGAAGCCGCCATCAGCACACGAACAGATGCTGCTCCACTGTGTGGTGATCAACTCGAATGGGTAAGGAAGCAAGAAGGGTCGACACTATCTGGTCACACTGGAGTGAGATCTGTACCAGATGTATGAAATAATATACTTACGTGATGAACTGAACTGACAAAGAGCTGGGTCAAACAGCAGGCTGGGTAGTAGGAGGCAGATAGAGAGAACATGCTGCCCTTTCATCCTCGACACCCGACAGTATCTGCAAACACGGAGTAGAGCTGCAGGCAGAGTGAGGGGATAACCTATTGCTCTAAACAAACAGATGATGGCCGATAATCCTCTGTGACATGTGTATGTGACACCTCTCCATGTCGGACAGCATGGACAGCGCATCAGCGGACGAGGCAGACTAAGGAAGCATCTAGTGGAGGTGCTGCTGCATCAATGGGAGGGCGCTGAACTATCTTCCCAGATGTGGTCTTAGTGAGGGATTAGGCCTGGCAGCTGCCTCTGGTTTGTAAGTGGCTGCCGGTCAATACTCTCTGTACTGCAGAGCTGCCGCACCGGGAGTTGTGTTACCTATCAGCACCAGCTCGCAGTCGGCTAGTACCTGCGGTCTGCAGCTCTTACCTGCGATCTGCAGTTAGTGAGAGCTATATTCCAGCATGAGCGAGATGAGAGGCCGCTCCGTTTCAGTTGACGCTGGGAGGTGTGGACTCCTACAATTCATGCACAAAGAGTGGCTGTCAGTGGCAGTGAGTGACACCACACTGATAGAACTGTGTAGGCAGGCAGACAGGCAGGTGTCAGCAGGTGGTGGTAAGTACTAATTGTAAATGCTGCTATTAACATATCGCCTGAAGCAGCTGTACATCTTGACGTAAGTCTTCAAGATATATTGGATGCAGTGGAGATGGCCGGTAGAGCCTAAGACTAGACGGTATACATTCATACCTACCTCTAATTTCATTAGCCAGATAGGTCAGTGATGACGCTGAAGGAAACTGGACTCTAATTGTTTACTTACACCCGATCAGTTGAATGCTAATTGAAGTGAGGAGAAAAAATAGTTCAATACGAGACAAACAGCTGATGAAGAGGCAGGCGGACAGTAGCAGACGGTGGCTGTGAGGGCAGCTGTGAGGGAGAACTGAAGTCGAGGAATAAGTGAGGAGATTAGTTGTGACTAAATCATTGTCCAAGTCACAAGTAATATTGATTGCGGTGCTGAACGCTATTTGCTAAGTCGGACAAGAGGGTAAAATCAATGAGGAGCTGATTATATCGGCTGCAGCGGGATGAATAGAGATTACCAAGCGCCGCTACGTCAGCCACTACGTCAGTAGTAGCATCATCAATGGCTGACGGAGAGAGAGGGAGAGAGAGAATAGTTGTGTAATGATAGCATCCAGTGCGACATGGCTAACCGAAGCTTGTGTGACAGTAATGAATCAGAGGGATATAACAATAGAATACATGCGCGCACACGTATGCAGACTGTAGTAATCTGTACAGCATGAGTAGGCAACTCCATATAGGGTCGAAATGCGGCTATATTTATGCTGACTACGTAATAAGAAAATAAACAGGAATGATGAGAGCCACACTGCCATGGCGTCTCAGTGATGCGGAGAGATAAAGTTGATGCTGACGATAGCGAGATTCTTTGGTATAGGCTTTGAATTATGGGACGAGGACCGGATTCCCTGACCTTCTCGTGAATATAGCTGAGAAATAGAGAAGTTCCTAAACTCCATCTACAACTTTGAAGAATTTGTTTGCCTTCCTGACTGGTTTCGCATCTTTTGCCGTACTTGACTGCGTTGTTCCTGACTGCCGCTCTGTAACAGTAAGCAATAGCTGCTGAGTCAGTGGTGCCATCTATCTGCTGATATTGTCTGATTGTATTCTCACACACCTTCCCACTGCTTGACTAGCTGCGTCCTGTCGAGCAGTGACGTCAACTCTCGCTTGCTTATCACCTGCTTCCTATTGGCTACCTCTACGATAGCATCGTGGTCATGTGACTTGAGCAGTTCGAGCAGCTCATGCGGCGTGATGGCCTTGTATGACTCGCTGCATGACTCCTTCGTCATACCAGTCTTGAACTTCTCTAGACGACATCATGGGGAGGCAATTAACTCATAGGCAGGGGGAGGCAATTAACCCATAGGCAGGGGGAGGCAATTAACCCATAGGCAGGG
>ERZ1740065.1239-NODE-1239-length-15062-cov-11.706337_pt1 | contig 15062 bp, 10 predicted proteins | sample MGYA00581738_ERZ1740065 | MGnify/ENA primary metagenome ERZ1740065 (study PRJEB43018, sample SAMN04849749) | marine metagenome | isolation source: floating plastic debris | place: Pacific Ocean | collected 2008-09-01 | study: EMG produced TPA metagenomics...
CCCCCCCCCTCTCTTTTTTTCCCTCCTCCCCCCCCTCCCCCCCTCCTCTCTCTCTCCTCTCTCTCACACCCCCTCTCTCCCCCCCCCTCTCTCTCTCTCTAACCCCCTCACTCTCTCCCCTCTCTCACTTCTTCACACTGGCTCTCCTGCATCCTCTCACTCTCCCCCCTCTCTCTCACACTCAGGATATCAAGCGCTGTTGATTTGATTGTATATCATAGGCCAGAAGATGAAGTCACTCAGTCTAGAGGACATTAGGAAACTACCCAAGCACACGATCACTGCCACCATGCAGTGTGCTGGTAACAGACGGGCAGAGATGTCAAGGCGTAAAGAAGTCAAAGGACTGACCTGGGATGCGGGTAGCATCAGCACAGCCACCTGGACAGGTCAGTATGTCAGCGAAGATAAGCTGATATAGTGAGAAGGTAAAGCATTGGGTCAGAATGTAGTGACAGTATGTGTGTTCTCAGGCCCGAGTTTGATTGACGTACTGAGCGCCATGGGCTACAAGGAGTCAGAGATCAAACAGAAGTTTGTGCAGTTTGAGGGGCTAGACAAGGATCCTACTGGTGTGCCTTATGGTTCCTCCATCGCCACGGAGAAGGCCCTAGATAAGAATCAGTGCATCATCGTCGCCTATGAGATGAACGGTTGGTATCTGGGTATTGGGAGGAGGACTCTCGGTATGGTAGCAGTAATTATGGTTAAGGAAGGCTTTCATATATAAAACTACTGTAGAACCAGATGTGATAGCGACAGAAATGTTGGCGTTCCCTTCAAAGTTATCAAGAAATAAAAATTGTAGCGATCTAATGATAGCGATCCCATAAATGGGAAGACAACTCCCATATAAGGTATAATGGGCATAATTCTATAGCGAATTCCAACGATAGCGATCATTTTTCATTGCCATTTTCGCGGCCGTTAGACCGTTGCTATCAAATCCAGCTCTACAGTATTGAGTGATATTGGTACCACTTTGGCATACAAGCTCGGGTGAAGTAGTTATCCCTTCCTGGTTCTCTGATTTACCTTCGCCAATAGCCATGGACAGAGATGGAGATCAAAATATTGACATACACTAGAATACGCCCGTCATCTGCTTGCAGGAGAGCCAATCCCTGCCGACCACGGATACCCACTGAGAATAGTCATCCCGGGAGTTGTCGGCGCGCGCAATGTAAAATGGTTGAAGAGAATTGTTCTGAGTGATGAGGAGTCTATTAGCCACTGGCAAAGAAATGACTACAAGACATTTAATCCCAGCATAGACTTCGGCCAAACTAAATTTGGTACAGCAATCGTCTCTACTGACATGGGTTATGAGAGTTTGTTATTGGTTGTCATCATGTCGTGTGATTGGTAGATGAGGCGTATGCAATCCAGGAGACGCCGGTACAATCGGCGATATGTGAGCCTGTACCCGGTATGAGTGTGGACGGAGATAGCGGCTATGTGACCGTTAGAGGGTACGCTTTCAGTGGCGGCGGTAGAGGCATCGTAAGAGTGGACCTCTCTGTGGATGGAGGCAAGAACTGGGTCAATCCTCAACTCATCGATAAGAGTGAGTCGTCTAGCCCTGCTCTAGCTGTCTCCAGTCTAATAAACTATGCCGTGGGCAAGTGAAAGTCCGTGAATAGATTTATCTCAAGCGAAAAGGTTTTTGAGCCATGTTCTTACTTGTGGAATGTATTGGACAACCTGCATATATGTTGTTAGGGTAAACTAGCCTTAATTCTTATGTTAGCATCAGCACCATGGCAGAATGAGTAACTAGTTGCTGTCACAGGAGTATAAAATTGAACTGTCTCGCTCGCATGGTTTGTGTGTGAGCTCTTACTCTTACTCGAGTTCCCAGCTCTGAAATGAGCTCTTATTTGGTGATACTCTCTGTACTGGATGGCACCAATGGATGAGAAGTAAAGAACTTTGAAACCTATAGTACCTATAGTACCTGGCACGGTAGTATATAATTGTGAGTTATTTATTTATTTATTGGTCTTTGCGTGAATGACTTTTGAGAGGAGTGACGTATAATGCATCTCACTGGATATGAAGCCGTAAGTAAATCCTCTACAGACTGACTAGTGGTTGGATGGCTGATGGATGACTAGAGTGGCTATAGCTGACACTGTATGCTACACACTATCTATCTGACATACTATCTATGCTTCCTATGACAAGATGAATTACATTGGAATGTGACAGTGGCTGTACGAGTAGTTGACTGTATTGTATGCTGTATTATACAGACCCCAGTATGTACCGCTCGTGGGCGTGGACTCTCTGGGAGGCTAGGGTTCCCATTCCTGAAGGCCATGATGGCGAGCTGGAGATAGTCTGCAAGGCCATAGATAGCTCTCACAATGTCCAACCCGACACCGTTGACGGTATATGGAATGTTAGAGGTCTTCTCAACAACTCATGGCACAGGGTCAAGGTTCAGGTCAAGTGAGCATTCCGCCACATATTCTATCTTGTTTTAATCATATTCTATTCTCTCTTCAGCATTTTTGCCGCATATATATGCAATTCATACAGAGACATTAGCAATACATACATATCCATGATCATGATAGCCAGTGCTAATCTTTATATAAATCTGTGGACGTTAGTTTTGCATAATTATTTTTGTTTGTTAGAGTGAAATCTGCGGGCTGAGGGTGTAGAATTGTCTGTCTTGAGACCAGAGGCTATGTGCTGCTTCAATAATAATAGCAATAAAATCTAAACTCAAAACAACAGAAGTTGTACGTTTATAGTTAAAGGGAAGTCTGCTTTGTATGCAGTGAAGCCAGTTTATGAATCATACATCTGAGGCATCTGAAGCTCAATGAAGGGGAGATCATGTCTAAGATGGTATTTTGGCCAATAGATAGAATATAGATAGGATAACTCCCTATACATGGTCAAAAAGCCCTTTAGCTGATTAAAATTCTATATGGATGTCTATGCATGCCCAAACACTTCAACTGCTGGATTTCATCTCTTTATCTCAACATCTACCAGTTTGTGCAAAGAAATATTATGTTGTTGTATAAATTTAATCTCACGATTGGTGATTGAAAAGTATAGAAATTAGAGAGTGACAACAACCGTTAGTGTTATAGCTAGAGGCCGTCAGACACATTCATATTTGGAATATAAAACGTATAGTGAGTCATTGCTGTATAGAACATTCAACTTAGTATAAAAGTGACTAGAACGACTGAGCTGGTTAGCTGAGGCCTGCACGGATGTGGGGACATACGGCTGGGATCTTCACACCGAAATCCAGCTGACACTTCCAGCATCCCCTGCCTGGCGATCTAAAACCTCTTGCACTTGTTGTGTGGCCACCATAGGGGTCAAAGTCATCAACACTGAAATAGACACATGTACTCTATATCTATGTCTATGTCTATGTCTATATTTATATCTATATTTATATACTCTGTATCTATTTGTTACTTATAGTACGTGGACTAAAAGCAACAATAATGCTAGTAGAAATCCAAGGATAGATGACAAATCTCTCATATTTCAGGGAACCTCCCATATTTTAGTGGCAAAGATTTAGGGCTAATTTTTTTATCATTGATTTTATAATGTTTTCCTGTGACTTATTGGTTAGTTCCTACTGAAATGAGCTCAACTATGACATAATCTTAGCTGTATGTATGGGGTAGGGGTTCTGAGCTATGGCTTCTCAAAGTTCAGGGAAAAAACTGAATCTACAGTCCAAGTGACTCCAGTGTCATAATATTCATGTGTAAATTGTACAGAAGGCCCACTATATTTCACATGCAGATTTTTAATTTCAAAGTAAATAAGAATTACCTTATTCTGGAAGATGCACTGGGCCTAGATCTGTGCTGCGCTCTTCCAAATAGGACATCCTGAGGAGGATCTGAAATATGAAGTTATTTTAACACCATATCATCCCACTGGACTGGACTGGCTGAATGGACCTCACCGTCTCGATTTCCTGTTTCAGTAAAGTCGTTATTCCACTCCGGTCTGCTTTGTGTCCGTTTAGTCTAAAATGAAGCCAGTTAAAGAAAAACTCTTGCAACGATAGCTTATCCAATGATAAAAACTGTCCTGTACCGATTGCTTGCAGCCCTGGTGGGTCAGTTTACACTTGACTATGTGATTGGGAGCGGATCTCTTTGCAATGGAAGACCCACACCATTGACACTTGATTCTAATCTCTGAACTGTTGGCGTTATCGCTGCCACCACTGTAGGCAGCATTTGTCTCTTCACTATCAAAATCATAGTCCGGCACTCGTTTCCTACCACCCAAACGCTTACACCTGGGCTCATGCTTCCTCTAAAACAAGAGTTCAACTTGAAGACGGAGGATATACTCAGTGCTTGATGAATCAACGAACTGCTAACTATTCGCTGTTACCAATATATCCATTGTCATCATCAGACCACAGTGATGGCATGTGAACTCTGTCTCGTCTACAAATGAAATAACATGCTATGTGAGATACATATCGAAGACTCTCAATGCACCAGCTAATATATAAACAGTAGGATGTAATAATTCTTAAAATACAGCAATTGGTATGGATATAACGCTGAGATACATACGGTCAAGATATTCCTGATACTCAGGCCTACTGTGAGTAGGCTTGGTGGCTGACTTCCAATCGTAGAGATCACTGTCCACATTTTGAGGCATCTTATTTCCGAATGGGTCAACTCTAGGCTTAGGCTTGGGGTCTACCCGAGTGGGAGTCACCAAGAATATGTCAAATAGGATTTCATCGAATGGATCGGTGAATGAACTGAAGCCCATGAATGAATTCATAAATGCGTGCATGTTGTTTGGAGATGCTGGTTTGAAATCCGATCTGCATGACTTTGGACGTGTCTGTGTTTTGCCATTCTTCTGAGGCCTGGAATGGAAGCTCTCCCACCAGTGTTTTTCACTTTGTTTTGCTCCCGCTTTGCTTGTTTTCTTGTGGCTTTTGGTGTCATCGTTTTGGGCTGCTGTTGATTTGGGATTAGCAGAAGGTACGTCTGATGCCTGTGAAGATTGAGGATGATTTGTTGGCTTCTGTGATGCTGCAGGCTTGCTCACTTCTCTTGCATGAATTTGTCGTCGATCATCTGACTGTAGATAGTTGTATGCCTCCAGTATTTCTTTGAATTTCTCTTCTGCGCCGTCCTCATGATTTTTGTCTGGATGCCATAATTTTGCTTGCTTTTTGTAAGCGATCCTTATGTCATCAGCACTTGCATCCGAGTCTACATCGAGTACCTTGAAATAATTTTTCCCACTCATTTTTCAAAGTTTCACCGAATTTCCTGAGATGTTCCATACATAACTGAAAAGGAATGGCATTGTGGGTTGAGAAAGACTGTGTTGTCTCGTCTGTATGTAATACAATACCTATAAACTTGTAAGTTGGTTGGAGGTCATTACTTACCCGTAACAGAATGTTGTTGTCATTTCTGCTTAACAGTCATGGGGACATCTTTCTTCGTTGCTGCTACAGCATTCATGTATATTTAATTGTATTTAGGCGAAAATACATGAGCGTAGTATGGCTGTGTGTCCTGTAAATCACGAAGGTAAAATTTTACCAAAATTTCAAGCTTGGTTGACAACGGAAATAAGCTCTTGCGTGAGGCGCGTGAGGAAAGTTGAGATGTCACTGAAAACCGGAAACACATGTATGTAATTTAGTGGCGTCAACAAAAAGGTCGAAGCCAGATAGAGGGATTTTTTTCTCACTGAATAATAGACGTATTACTCGAAGCACAGCACTAATTTTACCATATAAAACCAATGATACCACTAGTTATCAAATTATCTATGGGTGCAAATAGGATGTACGTACTTGCGTAGCACTTCAGCAGGTCCATTTCATAATATAAAACACAGAAACCTTCAACATATCATATACTTATTCCTAGTACGTATAATTTTCCATATTATCTGTATCATGAGTGTGGGTATATTTGCATTGCGTGGTTTATAAGAGCCGCACAGCGAGTTTTGAGAAAGTGTTATAGCAAATGTTTCTGAAGCCGTTAACCCAACATGGACTCCATCTGACAAAATGTCAGATTTCCGGAAGTTTAATGAACTATTAGCGAGCACGTTTCTAACATAACATCCGGTGTTGGGAAATGGTAAAGAGATGTGGAGTTAGTCAATTTGAAGAAAAATAGACAGGAACGAAGTGTCTGCGGTGTGCTCAGATTAGGAGGCATACATGCAGTGAAGATTTAGCCGAGTTTTGAAGCCCTAACAATCAGAAAAAGATTGTATTACGCAAACTACAGTGTACTAAGAAGCACGATATCAACTTGTGTAAGACTCATAAAGATGATGAGCTCTTTGTGAATAATTGTATTTATATATAGATATCGTTGTCCATTTTTCAGCTTCTAGGTTTTCGAAGGTGACGTACTCACACGATGAATATTAACAGCTCATAAGAATCTGGATGTCATGATTGCTGCAATTGGACGACTTCTGCAATCATTCGTATTTGGCATACTCGCCTTATTCAAAAGAGCGCTCTGCTTTTTGAATCGCAAGAGAAGGGACTCGGGGTCTATTCTTCCTACCCATATACAGAATGTAGATTCCAGTATTCCCACGCAGGTATTACCTGCTTCTTTTGAAATACCTGAACAGCACTCCAATCCCATCCAAGATGACCAGGTACAGCTTGTCCTCATTCATGTCACCATTCTTTTTCTTACTATATTTCTATTAGAGTGCTAGTCTGGTGATTCTCATGAGAAACCGATCGACAGTATTGTTGCTGAGAACTTGGTCCTCAAATCTTGATACAATGTCTAATTACAGTTTGCACCCACAAACATGACAGTAGAAGATGAAAGTTTCGCTGCCTGGGATAGTTGGGATGCCAACAATCCTGCGCAGGTGATGAGTAACTCACAATCGGCGAGTAGTGCCTCCCATCAGTCTTCCAGACAGATGAACGCTGAGCCAGTTGAACCTGAGCCCGAGCCAGACTACTTCTCTGACCTTGGTCTTGCACCGACGATCAAGAAACAAAAGAAGGTTCAATATCTTTCTCTACCAATGAGTTACCATAGCTATCACAAATATACGACATCTGGATTTCTCACCTGCTTAGAGAATGTTATTATCAGTTGTCTTCTCTTGCAGGTGCTGATAAAGCCATCAAGCCAATCAGACCCTGTGATGGTTAATGCATCTCAAAGATTATCGTTTAATCCAGACGCTGTGGCTCCAGTGGTAAGCTACTACTTCACTGATTTATGACTGCAGATCCTGGTACCCCATCCTCTCTGCCATTCCTATCAAAATGAACCAATATTTCAAAGAGTACTACAAGCAGCATGTGGAGAATGTTCGCAGTATACAGTGCTGTCAGGCCTACAGTTTTCGTGCTCTTCTCCACCATTCTCAGCGTTTGAACTTCCTTCTCATTTATATGAGATATTATATATAGCGAACGGTTTTATGAGCACAGACTTGAAGCTTACTTGATGGCGCCGTAGTGGGCTAATTGTAGCCTTTCAATAGGCGGCTGCAGTGTTTCCCGATGGAGATGGAGATGCTGAGTGCTTCTGACGCAACCACTAAGCTAAAACTGCTCGTCTGTGTGGGGAGTTAGTGGTATAGTGTGTTAGAAATCTACATACGATACACACTCTGTCTAAGAGTTTGATTAGTGAAGAGAGTTTTTGTGTTGGATGACATCCATTATATGTCAATAACTCACAAGGTATACAAAAGAGCTTTTATACTGCACGAATCTTTACCTAGGCAAGGAATGAAATGCTTATATGCATGCGTTGTGTAGGAGTGCCGCTGTTGTGTAGTAGTGTGGCTGTTGCGATATACCCTGACGCGCTTAGTAAAGCGCTATCACACACCACAATGCCATAAACCACACATAACAGAACAGCTAACTGTAGGCTGGTTGGTGTTTAGAAATCAATGAGCTGAGTATGAGATGGTTACTGCACACTTGGCGATGTCCTTAGAATAATTTTAACCGCTATTTTTGCTAAGTTGAAAACTCCAGAAAAGTTTCATCTCATATCGAGCCTCGTTAATTTTCATGAATATTTTTATGTGCAAAAATTTACCGTAACACAAAATTGTTCCAGATTGAGACCAAGCTATAAATTCTCAGTTCAGTACTATATAATATGATATATTATAATATACTATAATATAATATAATATGATATAATATAATATACTTTAATATGATATAATATACTATTATATACTATACTATACTATAGTATAATATAATATAATATACTATAATATGATATAATATACTATTATATACTTTAATATAATATACTGTAGTATAGTATAATATAATATAGTATGATATACTATAATAGACTATGATATAATATACTATGATATACTATAATGTACTATACTATAATACTATGATAGACTATAATATAATATACTATGATATACTATAATAGACTATAATATAATATAATATACTATGATATACCATAATAGACTCTAATATAATATACTATGATATACAATAATATACTATAATATACTATTATATACTATAATAGACTATAATATAATATAATGTACTATGATATACTATAATAGACTATAATATAATATACTATGATATACTATAATATAATATAATATGCTATAATATACTATAGTATAATATAATGTAATATACGATGATATACTATAATATAATATGATATACTATAATAGACTGTAATATGCTATAATATAATACTGGAGATTCAGTTTTTCTGAACTTTGACAAGTTATAACTCAGAACCTTTCCCCCTACAGCTAAGACCTTGTCATATTTGAGCTCAGCTCAGCAACATGTAACCAATACACTGCAGGAAAATATTAGGAAATCAATAATAGGAATTTTAGCTCCGAAATCTGACTGCAATAATAAGGCAGGCTGCTAGTAAGAGACTTGTCATCTATCAGTGTCTGCAGGTGTAATCTGAAGCTCTAACATACATATGCTGATTGTACCTTTCACGGATCAACTAGGATGAGGACTGTAGCTTGTACATGACACTCCCTCCCCAATTCGTCTGGAATTGTTCTGGCTCCTGCCTCCTTCATCACCAATCATTCCCAGTGTCACGTATATCTAACAATACATCTAACAATATGCAGACGTCCTCAGTCTCTTTCCTGTAGCTTGGTGGAGCGATGCTTTTGGCTGAGGGGATTTAGAAATGAAAAATGGCTTTGGTTAGATATATGTATATATATAACCCTTAGGGTTATGCAGACGCTGTAAGTCATGAGGCAATCATAGCCCTAGGGATAGGTGCAGCACACTAGCTCATGGTTAGTGTACTGTAGATAGCGGTCTTAGTTTGCTGGAATTTTAGCGGGCATATCCAGACATAGTTCCGTATGTGTTAATTTACTTTTAGTAGTTGCACTCGTTTTTTTTAGCTGTATGTAAGGTTTTTCTCTGCTTTAGTCTGCAGAGTTGGGTGAATGGGAAGATGATATAGGCGCGTGGGAAGATGAGGATATTCAGATAGAGGAGGATGCCTTCAAACAATCACGCAAAGCAGAAAGAGAACGACGTCTCGCAGGACACCAACGGCGAAACCAAGAGAAGGAAATGAGAAAGCTGCAGAAAGAAACTTCACTGATTGGCACTCGTCTATCAAAGAATTAATCTTGTTGGCAGTGCGTAAAGCTTGCTTCGAATAGTGTTTAAGCGGTGCTGTTTTTAATTGATCATCGCTGATGTAGTTGGTTTAGGCACTTCCTCTTAATGCACAATTAATGGAATGACAAGGACTGAACAGAACCCAACCATTATCTCCCTCTCTCAGCATGCATACTAAGTTGATGACGTCTCTGCCAAGAGTCAATAAACTCCATTAACACATCAGCAATGCATAATGTCTCACTGCAGCATCTCAATCCGCATCGGGTGGTCGTCACAGCCTCACATCTGACCTCAAGGTCCTTCTAGCGAAAGCTCTGTAAGTCTTGACTTTTTCTATTTGGATCATACATCCACTTCTCCAAGGGGGACTAGATGAGCTTTCTGGGTTGAAAATCAGTATGGTCGGGCGGTAGGGAAAGTGAAGTGCATTTGCTGCAATAGCTAGCACGTACTTCGTCTTCTTGTCAAGCAACTTTTCTGTCAGAGTAACTGAAGGAATGCTGACACTGAATGGACATGTGAATTGAGACAATTATTGATTACTTGTGGATGTCTTAAATTACTTCACTGCTGTTCATGTCAACGCTGACATAGTATTGGCTTAGGCGTTTTAATGTCTTCCAACCTGTTTTCATGTTGAAATCTCATGGGTATTGATTATTTGTCAGCAGAAAGCAAATAGGCGCCTTATTTGGTGGGTCTCTCATTCCCAGGTGTCATAGTTTTAGCGTGAAGATATAGCTGTCAATATTAACGCCTGCTGCACTCATTCCGGTTGGAACTACCTCGGCTGCTGATTGATACTATTACCGGTAAAGTTGCATCTGAGTGAAATTGTATCTTGTCTGATGCTTTGGTTATAGTCATCGCGACATGTGACATTACAGGGCATGGAGAGCGTTACTGATGTTCAGATTAGGAAGGAAATGGAGATGACAGATTTTAAAAACTGGAACTATTCCGTCAACCCGGTGGACAACTCATTGCTGGAGGAGAGAAACCAGACTCTGGCAACTGATAGAAGTTTGGTCTCCACTGTCATGGCCGCCAGCTTAATTTCACTGATTGTTGCGATAATAATTTTTGGGAATTTGTTGGTTATCGTGGCGGTGCTTCGAAACCGCCAGCTGAAACAGGCAGTGCAGAACAGGTTTATCCTCTCGCTGGCAGTGGCGGACCTGCTCATAGGCTGCCTGATCATGCCTCTGTCTCTGCACCGAACCCTACTCAACTACTGGTCGCTCGGGTCTATAGTCTGTGATATCTGGCTCGCCACAGATGTGTTCCTCTGTACAGCATCCACACTGAGCCTTGTAGCTATTACCCTTGACCGCTACTTGAGCGTCAGCAGGGCTCTACAGTATCCTCAGCTGAGGACCAGTGCCCGAGTGAACGCTGCTATTTGCACCGTGTGGGTAGTGTCAGCGCTTGTATCCATCCCGCCACTTGCTGGTTGGAAGTCTAACACATCACATGATGTCAGTGGCAAACCTCAGTGTGACATCAGCGATGAACTCGGCTACATCATCTACTCGCTCACGATATCCTTCTACATCCCTCTACTCATCATCCTGGTGGCCAACGTGAAAGTATGCCTGATAGCGCGCAGGTAAGTGGCAAAGGAGTACGTACAATTCATAGTGAGAATAGCTGGTAAGATAGTCTTCTTCATCTACGTGTGGTGTCATACAGTAATAGCATGAGAGCAATAGATGCTTCAATGGTTACCACCTAATTTTCACTCGCAAGGAATTCATGCCAATGGTGGTAACGCAGAGGCAATTTTAATTTACCAGGATATCTCAGCAGAGGATTCAGATGGGAAGGCTGACCTCTGCAAATACTAGTAAGCCACACAATGAGAGGCAGGACAACGCTGGCGTGACTAAAGCTGATCAAGGTAATGGAACTAACGCTAAGGTTAATGAAGAAAGCGATTGCTCTGGTGACAAAGGAAACAGTTTGACAGCAACTAGTAGCGATGATAATAGTCAAGACAAGAAGGTAGCTCCAAGCACTGCGGCTCTGTTAAGCAATGATGATCACATAGTGAGGAGACTTCAGCAGCACAGGAAGAGAGAAAGACGAGCGACTGCTACAATTACGGTGATTGTCGTAGCTTTTATTGTCTGCTGGCTGCCATTTTCTGTGCTCTACTTAATTGACAAACTGTGCTCATGTGGCATCAAAGAAGACGAAATATTTGCAGTTATATTTTGGATGGGCTATTGCAATTCTGCAATGAACCCGATTCTGTACGCGATCATCAACCGAGACTTTAGAAAGGCGTTTCACAATCTGTTAAGAAGCAAGTGTAAGTAAGAGTATGTAGATGTGACGTATATATCATTAAAAAAAATTGGCAATAAACAGATAAACGAATTGACCTCTGATCCAAATAAATACATTTAGGAACGCAAAGTAGCGACATTCCAACAGGGACGATGGTGTAAAACGATAAACCATAATTGTCATCACACTCAACGTTCATCAGACACCTGTTCAGTGAAATCTTTGAGTGTGGTCGTGTCTGCACATAAATACAAATACTCTGCGCCATCAACATTCTAAAACAGAAATTGACATCCATTAGCAGGTGGGTGCAGTAGTAATAAAGTATGACACAGTTTGCACAATGGGGCAATGTTGATGTAAGTTCACTAACACGCCCACCTTCTTAGAACGGATCAATTTGTGATCTCTAAACTCGGTCAGCTGAGTGCGCAATGTCTGATCGCTGTTTACTAAGAACCTCTCACGACACGTCTGATAGAGCGTTTGGAATGAGATACCTGTAAAATATGATCATCAATTCTTGATTTCGATACAAGATGTGAATGACATCAGCAGCACGGACAGTACAACATACCAATGTAAGTTTGATCGTTGCAATGCTCGAGGTGATAGTTGACTATGAGCAAGAATATGCTCTTTGCATTGGGTGTGAGGCTTTTGAACACGTTCACCATAGACTTGAGCGCCAAGTTGCCAGACTGACTGACGATGAGTGAACTCTCATATGACGTCTCCTCCAGGTATGGCAGGAATGTCGTCGCGTCGTACCAGACCCAGTTAAACTTGGTGAACGTCGCCTGATTCCACACTGCGGACAGACAGACAGACATGTTGAGGTAGATGGAAGATGTCGAGACGCTGCAATAGTGGCGATGAGGGTTGATATTCTTACTGAGAGGAGCGTTGATGTGATCGATTGACGCCACGAGGTGGACGTGATGTGATGTAGCAAGCCATGAGAGCAGACTCTGGACTGAATGCTGCCTCATCATAGCACCGTCGATATTGTGAACAAAGATGAATAAGTCCACACCTAAAAACACAAGCAAACCATCCATCAGCTACAGAGGGGGGATAATTACTCAACCTCTACAGCCATTGGCCATCGCTATAAAATCCAAGAATCACCTATCCATCACAGACAGCCAGTGGCTCACACCTACGGAGTCTGGGTAAGTACTTGCGCCGACACTTACCTTTTGATTCAAGGTGATTTACTATGGCTCTACACACAGCCTCAGGATCTCCTGTCACATCACCCAGATCGAGGCAGTCGTCGCAAACCGAGGAAAGGATCTAAAAGCAGCAGACCGTAATCTAGTATTGATGCTGAGTATACACATATAATAATAACACATAGGAAAGAGTGAAAATGTAGTAACTATAAGGACTTACGTTTTTTGCTGTTAGACTTGGAAAAAATCCGTTGATAACAACACAAGTATAGTCTGAACAGAGAGATTGGCGGAATTCTTCAATTAGAGATTTCTTTGAGCCGTACCCGTAAAGTATAACGTTAAAACCCAGGCTAAATAAAGCAAAGCAGCACTTGAAGTTATTTCAGCGCCACTCTGGGCCAGACGTGACTGAACGCATTCACTAAGATGTTCACAGTATAGAAAACAGTTTCACAGCCCTGAAAGCTCGTATAAATGAGAACTGTTACACCCACCACAGCTGGATCATCCACATCCGGAACATAGCCCTGTGTTCCTCAATCAATGAGTCGAGATCTAGTTGGCACTGATTGGGTTGCGAGGAGAGCAGAGATCGCAGTGCGTGCTGGTCTAGCAGGCCTTGCTCTCTCAGACTAGCCAGAGTGTGATCACTGGTCACAGGCCGCGCACTCTGTGACTTAAAGTAGGCCTCCGCCATATTGGCCTAACGGAAACAAAGCACATGATGAGAAGGCTGTCATGATGAATTACATGGAAGCTGCTATGTTTGTAAGAAATTATAGGAGATACCAAACGGAGTGAAAGGTTCAGCCACACGTAGTATCTGAGAGACAAAAACTCCAGCTTTATAGAGTAACTGACTGTGATAACAGCACTCTATCTAGCAGCAAGGCAGTTCTTAAAGAAGATTATTCAAAAGACCTAGCTGCAAAAATTTCAATCGAATGGCATGTAAGCTGGCATTCTCATCTCAACTCCCAGCACATAAAGATACGTGTACCCATCGACTCCCAGTATATAAAGATACATCTGCCCATCGACTATATTTCATTGTCAGTGGCTTTCAGCCTGTGTCGCAACACATCAAACTCTGGATTTCAACAAGATCATGTACTGTAGAACTGGAAGCTTCCTTCAACATCATCAAGAAATCAAAATGACACAATAACAATCCCATAAATGAGAAGACAACTCCTGTACAAGGTATAATGGGCATAATTTCTATAGCGAATTCCAACGTCAACGACAAGTTTCCGTCGCTATTTTTGAGGCCGTTAGACCATCACTATCAAACCTGGTTCTACAGTATAATCCAGTTGCTGCTATAGGAGCCTGAGTGTAAGTAACGTACATACTATGGTCACATACACCGGTACATACGAGTAGTAGCAGCCTCAATATTGTAAATACATGGAGCTGCCAACCACTGTATATGATATGTTACATTTCACTTCTGTATTCAGCTCATGTATTCAAACAAGATTGAAATCCTCTTATCATAAGATGGGTTATACATACACCGCCACGAGTTTTCTGCCCGTTGCTGATTGAGCCACACTGTGCAGCATCATCCTGATCATCATCATCAGTCGAGCTTTCATCGCTGGTTGCATTGCTGATGGTATCTAAAAATAATCACATCAGTTGGTGAAGGTTTGAAATTATCGAAAGGCCTAAAGATAAAATCTCAATTAATTAGGGTTTTAGTGGGATTTATCCTCATCGTCTTCTAGAAGACTACAGCACACTGTACTGTTCTAGAAGACTACAGCACACTGTACTCTTCTAGAAGGTGACAGGTACTCTGTACTCTTCTAGAAGGTGACAGGTACTCTGTTCTCTTCTAGAAGGTGACAGGTATTCTGTACTCTTCTAGAAGGTGACAGGTACTCTGTACTCTTCTAGAAGGTGACAGG
>ERZ1740065.1241-NODE-1241-length-15055-cov-12.677267_pt1 | contig 15055 bp, 19 predicted proteins | sample MGYA00581738_ERZ1740065 | MGnify/ENA primary metagenome ERZ1740065 (study PRJEB43018, sample SAMN04849749) | marine metagenome | isolation source: floating plastic debris | place: Pacific Ocean | collected 2008-09-01 | study: EMG produced TPA metagenomics...
ACACTGCTACCTCAACACTGCTACCTCAACACTGCTACCTCAACACTGCTACCTCCACACTGCTACCACACTGCTATTGCACCATCACCAAGTTAGTTTTATAGTTCCCTACTATGATTACTACCAATGCTGCTATAGAGACACTAGGCGGAGATCCTTACCTGAGTCCTTGATATTGGACATTAAGTAGAAGAGAAGTATGAGGAATGCAACGAGAGGCCCGAACAGTATCGGCGTGTTGACGGCGGCGTGTAGATAGTGGGGATGTATACCGTGCTCTGCCAGATTCTCACTACAGTAATCAAGAGACTGTGAAACTGTGAGCCTGCAACTGCAAGGGGACGGTACCTTGCTGTCCGATTGAATGCATAGGAACCAGTCTACAAACCTGTTGTGGTTATAGCGGATGAAGTTGAGAGGAGTGATGACCATCTGCTCAAACAAGCTCACGGAGTGAGTGGTGTGCGAGCGATAGTACGACGTGTCGAAGAGGATGAGTATGAGCGCAGCATTAAATGCGCAGGGCAGGTTCAGTACACCTCGCACTGCAGCGTAAAGGAAATCTTGCAGTCTCGCCGGTCGCTCCCCCTGCAGACGGCAGAAGATATGATCATGCGGATACAGGCCAGGTAAATAAAACAACATCGATTTACCTGAAATAGCCAGTAACAGACAGGCGCGAGGCAGAACGCGATAAATGTCGGTCGGTTCCATATAGCGGCCATCAGAACCACGGATATGGCGAGGTTGTACTTGTTCTTCGAAATCTGGTACTCGGCTACTGCTGATTCCTTATCACTACAGCGATATGAGAAATGGAAGACTGATCTTCCATAATAATGGGGTTGAGAGGGCATTGACTGGGTAAGCAGATAGGCTGCCGTCAGGCTATATTCTATCTACAGTACAATATAAACACAGCAAAATTTACTCTTCCATATCACAGCTGTATCTCCTAACTCTAGATCTAACAGGATAAGTACAAATCTGCTAAGTAATACACCTGTGTGATAACTAAATCTCATAATAAATCACAGCCTTTAAATTACACGGACTGCATGGATACTATGGATAATCCATGTAGACAGGGATTAGGGATTATCGGATGGGTGGTAAGCAGATAGAAATGATACTACATAAACATAGAACGGAAAGAAACCAGATGTTTTTGATGGATGATAACCGCTTGTCACGATAAATACGTGCGGAAGCTGACAGAAGACTGATATATGTTATCATGGCAGCTTAGGCACAAGGTTGAACCAAATTGAATGCCAAAATAACTTACATGATGTAAGTGCGTGATACGTACGAATTAGACCAACAAAGTCACTGGATGCAAACTCAAGTTAGAAACTCCCAATTACTGCAAAGACATCTGTGACCACAGTGACCACAGTGACCACAGTGACCACAATACAGACAAGAGTGGCAGTACGAGCACAGTACCAATAACATCAAACCTGTAACATACTAAAACGCGTTGGCGAAGCGTCACGCACTCGGATGTTATGGTCCAGATGACGAGGCTCAATATTAAACCCTCACCATTCAAGATTAGATATCATCTGACAAATGAATAAAATGAATGCTGATCAGTGCGTGAGCCGCAGGGTGGTGAGTCAAGGACAACTAGAGACAACAGGAGTAGGAGGTAGCTCAGTGGTAGAGCCTGCACTCCGAGACACCAGGTGTTGAGAGGTTGTGAGTTCGAATCCAACTTAGTCCTCCTGCTGAGCCCTCGTGCCACAGCTGTTCTCCGACCTACCTAGAAACCGAAAGCAACCTGGCGCCGCATATGGCAGCCTCACCCTTAAATATGTTGAGAAAAGAACTTTCTGGAAGTGATATTAATTTGAATTAAGAATATCAATGAATACGAAACACTTTTTTTACCTTATGACAAAATTTAGTACACTGTGGTGATCGTTACTGACAATTACCACCAGATGAATTAGCAGACTCTATTTAGAAGGCAGTCACTTAGCGGCCATTGGTAGTTGTTGGGTGATGCGATATCGTAATCGGGTATATCAAAAGAGTTGCGCTATGCGGGTGGGCTTGCTACGTTCAACACCGGGCACAATGGAAGGTACGTAGGCTATAACGTCAAGCTGATGATAGAGTACTTTATCAGCCGTAAAAAAAGCACCTTTTGACTTTGTGAGTGCAAAATCTTTTTGTCAAAGTATAGCTGAACAGTTATTCTTCCTGTTTCATAAATATTTGACACGGGTAGCAATAATAAAAAAAGCCCGAAAATCCATTCTTATCGTTAGACCTATTTCGTACCATTACAATGCGATGACGTACATCTGGGTAGGCGGGTCCCCAGGTCTACGTAGCATCCGTCTGTATGACCTAATTAGGAACGGAAATTAAGTCGGTTGTAATTCCCAGAGGCTAATTAGAACAGCTATGCAATAGCTCACACGGCACCGACATAAGGTATGTTACGTATATTCTGAATGGCTGTGAGCTTTCTCAACATCTTTAAGGTACTGTAATTTTTCAGCTTGCAAGCACATGAGATGACCTTGTGATTTTAACTTTTAATGTGAAACAACTAGCCAATCAGCTCCAGCGAAAGGTTACGCCTACCTCAGTTTGTCTTTGTCAGATGTTTCGCAATGCTTCTTATGTATACTCTTCATTAAATCATCCATTGCATCGCTATCATCAGTGAGAGAACGCACTGTATGATTTGAATTAGAATTATCTTCTTCGTCTCTACTGCCATCTATATCGATAATATCACAAACGCAATTAACACTACCTCGTAGAGTGTGTAAATAGAACGCAATGCGTATATATACAAACCCAAACCAGGGTCAGTATTCCCAGGGCAGTCAGCTTCAATTCTGTTGAGGTCTTGCTTCATTGCAAAGCAAAGCCCCACATACCTGACGACGCTAGCCAGCAGTATAGCAAGGAAACACAACTCCAAACTGTTGGAGAAAGTTCTTGTATGAAAGACTAGAGTGATGTAAGACATGCCGGATATACAACCAGCTATGTAAGGAGGACTGTCCAAAACTTTAGTCAACCGCATGACTGTAACGAAACGTATGCTAATAAATGTTAATAAAATACACAACCAGAGAAACTGTATGGTGATGTATGACTTACTGGCTGCATCAGTGACTAGACTAGTTATGGTCATCATGATGCGTGGTATCACAAGCAACCAGTAAGAGTTAATTTGCTCAATTGCTCCAAACATCCTGGATATCTTCAGCATGTGGAATGGATACCAGCAGAGAGCATACCAAAGGAAAGGACTTCTTATGGGAAATGCCTCATCAAACTCCCAGGCATTGTGAACATCATACTGAAATACATCTCCTAGAAACAGTTAAAGTCATAGAGGTTAGAATTCACGATGAGAAAAGCCTTGTGGTGCTAATTTGCCGCAGACAATGTAGGACATAGAATCACGGACCACCACCTCACAGATTTTCACGTTCAACGATAAGTGAAAGGTTGGAAAATAAGTCAAATACAATATATATTACCTATAACACGTTCAGATCCTTGGAAAAACTCATCTGGATGAATATATCCATACTGTGGCAGCAATACTGCAATTATTCGCAATATCACTAGAAGAAAGTACACTAGCCTCCACATATCCTTGACATTATACTTGCAAAGTAGGTAATTGAATCGTCATACGGCAGCCTGAAGACTTTTATTAAGGGTTGTCCTCTCTCTTTCTGAAAGGGACGTCCAACGACGAATGAAAAGTTCTTGAGGCAATGGTAAATGATTAGCATAGATGAGCAATTTGATTATTATACGAGTATATCAAGAATTTTTTGATGTGTAGTTCTATTTAGAACAGGGACGATCTTCGCATTTTCCCACTCGACGAATCCTACGGCGAAGAAGCAGGCCAACGAATCTTTCGTGCCACCCTTCGGTTTTTATGGACGGGTGAGGCAAATGAGGTGATGGATTAGTTTAGCTCGTAGATTGGACGCATGCAGGTAAATCTTCCGATCGGACTTCTTCGACTAATACGTTAGCAATCGTGCTCCATTTTTGAAAATCAGTAGTAGGAACTAGACTACGAGGAGTACTACTACCTGTTGTTCACGGACACACACGAGTTACTAGCATACCTCTTTTACCCATAGTCTGGAAATATACATAGTCTGTTATGATGAAAACAGGTAATGTAGTATTAATATATGCCACTAAGTATGGATTGAAACGTCTATCTTGCAAAACCTATCATCTAAATCGAGTTACTTTCAGTTGTAGTTGGTTGTCTACTTTTGGGCGTTTCATCTTCCCATGTAGCACGCGTTCTAATAATCTATCTATGATATTAGCAGATAAATCTTATCAGAAATTTTACCGTTTCCGGCTTATTATACCAGTCTATACAGTCATATGCCCCATATGCTACTACAAAGTAGCGTAAACACATACCTGCATAACATCTATTCCGGAATGAGCAATCTGTTACTAGCTAGGTCAGCGATCGGCCCCGTTTCCTTACTCCTCCAACCTCATGAGGTTAAAAATCGTTTATGGTTTGATATGATGTTATAGGCTAATGTGAGTCTACTCTTCTACGCTTGGATACTGAACTTTTATCTTGAAATCTGGGATGGATTGGTAACTTATCACATGAGAATAGCTAACAAGTCGACCACCGCTGATGGTAAGCCACGAGATCAGTTCCCCAGCTATCACAGCCACTCTGTAGTGCTGTAACCTACATGTTTAAAATCATACTTTCACTCAGTTTGGTTGAGCCCACCTGGTTGTATATGTTTTTGTTCAGCACCCGGCTAGTGTCTCAAGTGTGATACTATATATACGACATAAATTAGTCTCACTGTGCTGCATTTCACGCATGAGCAATGCCTAAAGCATGTCTCACATGATAGCTTGCTGCTAAATACCGGTCATCTTGAGTGTCACAGTGCTTGTAGACCTTGGTCCACGCAGCACTGATCATAAAATCCTCAATTGTCAACCTGTGAAGGATGAGTGCTGCAGTGCATGCTGAACTAGTGTACTAGGTAATACATGTATTTGTAAACAGGATTTACATCAATCTCTGATTTACATCTGGGCACAGGGGTCATTCACTGCTGCGCTCGACTGTTTGTCATACAGCCCCTGTCTCCCTATACACTGCAGCTGCCCCTCATTATCAGTCGGTGGGTTTACATTCGTCTCACTGCCTCTACTGCTGCCTCTACTACTGCCTCTACTACTGCCTCCCAGTCATCAAATCGCTGAATCATCTATCTGTTCAGTGTAGTGAAATATGGACGTACCAAGTAATCGTCGACGTGCCAGTAAGACACAGGTAGACAAAGTTAAAAGAAATCCTTCGTTTGTAAGTAAGGACTGCCTGCCGCTACGCGTGGCTGGCAATGCTGTGCTGTTACAGCCTCCATCCCTGACTGATGCTTCCTGGCTGATCATGTGATGATTTAGTCTCTCCTACTAGGCTGTAGTTCAGTATACGCTTTCTCTTTCCCTCCCCTCCCTCTCCCTTTCTCTCCCCCCCTTCCTCTCATACAAGCATTCTTGCACCCGTCTGCTGCGTCCTATGCCTGTCCTGTCCTATTCCTGCCTGCTGCATCCTGTAGATTGCACGCCTGCTTGCCCACATTCACCCAATGCAATAATTGCTTCTTTTGATTGTGTTTACCTCACTATCTCTGCCTCTGCTTGGCGCCGATTGCTGTTTGCTACTGCAGAGCCATCTATATCTGAAACTGAGGTTCAAGGCTTTCACTGTAAATTTCAGTTGAAGTTTGGGTCGAAGGGCAAGTCCAAGAGGGACAGTAAGCCTAAACCGGGATATGACGCGGTGTCTACCGACAATGGGGACCTCCAAAAGCAGATCAATGAGCTGTCAGATAGACAGGTAAGAGTTGCCTTCTCCTGATCATAGCTCCACAGCTGGTAGTGTCCAGGAATGGTCACTGGGAATGATCACTGGTTGGTGTACAGGTGGAGGAGAAGTTTGAGGAGATGCTGACGGATATGAACCTGACGGACGAGGCAAAGCGAGCCCCGCTTAGGATGAAGACACTGAACGACAAGCGCAGCATGCTGGCGATGCACTGGCGTGGCACTGCCATCCAGGTTAGTCAGGCGGCTCCTCTTCAGCGCAATCCATGCCCTCTAGTCTTCACCACTGATACCAATCCCTCACTTATCATCTCTTCAGAAAAGCAGCACATACAGCGAGAAGCCGGAGTCGTTTGTAGCTGAATTGATGAACAGAGAATTAACTGACAAGCACCGGTTTGAGCTGTTGAAGCAGCTGCGAGTATCGCTGACCAGTAACACTGTGTCGTGGGTGACTACGTTCGGCCAGCCGGGCCTAGAGGCCATTCTGGACAATCTGAACACTCTGACTCTTGACAGCTCCAAGTAAGTGACATCATCGCCTCCGTCTCACCGCTCTGCTGTATTGGTTAGTTAGTAAATATAGTCACTGTCTCTACTACCGCTCCGACAGAAGACTGGGGTATGGCACCCGCCGCTGTCATGTTTGTGTTGTGTTGTATTCCTCAGTCTTTTCTGTCAGTGTTTGCTTTGAGTGTGTTCCTCAATTATCTCTGTAAATGGTATGCACAGTGTGTCACTGTGTGCTACATGGCTCACCAGTTTGCATACTTTGTGTTAGGTAGAGAAAGGGGTTGGGGTGCAAGGGGTGGGGAGAGAGGGGTGTCAGGAGAAGGTGGAAAGAATGAGGCAGAGGTGGGAGGTTGGGAGAGAAAGGAAAGAGAGCTGAAGAAGAGAGAAAGAGAGGAGTAAGGAAAGAAAGAGAGGGGGGAAGTTGACAGACTATGATTATAATATACATTTTCTACCTATTGCTGTAATGAGTTGGTAGTAAGCAGTTATACATCTGTTATCTACCAGTCAGCCGGAGAGGAAGGCCGCTACAGAGTGTGTGCGCTGCCTGAAAGCCTTCACCAATAGTAAGTACGGCTTGCGCCAGATACTGAAACACGAATCAGCGCTGACCGTACTGGCCCGCGCCATAGACATCAGAGATGAAGTCACCATGCTGGAGACGGTGCGGCTAATGGCCGCCATATGTCTTGTACCTCCCGACGGGTCTGTAACTTTTCCTCAATCCATTCGGAACTAACTTGCGTCACACTCCTCTGACATGTGACATTGTTTGTGACATTAGACACAGTAAGGTGTTGGACGGTATAACCGATATCTCGGAGCTGCGCCAGATGGATGAACGGTTCGGGTCCATAGTCAAGGGCATGCAGGAGGCATATCACAAGAACATGAGAGTGGCCTGCCTACAGCTGACTAACGCCATCATCTCCACTCCAGACGACCTTGACTTCCGTATCCATCTTCGTAATGAGTTCTGGCGGGCCGGCCTGGTAGACATTATTGAGGTGGGTGCCTACCCCACCCCCACCCCATATGGTATATCAGGGAGACACACAGTGATGATGATGACATATTCTAACAGACACTAGAGAGGGATGACAATGAGCAAGTGCAGGTGCAGCTGAAGATTTTACTGAACCACAAGGACGATGACTGGGACGATTTCACGCAGCGGTACGAGAACATCCGCATGGAACTCGACTTCGTAGACGACTGCTACCAGCTACTCAACAGCTCTCTGTCCAATACAAGCAGTGAACCCTACTTCCTCTCCATACTGCAGCACCTCCTCTTCATCAGGGAGGACCCATTCGTGAGGTAAGTAGCCACTGGCGCTGATGTGACCGCCAGTCGCTCCACTCATGGAGTTGTCTCCTCGTGTTTAGGCTGCAGTACTACAAGCTCATAGAGGAATGTATCACCCAGATCGTACTGCAGCGTGGCGGCGTCGATCCCGACTTCCGTCACACCAAGAGATTTGAGATAGACGTTGGCCCTCTCATAGGTCTGTCTGTTTGTCTATTGCGTTACCTCCACTGCCTGACGTCCACTATACTGACTCAATATTCACACGATAGGAAACATAATAGAGAAGACTCAGAGCGAAGGTATGGGCGGTATCGAAAGGCAGAAGCTGGAAGCCGCCCTCACCGCTAAGCAGGAGACTGAGGCTAAGCTGCACAACTTGGATACGAGAAATAAGGAGCTGCAGATGGAAATAACTGATCTCAAGGAGAAAGTTAGTGTCTCGCCGGCATTGTCACCGTCACGTCTCCGCTGTCACCTTTCCTCTGTCACAGGCGTGATGACTTTCCCACCACTATTTTCAGATCAATCAAGGAATCAGTGCCGCCATATCGAACTCACTCAACAAATCTCCAGCCGCTGGTAGCTACTCTCACACTCGCATATCGTCAACTCTCAGAATGCTTCAGTAATTCTACCTTTAATTTATTTAGGTCCTCCTCCAGGCGTCATTCCTCCTCCTCCAGGCGTCATTCCTCCTCCTCCAGGCGTCATTCCTCCTCCTCCTCCCCCTCCTGGAATGCCTGGTATTCCACCTCCGCCTCCTCCTCCAGGAGGGATTCCTCCACCCCCTGGTGTTCCTGCACCACCTCCTCCTCCAGGAGGTGTTCCAGGTCCTCCGCCTCCACCGGGTCCACCACCTCCCCCTGGAATGCCTGGGGCGCCACCTCCTCCTGGAATGCCTGGTGCGCCAATGGGACTTAAATTGTCAACAGCTCTTCCATCATACATCAAGCCTAAGAAGAAATATGTCCAGGACCAGCCTACCAAGAGAGCCAACTGGAACCCTGTACGTATATTGAGTACACTGCCCCCCCTGTTGCTGTCCCTGTCGCTGTATCAGACTTGTATTCCCCTGTGACAGATCAAGGCCCAGGATATTGGTGAGTCAGCGTTCTGGGCACAGACAAATGAAGATCGGCTCGGTGACAGTGACCTGTTTGATACTCTACGAACTAAATTCTCTAGTCGACCTCCACCAAGTGAGTGCTGCACTCAGATATATGTCTGCTTTGCAACGTTGCGTCTGCGTCATGGTCTGCTCTGTCTGTCGGTTTTGTTCACTGAGTGATTGTACTGCAGGTTTTAAGGCTAAGGAGGGTAAGAATACAGGCCAATTGTTGTCGGCACATTAGACACGCCCAGTTTGCTTTGACTCTTCTCACCTCTCACCTCTTTTGTACTTGTGTTTCTTTTATGAAGAGGTTTCATACAGCATACGCCATTTTATGTTCAAATATTAAATCACGTTCTGTGCACTGCATGCATATTGTGTATGATGTAATGCATTGGTGGCCCTAAAAAAAACGCCAGAAGGATTGGTAGTATGTGACTATGATCCAATCTGTTGTTTGTGCAGAGAAGAAAGATGAAGCAGACATCAGTTCAGTACAATCTAAAGAGGGAAACACTAAGAAATCATCCAAGAAAGCCAAGCAGCTGAGAGTGCTTGATGGCAAACTGGCCCAGAGTCTATCTATCCTTCTCGGCTCGGTGCGTTTACTGCGCCCTACTCACTTGTCATAGTCACTCTGCTAGACCACAGGCTTACATGATCATTTGTCATAGTCACTCTGCTAGACCACAGGCTTACATGATGGTTTGTCATAGTCACTCTGCTAGACCACAGGCTTACGTGATGGTTTGTCATAGTCACTCTGCTAGACTATAGACTTCCATGATCGTTTGTGATAGTCACTTTGCTAGACTGCAGACTTTCATGATGGTTTGTCATAGTCACTCTGCTAGACTGCAGACTTCATGGTTTGTCATGGTCGCTCAGCCGGACGATAAATGTAGTGTTATTGATATTTGTTGCAGGTTAAAGTACCGTACAAGGAGATCAGGAGAAGGATTCTGGCTGTGGATGAAGACTGCCTCACGCAGACGTTTGTTGAGCAGTTGATAAAATCACTGCCTGAAACTGGTAAGTGTTAAACCAGCGCAGGCGTCACTAACAGTACATCACTGTCGTTGACGGGGCGTCGCTGACGCTGATTGTGAGTTACTGACGGTGCGTCGCTGACGCTGACCGTGAGTTACTGACGGTGTTACAGATGCGATGAAGAGCATCGGTGAGCTGAAGGATGAGTACGATGACCTCGCTGAGTCTGAGCAGTTCTGTGTGCTCATGTCTGGAATCAAACGACTCGGCCCGCGACTCAACTCCATCCTGTTCAAGATGAAGTTTGACGACCTCCTGCAGGATATCAAACCAGTCAGTCGCGCATTCGCCTCGTCCTCCAATGAATCTACCCACCTATGTATGTGGAGGGGAGACAACTCCTTGTCATGTGTTGAGTGAGTTGATTCTGCATTATAGGATATTGTCGCTGCCACAGCAGCCTGTGAGGAGGTGAAACAGAGCGGTAAATTCAAGCAGCTACTCGAGCTGGTGCTCCTCATCGGTAACTACATGAATGCCGGCTCGAAGAAGGAACAGTCGCTGGGCTTTGAGATGAACTTCCTGACTAAAGTACGATGTTACATGAGACTGTGTGGTGCAGTACGGTGCAAAGCAGTTTTGTGTGGTACAGTGTGGTGTGACGCAGCGTTGTGTGGTACAGTGTGGTGTGACGCAGTGTGTCTGCAGTGAGGATACCGAGCATCACATGGATTATGATATTGCCCATTTTGGTTTTAGCTCGAGAACACCAAGTCAGCAGATCAGAAGCAGACGCTGCTTCACTTCCTCGCGCAGACGGTGGAATTTAAGTTCCCTGAGATAATGGACTACAGCGATGAGCTGATACATGTTGACCAGGCTGCCAGAGGTAAGTACTACAACTTACCTCCACCGATATCTTCCCTGCTGCAACAGACATACACCGCTGTCATCCACTGCAGTGTCTGACGAGATGCTGATGAAGAACCTGGGTCAAATGTCCAAATCCCTAAAGCAGCTCGAGATAGACATAAAGAATGTACAGAATCAGAAGGTTTCCACTGAAATCAGCGATGAAGACAGCTTTGCTGATGTGATGTCAGAGTTCGTGACCTTTGTGAGTAGAAGCAAACTGTTATTACATCGGAGCACCTGCTACTGGCTGTCTCTCCATATCTTCGTTTGTCTGCAGGCCAGGGAGCAGTGGGAGATATGCACTCAAATGCACGAGAAGATGCAAAGCCTTTACAAAGATCTCGCCAAGTATTATGTCTTTGATGTTAAGAAGTACACCCTGGATGAATTCTTTGGTGACGTGAAGGCGTTTAAAGAGAAGTTTTATGTATGTTTGCTGTTGTCATAGTTACGATAACCGGCTACCGGGTCGATTGATGCTTAGCAGAGATCCGTTTACCGTCTTGACTTGTAACAGCAAGCTACGAGAGAGAACCAGAAGATGAGGGAGACGGAGGAAAAGATCAGACGAGTGAAAGAAGCGAAGGAGAAAGCGGAGAATGAAAAGAGAGAGAAGATAGCGAGAAAGAAGCAGCTCATTGACCTCTCCAAGGATGATGATCAGGTCTGTTCCTGTCCGCCACTGATCTCTAAGGAGTAACGGCTCAATGATGTCTACACTGACAGCATCTCTGGTTTTAGGAAGGAGTTATGGATAACCTGCTAGATGCTCTGCAGAAGGGAACTGCGTTTAACGTACGAGATGGAGGCAGGAAACGGACGCCGAGAACAACAGGCGGTCAGTATAGAGACCCGCTGGTGATGTCAGCCTATGCTGTATTGTATATCCTCATTGTATTGCCTTACGTACTCCACCTGCTTACAGCTGAGAGGCGCGCTCAACTCCAGAAATCGAGGTCACGGTCACATGTTAACAACGGCGGAGAGTTTACTGCGAGGGAGATAGACGGATCTTTATTAAACAGTGAGACGCCGCGCAGACCTGAACGAAGGAAGAAAAGTAGACCGAGTGAGTGAGAGGAGGGAAAGGGCTGATATAACTAGTAAAACTGACCTCCTCCATTACAATGCAGCTGTATAACAGCTGTATAGTATATGGAGTTATCATCTCTAATATGACAATGACAGAGTAAGTTACTGTATGTAGAGTAAGTTACTGTATGTAGAGCTGTGATAGAGTAAGTTACTGTATGAAAAGCTATGATAGAGTAAGTTACTGTATGTAGAGCTATGATAGAGTAAGTTACTGTATGTAGAGTAAGTTACTGTATATGTAGAAGCGTAAGCACACCTGACACTGAGTCGTCTTGTTTTAGCTGACAGCATGATGCCGGAGGAGTTTGAGATGAATTAGCGTCTCGATGACTGAAGTTTTTTATAGCGAGCCAGGCTCAATCGCTTCCTATTTTCTTTCAATCAGTTGATGTGGAATTGTCTTCTCTCTTTATCGATAATCCATGCTGGATATATAGGCCTCTTAACGTTGCTGTCAGAAGCACAAGTCCATTAGTTCCTCTCTATTTTTCCATTGTATGTCATTGCTCCATACTCAGCGCCACCTGACTAGCCATTCCAATCTTAGTGTCGTCCGTTCATGGCTATTTTTGTTTACTGATTTTATGAAACTTGAAGGCCTTATAAGAAGGCATATCCACTTCTGTGATTTCTCTTACCTTCATTTGAAACCAATGAAACTATTATTCTGTCACTCCAGCCCTGCAGCTGCTTACACACTCACAAACCAACTCGGCTTTCTCTCAGTATAGCCTCATTGTAGTATGGGGCGCAGAGGTTGAATTGCATTGTTGTATCATTGGAAAAGCTGAAGTAAACAGCTAAAGCCAGCTGTAATATAGGGGCAGAGCACTATACTCTGTCCGTCACTGACCTGCTTATAGCATAGCACTCAAAATGACTTTCAACAGTAAAACAACCAGCGCAGAGCTGGCCTGTGTTTCTCTCCCTCCTCGAAGTGAGACTATACATGGGAAATAGAATGTCTCTTCTCTCATCTAAAACAGGTGTTTACCTGCTAGTCACTGGCTGTGTATGGTGTGACTCCGCTGTTGTTGACAAATTTTAGGTGGCATTGATGAGCTGTATGAATAGTTGCCATGGTAGCAGTTACTCTGATTGAAAGGAAATAAGTGGATGAGCTGAGTCAGTCAGGTGTGATGAGGTGCAACAAGATATTTATATCAGCTGGTGGTGACGAAATCATAGAATGATGTCCATTACCATCTGTGACTCACTGATGGTTTCAATAGAGAGGGTGCAAGGCAGGTTGCTGCAACATAACCAGATGGTATTTTGGTAGTTAGAGGTGTGGGTGAAGATTTGGTTGAACCGCTGAGGCGTATACTCACACAGGTACACATAGTCTGTCACTGGCAGACACCGGCAGGTGGGTGAGAGGTACTGAATCTGCTTACGTAACTCCTCTTCAGAAAAGCTACCAAGGTTGTTAGTTTACTTCAATGATCTTCTTACGGACTCTTTTATCCTGCTGAACTGACCTTTGTTTGTTGTCAACGCCTTTATTCTTGCATCTGGCATGCCTTTCTTCTACATGACAATGCAAGTCTCTTTGCCAGATACTGCTCCTGCTATACACTCTGGGAGAGAGTGGGATCAAGTCATTTGAGCCTGACACTCCAGCGCAGGTGCTCTACCTCGCTCTCTCTGGTTCACTGACAAAAGCAGTTTATTTCTCCATCCTCTCACTCTAGTACTGGAACCTGTACAGCAATGAAAGTCTTCATAGGGATATTCCTGTGCAGCTGCATCGCAGGCTCACTGGGTTACACGTGGATGGGTCTAGTGCCAGGTACGTCATCTATCAGCCACCTCCTGTCACCTACTTACAGGAGTACTTACTGTCACCTAGGTATGTGAGTACTTACAGCTACGTATATCAGTGTTTGCCATTTCTGATCTCCGTAGAGTGTGGCATTACTTCGGATGAAACGGTGCAGCGGAAGGGGATATGCGAGGAGTGTGAATGTGCTGGTGAATACACTACTTGCAGTGGGTAAGTGACACCCATTCATTAGTCTCACTCAGAAATTTGGGAATTTCCATGTACCACAGATTTTTTTCAGATGTATCTCGGAATACATACACATGTCAGAAGATGAGAAGGCAGCCGGTTGTAGCATAACAGAGCCTGACCTGTCACTGGACTATCCAAAATGCTGTCGACGTAAAATCGTCTGCCCAAAAGACACGACAAATCTGATCACAGATGTGAACTGGAAGAGACTGGACAATCTCCTACCTCGCAGAAGAACATAAGTACTGCGATTTCATGCGTGAATTGTCACTGTGTATTGAGTGGATACAAATATTTAACAAATAAACCGCACCGTAAGACATGTAAGCAGTATAAACAGAGAGAATAAGGATAAATGGACTAGCTGTCATCGTCTACAATGTAGTCAACCTTCTGATGAACGCGTTTGCAGCCGGTAGCGGAGTAGACTTCAATATCATTTGGTATAAAGCGCAGCGTCTTCAGCACGCGTTCTTTGATATCTACACCGGGGTTGGAGCCGTGTTTGAGTCGATAGTTATCCTCGATACACTGCTCGACATGCTTGCGCTCCAGAGGAAGGAAAGGTACGTAAGATATAAATCCTTTCTGTATCAATGCTGAATCCTTCAGGCCCCCTGGATCAACAGCATAATATTATTTAAGGAGTTACTGATCTACTAGACTGCAGTGCAGCATTACTAGTACCTTTCTCTTGGAAGGCGCTGGACAGCAAGGTATCCTCTATATCCTTCAGTTCGATATGCTCTCGAGGCTGCGCTGACAGCCAGTGTTTGTACGTCTCATCAAACAGCACCTTACCGCCGGCGTTACTAGAAATTAGAGAATACAGAGTAGATACGGACCCGGGATCTGCTGCCTGTATCACAGCTCCTTGACCTTCACCTCCTATGGTGTGTCTATTTCTCTTCTAGGGTCACAGATATATGACTGACTATATGATATACACCAGTAATATAGCTACTATTCATTCCTTCACTCAATAAGGATGAGGCATTGTAATATTGCAATGAAAATAACGATCGATAAAAGTTCGGTGATCAAGATCGTTTTTTTTAATGGTGGCGAGACAAAGTATTGCAGTAAGAGTGGAGAAAATTTTTTTATCACATTGAAGGATAAATATGGAAGACACAAACACATGATTATGTTGGCAATTTATTGGGAGCCGAAATCAGCTTTTCAGAACACGTTTTGCATATACTCGACTAGAAACAAAC
>ERZ1740065.1242-NODE-1242-length-15055-cov-11.700933_pt1 | contig 15055 bp, 17 predicted proteins | sample MGYA00581738_ERZ1740065 | MGnify/ENA primary metagenome ERZ1740065 (study PRJEB43018, sample SAMN04849749) | marine metagenome | isolation source: floating plastic debris | place: Pacific Ocean | collected 2008-09-01 | study: EMG produced TPA metagenomics...
CCTGACTTTCTTCTCTTCTTGTGTTCTCCTGAGTTGTTCGTTCTGACCATTCGTCTATCACCTGCCCACTACCTGCCTATCACCTGCCCACTACCTGTCTATTGTATACTCATCTCATCAGGATTGTATCTTCTGCATTGTAGCCGGTACCAGTGTTTCTCGGATTTCAGAATCTCTCGGCTGTCTCAGTTACTGTTTTGAAGCTCTTCCTCCTGGAAGAGGTGGGTAAACTGCTCTGATCATCCATTTCTGCCATTTTCTGTCCTTCACATTGCTGTACTGTGAAGCAGGGAATGTTGCATCAATCTTACATTTGTGACTTGTCACAAAGTTTTGTGACAAGTAATATATTTTTGTATTTCTTGCAACTAGTGTAGAGAAAATTAATAGAAGAAAAATGTTTGTGAGTTCAATTTTTGCGATTGGGTGGAAAGTGACCGAAAATGAAAAAAGCAGACGAATGCTAAAGTTTCCTGTTTTACCGGTTTTATTCCAGAGGCCGAAGAACCATGTAATATTCTCACAGATGGTACTCTTCTCATCTTGCCTGCTCCTCTGGAATGCTGAAGCAGTAAGCGTCTATGACTAGCATATATCTTCTAATTCTTGCTGCCATCATCTCTATCATTATTATTCTTCTTTCCAGGCATCCATAAAGACCAGTTCTTACTTCTGGATTCTGATGCATATCACATCCTCTGGTTAGTATGGAAAACTCTGTGTCTCTGTTGTAGTCAGTGTTGTAGTCAGTGTTGTAGTCAGTGTTGTAGTCGGTGTTGTAGTCAGTGTTGTTGTTGTTGTTGTTGTTCTTGCCATCACTTTAGCACACTAATATAAATGATTCTCCCATATAATATGACTTGATTTGTGAAGGTTTTTGCGGAGTGTTTGAATATGTCAACCCAAACGAGTCAATGGACAAGGAAGGCATCCTTGTAGTGAACCATCTGTTCGGGTGAGTGTTTTGCACCGTTTGAGGATGAAAACCACAAATATTCACATCTTACCGCGTAGCATGTATCCATGTGTCACATCGAGCAGTATGGTAATAGTACAGGTAATAGTACAGGTAATAGAATAATGTCAGAGATTCAGGCTATACAGTCTCTCATAGAGTCCGTATTCTTATCTTTGTAGGTTTCTGAGTTTGGCTCCTTGCACGTTCTTCTTTGGTGAGTTTCTCTGTAAGAATTTGCATTACACTTTGACAATATCCTCTGCAGCTGAAATAAGCTTACTGTTGTAACACCTGTCCTCACTTGTTACCAACGCCTACATGTCGTACTTGTGATTCACATACTCTGTCAGCCATTTGCAATCTATCAGCGGTTAATTATCTCGCAGGAGATTTACAGGCTGCCAGGACCTACCCTAACCTCTATTTCTCAAAGTTCTATGTCGGAGTAATTCTCAGGTATTGTATTTCATATCTTTCATATCATAAAAAGGAAAAGCACCGCAAGCTTCAATCTATAGTAATGGGCATGGAGTTGTCTTCTTCCCCTGTTTCTGCTATAAATCTGATTCGCTGATCGTTTCATATGCCTAGAAACTTTATAGGGAGCACTATATATACATGCCTACTGTATTTCTCAATCTATGAGTACCTACTGTATTTCTACAAATATGCGAGAGACTTGGATCAAAAGCAGATTCCAAGTCAAGTTTCCTTCAGATGCTGTTTGATACTTACCTATTGGTATTGTTCAGCTCAGTTTACTTACGCTACCAGTTCCTCTGTTTCCTTCAGTGGACTGTTCAGTGCGTTCACCTGCACTCTCTACATCAAATTGCTGAGTCATGACTTCAAACAGTCTGTGGCGTCTGCTGGCCACTCCAAACATCTGAACTCAGTAGCAGGCTACATAGCGATGTCCCGGGTTAGTACCACCTCCCCCCTCTACCGTTTATATCCGACTCAGAAATTGATGCTATACTGATGTCTTTCTATATAACTGTAGATTACTGCTGCCATTCTATCTCAGTTGGTGTTTGAAGAAGTAAATATTTCCTCTTTATTATGGTGAGTCCAACAGTGTGTACTCATAGTTGCTGTAATATGACAGATATACTACCAACTGTAACCTATGCTAACCCGCAGGTGCTCCATGGCCTGTCTTGTTGTTCCGGCTATACAGTCTAGTGAGGAGAACTCGGATGAAATAGATGAGAATTCGCCAGAGAGTGTGGAATACCATCTTGTATGAGAAGACAACTCTAGATGAATGTACAAGCATGACATCAACTATTTCTTATCCAGCTATTCGTGGCATGAGTAGATAGATTCCTAGTCATCATCAAATATTCTTTCTTACTACAGTTTTCTACCATGTTTCGTAACTACATCACATACAGTCTGGGTGAACGATGAGTCATCAATCCGGTCTCTTGATGATGCCCTGTCTGAAATAGACTACTAGCAATGGGGAGAGCAGCTAGGTGCAGCGCGGCATATCTTATAGCACTGTAGGCACCTTTGCTCTGCGTTTCCATTAGGTGGACAGGTGGGAAATATCAGCCTGTGGATTCAGTTGATAGGCAGTCCAACCTATCTCGGTAGCAGATTAACATTCTACTTCCATGTATTTATTCCAGAATCTTCTCTGAATATCGTTGAGTTTATGACTCTCAGGAAGGGAATCGTGTTTCACACGGTGCAGTGAAAGTGCATCATCACATGCGCCATTAGGACAGTGCTATCAGCTCAGGCTGAGTTCTCTAGTGTCGGGCATAAATACATATATTCATTCACTTGTCACCATGAGACAGGACTGCCAAGGATCTACAGTCCCCTTTGGAGTAGTCCTCTCCTGAAGCTGTACTGTACAATATGTTACGAGTGGTAGCCAGATGCTGTGATGAGATCTAATTGATGGTATGCTGCTGACTCTGTGTGAAGCTATGGGATCATTCTAGCCTCTTCCATTATGTGGTAGGATCAAAGACCTTCACCTTCGGAAGTTGAAGGTCTTTGGTTGGATGACCTATAGCCATCACAAACAACCAGCTCCTCCCAAATTGGAAAGTACTTGTACATCCCATAAGCAGTGCTTTCACAATGGCACTTGCATAGCTTTGGTCACAGTACAACACTTGTGTAATCTGTTTGGAACTCAGTGGAAAGTACCTATATCTCATGCTGTAGCCAAATATATCATCATGCTTTAGGTATTTACAAAACTCCTATAATGTGAGCGGGAGGTCCGGTGGTAATTGTCTGCTCATGCCTCATTACTGTCCTATTGCTGACCTGTTTATCTGGACTAGCAGCGCTATGCCCCACATGGGTTAGAAATAAGCATCTTATTCCACTACTATCATAGCAACCCCGCCCCATATAGGTCATACATATAGGTCATACATATAGGTCATGCAACCCTTTGTATAGTCAGCATCAGACTTATGGTGTCAACAGTGCTTAATGACTCATTGTTTACATTGAGCACATGGCCCAAACAACAGGCATAACCTCACAAAGAACATCACAAGGAAGCCAAACCAGTTGGCATAAATATTGATGTACTAGTAAATGAGCAGTGAATGTATTGTAAGATACGACACAGCTGAGCAGGTGAAAGGTAGCAGGGCTGATTATATCCGAGTTCAGGGATGTGAGAGAATCTATCAACTACTCATATTCTTACGATCAGCAGCAACATGACGTGCCGATAATAACAACAAATATCAAACTTTGATCAAACGTTTAAAACTAATTCAAAAAAATATGAACATCAATTGATCCGAAGATAAGTACGTAGCTGATTTAATCCAATTGTCAACGATATGCACCACAGAGGGCGCTGCGTGATTCAAAAGTAGAGTGATTTAGTGAGCATGGACGTGATGCATGGACTCTGTTTTTTCATGCTCATGTATTCGGGCCGAGCGTTAGACTCGAACGTATACGAGACCATTCTGTTTACTCTAGTCAAACACTGCAGGAACTCGAGCCGGCGGCCATCGTGTCTCATTACCTCACAGAACGCCTGAACGAACCAGGACCCGTTGCTGCAGTTCCTCCATGAGTAGTAACCTGTAAATCGCGTAGCAGGTTGTTGACAGGTGTCAGCAAGTTTAGTTAAACTCCTAGATGATGAGACACCAACCTGGAACTACGGAGTAGGCGATCAGGAAGTCGGATTCTTTGGCGATCTTGTAGACAGGCTTTGCTGATGTCCTTGCATCATCTGCAAATGTCCTCCCTTCATCCAGTTCTGAACCTCTGCAGGCCTGCGACGAGCAGAGAAAATAGTCAATAATTCGCTGTAATAACTTGATTGTGAGAGCTACTCAATTGTTTCAGATGGACACATGCCGCCAGCCCTGATAACCCTATTACCTAGGGTTGATATCTACCTGCAGCAGGAATATCTTGGGCTTTCCAATCAATGATTGTGATCCCCGCTCCTTAAAGGGAGCCAGGAGAGTATTGATAGACACAGGGCCGTCTATGCCGTATATGTGGTCCTCATCGCCGTGTGAAAGGATAGCAACAAACAAGCAATCTGAATCGTTGTAGTCTAGGGCTGCCACTGAAACATCAATCACTAATATTGATCTCTACCTGCACACGACTCATTATTGCAGGCAAGAGGTTGTTACCTTTACTCAGCAGCTTGATCATAGACTGATAGGGCAGATCGTTCTCCACTATTATATGATCCTCTTTGAACCCCATAAATCGCAGCGTTTTCCTCAAGTTATCCCTATCCACATCAGATCCAGCTCTATTTCCCATCTCAGTCATGGGTAAGAAGTTCATGTTGTTTATGATGACAGCGTGTCCGCGGCTCCTAGTAAATAGAAGCTACTAGTGACAGATCAGCAGCAGGTGGGTTAATTAATGTGGCGGAATATGTCCGAATCGCACTTCTCACCTGTGCCTCATGTTGTACTCAAAATCCTCATCACTCAAATCAGAGTACTTCTCTTCCTGCACTAACATCGGTGCTGGGCCTACCTTCTTATCGTCCTTGTACTTTGATAGTTGAGGGCGAGCATCTTGCTCATCTGTCGCACTTGTCGCCATTTTACCTTAGTTCTATAACAAATGCAAGAATCACATGCAAGAACTACTGATTTTTTAAGCAATGTGCTTGAAATGAGATAGGTAGTTTCTTTTATAGGATGAGGGTAGGTATTCCAGATACAGCTATGGCAAAAACATAAAGTAATTTTCATATTCCATTCGCACAAGCCCTTATATACTCACAAATAAAGGTACGTTGATTGCGATATCGTTGGCTGAATGGCTGATAGCAATATAAGACGATCAGAATGAAGAGAAAATAAGTCAACAGACAAGTTTTCCTGTGCTTACTCAGTTTCCAGTCTCAACAGTCTCGTTACACCGAAGACCTTCCTCTTGCCAATGACGTTATATTGGAAATCCTGCGCTGCATAGTTATTGACTATACCGTAGTGGTGCAGTTTCATTACAGCTGACCAATTGGCGAGTAGATAAATAGGTCAAACAAATTCTACTTAATAGCATTTAGTGCTGATCTAGTAAAGTAATAAATGACGAAACACGCGACTCGGAGCGGTGTAACTTCTAACCAAAGAACTTACACTAGTAGTATATAAGTTCCTCGCTACCGACGCGACGTGTTTTATGATCGCGCCAGTCCAGTTTGTCGTCATACACCGCTCCGGTGTTCAAATGGAGGAAGGCAGACGCACTTTGTATGCACTATATGGATGTGCATGCTGAGCATCAATTTTCCAGCTCTATGATTTTACTAGCAGGTCTTTCATTTTCTGAGGCAGCTAATTCTATTTACAGCCAACAGGTAGGGGAGGGGTAGGGCTGTGTGCACCACAGTCTTAGGCCCACAGAAACTAATCAACTGCATGCCCATAAATGAAGCCTTTTCAAGTCAGCGTGTCCTAGTTTTGCCTCTAGATTCCTGAAATCTACAATGTATGCCATTTGAACTTGGCAACACTGCTGACTGTGGCAGAACATGACAGTCTGTAACATTGTTACTGAACGAGAAGCAGCCACATAGTGGTGATGAGTAGATCTGTCCATGAAGGAGGCCAGCAGACAGACTCCCAGTTCCAAATTGATGCAGTCAATGAATTAATGGGCTCAAACTAATGATGTATTAAAATATAAAGAGTACAGGAAATCTGATTAATGATGTGGATACGGTTAGTGAACGAGTTTATCGTAGACAGACATCAACATATCCAGGTTCTCAAGGCTATGCTGGTGATTATCAGTTTGCTTGGTCATATCATTGACTGTCTTGTGTAACTCCTCCAGTTTCTTCAGCTCCGCTACACTGGCCGTCTCAAGCAAGTCTATCGCCTCATCTACGTCCTTCGTCTGCCTCTCTCCTTCAGCTTTGTAATATTCTATTTTTGCTTTCGCTTTAACCTTCAGGTCTTCCCATGATTGCTGCAATACCAATGAATGTACACGTGTGAGTCCAAGGAAAGCGTTATGAGGTGGCGATGACAGTGAATCATTCAGCACAGAGCTATATAATACAGCCCATTGTTCCAAAGGGTGATTAGGAATTCTCGATGCCCTATGCCTGATCAATGCATGAGCTATGAGTCTCACCCTCTACGGCTCTGGTCTCACCTTCCCTCACACTTCTCAGTCTGAGTCAAAGTAAGGGGGTACTCAGACCCCAACTAAAATCACAGTCAACCTCACTGCCAGCGCCGCAGATATTGACTGCCAACAGCAGGAGGCCAGTAATGATGCTGTCAGAATAGTGTCTAGTGTTCGGGAGGGAGGGGGGGGGGTCTCACCGCCCTCAATAAAGCCATCATTATCGTAACCTAATGACATGTATTTTTGTGGGAGGAGGACAGACTAAATCAGGTGACATGAAGACATGTAATAACGTTGCCCTGTAATCTCAGAAGATCGGGCAGCGTAGATTTACCAATACTGCATATTTTTGCAGCCACAAGAGGCTGATAACAACTACCTGCAGTTTGCTGTCAATGCCACAGACCTGTCCAAAGTTTTACTTGAAATCAAATTCTATACAGATCGCTCTCTGACACACTTTAAATCTGTGTACGCAAAACACAGTTGTATCAAGAGTCAAACTTATATTACCTTTGAGCAAAAAAGTCATCTTTTAACACAAACAAAGACAATAGCCGAGAACCTTCCAGCTATTCACCCCTTTATATCCACTAATTTCCTTCCGTACAGATATTACATTATATTATATTATTGTACATTATATATTTTCCACAAGTAATCTGTGCAGTAGAAATTTTCCCAATTGGTTATTATGAAATGTACTCGAAGAGTACTGGCGGTTTACATGATAATTTTATAATACCTCAGATTGCCTCAACTCCGCCTCCTTCTCTTCCAGTTCAACCATAGCCGACTGCACAGCGAAGGATGTAGACTTGTTATCTGCCATAGCTTTCTGTCAATAAGAACAAACACCTCAATATATTAGTTTGGATGTATGCCAAAGTATCGTCCTGCTACTATGTAACATGAGGCTCCACGTGAAAGAAGAGATGATATCGCAGTCATTGCAACGTAGCCTGGGAGTTCAGAATCCGATCAGAATCAAAGTAATATTTGAACTACTATGGAGCTAGGTCTGCACCACTGAATGCAAATTAGCAGTGAATAATAGCATGGAGAAGAGTTGGAAGCAAAGTCGCTAGAATTGCGTAAATAACCACTTGCCAACACCTGTATAGAAGACACCTACATGTGACAGGCACTTTTCATACATTACTTATCATGTTGGGGAGACGCAGCTACACCGTCTTTCCATTACCTCAACTTTCTGTTTGAGAGAGGATATGGCCTTGCGATACGACTCCTGCTGCGAGCGGCATTTCCTCTCCAGCTCTTCATAAGCACGGTCCGCCTGACACACCTTCTCTGTCAAGTCCTTCAGTGCTGCTCGACTCTCTTCAACAGCCTCATCCGCCGCAAGCATAGATTTGGTTTTCACTAAGTAGGGCTAGAATTATCATAGAGGACACCGTCTTACCGCCCCGAGACATGGTAAAATACTTAATGAAGAGCTGAGGCTACCTGAACGATTTGACCGTGTTTCTCAGATACTTTCCCGACGCCAGCCTTGAGATGAAGGTCGTTGGCAATCTCCTCTCCCATGACGCTATACACTTCCTGGTTGAATTTGCGACACATCGAATCCACCTGAATAGCAAAGAGTAACAATGACACAGCGGTATTGAAAGCACAAGAATGTCAAGAAAAAGAAATTCTCATGTGCCAAAGTGCTAACATTATCGATGTTATTATGAGCTTCCCTCACAGCCATCACTGGGGAGGGAGGAGGGAGGGAGGGGGAGGGGGGGAGGATAGTAGTACAACAGGAACACTAGACTGCCAGACATCAACCAACTCCTCACAGTAACTTGACATGAAGCACAGTATTCTCTCCCGACATGAAGTGTGATAGGATCGAACCTCCTGCAGATGCTGTGTTTTCTTTATCTCCGCGTCCCAGATGTCGCTGTCAAGTTCTGCACCCTGAACGCTTATGTTTTCCATCTGTTTCTCCAGATCCGTCTGCTGGGCTTTGAATTGCGAGAGCTCATCCACCGACATCTCTTGATTATCAAACTGACGTTCTACAGAGGCAGACGTACAGATGATCACTTGCTAGCACTTTACACACCACTGTAAACGGGACATTTTAGCGAGCATAGTTTTCGCATTTTAATCTGCCACAAAACTTTTGCGGAAATATATTTTGCGTTTCTTGCAACCAGTATATAGAAAATCAAACAGAGAAATATTTGCACATTCAGTTCATTACTAGCGATCAGCTGAAAACGCAAAATTTTCGTTTCACAGTAGCGCTGTGACATACTATGCTCGGCACAGATTGCCTGCTTCTCTGCGAGTAGAGCCTGCAGACGTTGGGTCTCCTTCTGCTTTGCCTCCAGCTGTTGGCTGCTCGTGTTGATGTAAGCATCAGACTTTGCACAAAACTCCGTCAGTGATTCTACCGTCTTCTTCATCGCGGCTATCTGTTCTTTCATCTGTTCCACATCGCCAACCTGCAATAAATCACCGCCATTGTTGGTCTGACCAACTCAACATAAAGCAGTAAGTACAGCAGTACATACAGCAGTAAGTACAGCGGTACGTACAGCAGGAAGTAGATCCGTCTTACCGGTTCATTTTTTATTGACTCTAGTTTTTTTAGCTGTTCGTCATGCTGCTGCCTGAGCCTGTCCACGGCAGACACGATGTCACTCATCATGGACTCTCGCAGCCTCTCGTCAATGTCCTCCGCCTCGTTGGGATTAGTCAGCGCTTCCATCGCCATGCTCTAGTAACACAGCTAGTGATGAGCATCAAGGTCAAACTCACCACCAAGAACACAAGCTACACATCTCCCTCCATCCAACAGTAGAGATCTGCCGAGAGCCTATGCTATGCTCTCACATGCAGTGCGGCACTCACAAGGACCAATACCTCGTCATGTGGACTTGAGGGATGAGGAGCAGGTGGCTAGAGCGAGTAATGTACCACGATGGCGAGTAACGCACCACAATGGCGGGTTGAGTTGGCTGGAAGTCGATGGCTTCTTGGATACCGCGGCTGAGCCAGATGAGGGCGTGGAGGAGCAACGGCCACGTGTGTGGCGCAATGGAAACGAGCGTGGACTTCTTCAGTGTGTGCGGATATCCTTGAGAAAGGCGATAAGCTTGCCGTCAGTTGGCATTGCAAACATGATATGAACGATTCAATGAAAACAAAACTAGAAAACTGCAGAACCAGATTGTATAGCGGCGGTAAAACGATAGTGAAAATGGCGACCACAAATCATCGTTATCATTGTATGTCTATAGGAGTTGTCTTCTCATTTTTGGGATTGGTATCATTCTTATCTATTGATGAGTTTGAAGGAAATGGTAACACCCTCATCGCCATCAAATCCGGCTCCACAGCATGACAGGTGCAGCAATCACATCATTCAAAATAATTTATTTTCTGTATTGGAGTACTTGATTTAGTACGCAATGTATTACAATACAGCCTTCATTGTATTTACACTAGTGCTGGTTCGATTATACATTTTGGCTTCTATTGCGATTATAGCATGAGAGGACCGGTATCGACTATTTACTTTGAGTTCAGGAAGGATAGATTACTGTACAATATGTCGCCTCAGCGGAGGGAAAAAGTGGAGAGTTTTTGAGTATCACTCCAGTTGCTGTCAGTTCCTCCGTGAAAAGCATCACTATGAAAACTATATCTGTTTGTAGTGAATAGCTGACTAATGACAGCTCATTTCATACGATTATACAATCCACAGATTTTCCAATCATTGGAAGGTTGTTGGAGTCACGATTAATCGTAAAATCAACCAGCACTAATTTGCGCCTACTAGTATTTGAGCTCGACATTCAGTACAATGAATGCACCGAATGCACTAGAACTACTACCAGGTGATCTGCTCCCTCCCTCTCTCTCTTTCACCCGCCCCCTGTCTCTCCCTCTTTCCTCCTCTCTCTCACCCCCTCCTTCTCAGCCCCTCCCTCTCTCACCCTCCCCCTCCCCCTCTCACCCTCCCCTCTCTCTCTCTCTCCCTCTCTCACCATCCCTCTCTCATCCTCATAAGAACATAGAAGAAGAATACACCTCACCCAGGCATTTCATGATAGTTGGAATTGCCTCCTCGTGCTTAGTGGGAATGTCATAGGACGGCATTATATGCGTTACCATGAACTTGAATATATCCACGAACATCTTACATGGGGGACACTGCATCATCTACAGTGTACATAGGAAATCTCAGTTACTCATTACTATGAGGAACGCAACATACACTGGAGTACTGGTTCAGCACGGAGGTAGACTCAGTCAAATCGTCAATCAAACAATGATATACTAAGAGATCGTAAGTTGAGATGTCTTTGTTGAAAATCAAGTGACATGAATTGGAACACCGATTGTAAGTTAATTTAAAGGTGTGTTTACATTGCCTGGTTATCGTTAGGTCGGATTTGCCCGGTTATCACGAAAACCTGAGCATGAGTATCCGAGATGCTTTTACACGGCTCGGTAATGTCCTGGGCTTTTTTGCATCCCACAATGCACCAAATCCGAGCAAAAAATGGCTCCAGAGCCAAAGCAAAATCTGAGGTAAAAAATTCGAGGTCGGGAATGGGAGTTGCCTCCCTTCTCAATAACCGGCCTTTCCCGAACGCTCTAAACTGGGCAAAACCAGGCAGTGTAAAAGCAGCTTTAGGCTGCTGAATAGGATGAGGCTGGAGTATGTAATGTGATGAGAGTATCAACCTTGGGTGTCAGTGCATCGATGGCTGGATAGTTCATCATCCTCAGAAACGTTAGTAGTTCTTTGATGTTCTGACCTTTCTCGGATTTGAAGTCGGGCAACTTCTGCGCCACCCCATCTTGATAGAGACTGCTGCGGGCACTTCTTGCACAGCTCTGCCTCTCACCACTATCTGTAATGGCAGTATGTAGGACAAGTTGCAGAGTTGGCTAGCTGCATAATTACCATATGTTGCTAACTCTCTGTTGGCGGTAAAGTGGAATGTAGTTTTGTGATAAAAATCTCAGTTATGAGTAGTAGTTAAGTTACCGCTTCGGATTCGTCGCTCCGATGATGCTACAAGTAGAAAAGTAAATCAGCGTGAGCCCAAGTTATGTGCAAAGTTCTTATTAGTTCATGACTTCGAGCAGCAAAACTGAAGGGTGAAAATTGTCGCGCACAGAGATATAAAAAATAGGTGGCTGGAGACGGGACTAGTTTATATATTTTTATGAGAACAGTGTCAGATTATCTGAAGCAACCAGTGCTACTGTTGCTGAGACATACAGAATATTTTTATAACCACCTCGTAGCCCAGTACCACTCTGAACAAACACTGTTCGATCGGAAGTACATGTATACCTGATCGTCGAAACATCCTTGCCCTGTTCTGCGCTGTTCTGTATTTACCGCCGTGAAGTTTAGCGGAAGATGTATGGAAGCGGACATATGATTGGCTCAAACTTGAAACCCCTGCTGCAGTCGAACTGGTCATTGATTGGCCAGTCTTGAGGGAAAATATGACCTAACTTTGTAATCTATTTAAACTACCGAATCAGAGTGGTTTCCGGAAATGGCGCGAACTATTCAACCATAAATAATTCTATCAATCTATTCAACCAACTCCTCTTCACATTCTTCATGAAGTAAGCTGCTCTTTTGTGCGATAATGTTTATCTACGTCTTTAGCAGGGCTTAAATTGTAATTTTCTTTGTAAGGGGACTCTAGCGGCCTTTGAAAATGGTGTCAAGCCTATTGTCATGCATAGGTGCATAGTCAGTCTGAACTGAAGTGTGGCACAGAAACAGCGAAATACTGATTCACATATGGCAGGCAGCCAGCTGCTGCAGTTGCTACCCACAGATGAAACTGTGAGCAGAAAGGACCTGATGTTGAAATTCCTTGTGGTAGAGATTGTGGTCTGTGGGTTTTAAAGGGACCGAACGTTCCCTCTAAATGTGGCTGTAATTTTCTTGCAGGAACTGTGTTCCCTCTAGTTCCTGCTGAATTTAAGCACAGGTCTTTAGTATGACTGTTGGATATGAATTGGGTATTAGATGAGCTAAACACGGTATACTATACAGATAATATGGATGGTCTATGATGCTAATTGACATTATTTGGCATCTCACACCTGTCTGCTTCTCATGCATGGAACATGCTCTGAGCTACAGTACGTAACCCGACACCGAAAAGCGTGACACACTAGTAGGCGTTTTTATCAGATATCTCGAAGACTATGTTGTTTGACGTCAATTAACGTCGTTTTGTTGTATTGCTGTACTTGTTTGCATACCTAGTCGCAGGTGAATGTAAGCCGATCGTCCCATCTGAGAGTGTGACTTGTTTAAATATTATGGCTGAGGAGGCCGATTTCAACCTAAAGAAGCTGTTTAAATTTGGAAAGAAGTTGGAAAAGGACCAGCCAGCCCCCTCTGTCACAAAGAGAGTGACTTACAAAGACCTGGATGACGATTCACTCTTCGAGTATGACATGAGACATGAGTAAGCATGGCTGTACTACTAGTGAATATTGAGCGCTGTGGGTAGTAAAACGCTGGAAAGAGCTGCTAGCCAACTATGTTAAGATGTTGAAAATGCTGATGTCTATGATGATGTCTATGTTGATGTCTATGATGATGTCTATGCCGATGTCTATGATCTTATCTGTGATTATGTCTATGATTTAGACGGAGAGGAAGGGCGGTTATCATCAACAATGAAGAGTTTGAAAAAGAAAAGAGAAGAGAAGGGTCCACCAATGATAGGAATCAACTGGTGCACACATTGAAGTTCCTGGGGTTCAAAGACGATGACATAACAGTCCGAGATAACTTGTCACGCGCTGAAATGATTACTCTGATGACTGAAGGTAACTTCTGATAAAAACAGCGTTGAGGCTTCAATCTGCCTGCCTGCTACACAATGTACCTCACAGTTTCAGGGGAAGACCACTCCAAACATGACTGTCTCTTCATTGCGATCTTGTCTCATGGCGATGAAGATAGCATCTGTGGCAAGGACGCACCTGTCAGGATTGACGAGCTCTTACATCTCTTTAAAGAGCGGAGAGTCAAGGGTCTTGTTGGCAAGCCCAAGATATTCCTCTTTCAAGTGAGTCAGCCAGCTCATGTTTACTCTGAGTGTATTAGCACCTCTCCACCCAAAACCAGCTGCAATGTATCGGCCACAGCATGATGGCTGATCTGTGATGTATCTTCTGACTGACTGTGTGTGTTGCTGTAGATGTTTGCATCACACAAACCTGTAGCCTCTCTGAGCTATGTATCTAGGTCTCATTATTGCAGTAGCAAGCATTGGATCATGTTTGGCTTATTGAGCAATTCCTCCTCACATCATTGTTAGGAAGACAAAATACAAACATAGTGGGAAAGGCTGTAGTTGAAAACAGGACCTGATGATGCAGTCTGATTTATATAGTATAGTATGGGTACACTGAAACTGCAGCGAAGATGTGAGAGGGAGGGGGAGCTGAGAGGCGGAAGGGATGGTGAGACGCGGGAGGAACGGTGAGAGGCAGGAGGGAGGGGGGGAGCACGCTACCTGAGGAAGAGTATTCCATCTGTTTCTCTGTTTATGTGTAGCTGATGACTCAGTCTAAACTGGATAGCATAGTTGTGTCCACAGACTTTCGATTGCACACCCTAGAACGCGGTCTATGGACAAGTGTGTGAGTTCATGATACTGTAGAGCACCACTGTCTTCCCTTGGCTAAATTGCGCAGGCTTTCGCAGTCTAGACTCCTTTTTCATCTATATGGCTAGGTTCTCTGAGAGAGAATATTGAGCCCCAAAATTTGAATACTATCGATGGAGTAATTCTCACAGGCGTGCAGAGGGAGCAGCTCTGATACCGGATGGGCGTATGAGACTGAATCTAGTACTACATCCGACACTAAGATACATAGAATCTCGAAGGATTCGGATATCATACTATGTTACTCGGCAACCAAAGGTATATATATACATGACTATTGGCGTGTACAGCTGCTTCACTCTGATAGTGGACACTCTAGTGTCTATTTCAGGCAGGTCAGCATTCAGAGACCCGACTGACGGTTCATGGTTCATCCAGACTGTTTGCGATGTTTTGCTGAGAGACGGTAGGAAATTGGAGTTTAAGGAATGCATGACTAGAGTCGATCTACTGGTGTCATTCTACCGCGAGTCTCTGGGGCAGAAGCAGAGTCCGTGCTTTATCTCAACAATGACAAAGAGCCTCTACTTCTACTAGTGATGTCTGCTGCGTATGCTCTCACACTCTACACTCTAACTTCTCAGTGATGTCATACCTGCATTGACTGCCATGTGTAATTCAAGCTGATTTCTTTTTCCACTAGCAAATTATTAGTACCAGGCAAACGTTCACTTCAGTTTTCCATTTGTGTGTTTCTAGCTCTGTCCATAGCCTCAAAGCCAACACATCATGTAGCTGTCTTTCAGCTTTATTAGGTTAAGCCGGGTTCTCACTTACCTGCAATGGTATCGGCGAT
>ERZ1740065.1243-NODE-1243-length-15047-cov-11.449973_pt1 | contig 15047 bp, 10 predicted proteins | sample MGYA00581738_ERZ1740065 | MGnify/ENA primary metagenome ERZ1740065 (study PRJEB43018, sample SAMN04849749) | marine metagenome | isolation source: floating plastic debris | place: Pacific Ocean | collected 2008-09-01 | study: EMG produced TPA metagenomics...
ATGGTTAGCCAAAATTTAGAAAAACATGTTTGCTACGTTTTCAGCTTGACAGGTTGGTAATTATGCCGAGGACCTGTATAGCGGACTGTAGGACCTGTATAGCGGACCATTATGCTCATCTTCAGTATATGGTGATGTTCAATAGGTCTGGCCTCTCTTCAACCTAATGTTTATTATCTGCATAAGTGTTTGGGGTTAGCCCTTGTGAATAACAGGTGTAGCTCTTGAGAATTTGAATGATAAGATTGCAGTGTGTTTGCCCTGTAGCTAGCCTCACTACACTGAGAGAGGGAAAACTATTACACGGAATACTCCTCTCACTTTCAACTCCTCCTGCAAGCTGTTTTATGCGAATGAATTTGGCAGCGAAATGTTCAATTTATAATTCACCTCATTTTGATTCAGAATTTAAAACATGGTACAAGTTTTCAATGAAGCTGTGAAGACGAGCATATGGTTCTACGCTATGAATCATAGCAGTGACTGTGCAGCTTCACACCCATGTCTTGGTTGGTCTGAGTAAGGCATGATGAGTCATACCAGAATATAGTATCAGAGATGATCAACAACGTTGTTGATCATCTCTGATACTAGCCTTACTACTAATAGAGGCAGCCAGTGCCCCTAAGTGCCCCTCACCATCAGATGTCTAGCTTAGTTCAAGACTAAGATAGAAGTAGTACAGCCACTCCATTAGTCCCATTTTTCGTACTGTAGATTTGCGTCAGCAATGCGGGATGGCAGTAACTACTTCGTACTACTCATAATCACTGACGGTGTGATCACAGACATGCCACAGACAGTAAAAGCTATTATCAGCGCCTCCTCTTTACCGATGTCTATTATCATCGTTGGCGTTGGTGATGCTGACTTCTCAGGTAACTCCGTCATCTCAACCTGTCACACTCGATTACTAATCACTCATACAGAATCATCAACCTGTCACGACCGTGTCACATCAACGTGACGAGTCGTTCGCAGACAGAAGTGTTGAAATTCAGCCGGGTCGTGCCATCTTTTTTTTCAGCCATGGAGACGCTGGATGATGAAATCAAATGTAAGTGTAGGTTCCTCATGTGTACGTAGCAACAACGTACATAGCAACAGCTTGGCCCTATTGCTCAGCCAGTGCTCCGCTTGCCAAGAGTGTGAAAAACTATGTTGGCAATTGGCAATGTCGTGTCTCATGCATTTTAGATTTTCTTTTGATGTCGATATAATTTTATGATAGACTGAGCATTGTGTTGATTTTAGCGATGGACACTCTCGACGGTGACGGTCAGCTGTTACAGAGCTCTGGAAGAGTAGCGGAGAGAGATATCGTACAGGTCTGTATCAAATATTCATGATTAAATGCCACTTCCGCTCACAAATGACGGGTTTTTTTACAAGTCGTTCGATTCCCATTACCTGCAGTTCGTACCGATGGGAAAGTATCTATCGAGAGGTGACACTATGATGGTTCAGGCGTCGTTGGCTAAAGAAGTTTTAGCCGAGGTCCCAGACCAATTCTTGGGTTACATGAGGAAGCATGGTATCAATCCCCCGCAGTCCAGGACTCATCAACCCCTACAACCTCAGGCTTCTGCTCCACCTCCCTAGATCCCATATAGGAAGAACGTTCCGGACCTCCCTACTCTCTTTCATACTGTTGTTTATAAACTTGTACTCTATGTATTACTTATATCTTCCCTTGACAAGGAATCCTATGGCTAAGGGTGGGAAAACCCAGCTTAGACGCTACATCAGAAGCAGGGTTGAGTGAAGTATTTTGCTTTGTAATCAAACACACATTATGGCCAGTCAAATGTAATGAAGAGTTTTATTTTCACCGCTGTCAAACCCACGTACTTGGCCGCGCTGTTAATTGGCTAGGAAAGGCCGCTCTCACTTTGGTATTTCTATGAAGTATAGTATAGCCGTCACTGTTGCCATGCTAACAATATTTTTTGTAAGACATAAAGAGGTAGCATCAAATAGGACTGTAGGCGGCCTATTGTACATTAAGGCATAAATTTAGAATAATTTACCATTTGTCATCACAATTGATATTAATACTAGTGTTGGATAATACTAATGAATGTACGAACACGTACTAACTATACTGTGGCATCTACACATCTCCAGAGGAGGGGGGTCAGCCCACTGGCATGTGTGCCAGTGCTCCCATCGGGTCCCACGCTGGTAAGACGATTGGTTCTCGCTCCAGCACCGACAGCACCTTGTCGGGCAGGCGTGATTTGTTGACGATAACCTCGAATACGTGCTCCGTAAACCAATCATCAGTCATCACCAGGTAGCCTGTGTGGGTATAATGTAACATGAAGTAGAGGCGTACGTGACGTGACGTGACTTATTGCCTTCGCTGTTAAATTTAATGCCTACCCTTGCCATCATTTTTCGTCTCTCCCCATGAATTCTCCACTCGCCATTTCGTGACACGTTTCTCGCCCTCCGGCTCCTGAAAGATTTAAACAGAGCAACTCTAAATAAGTAACAAATTATTTTCACAAATGGGACATAAGAGATTCAATCACTAGATGACAATAAGACAGATAAATAACGATACTGTGGCGGAGCATCTCGTGATATAATATTGCGTAATAAAACAACCTAAAAAATAAGAACTACTCTTACTTCAGAAAAACCCAGGTTTGTTCGCTTGATGAAAGATGCTCATCAGAAAAACACCAAGCATGTACATTGGGTGGGGAAACAAAGTCACTGAGAAGATCTTGTAAGTAGGCGAAAAACATGAGTAAGCAGTACAAATGGCTGGAACATCCTCCATTGAGACTTCAGACAATAATATTCTGGCTGGGTATAAGTGCAGCCGTACAGAAATGTGTAGAGCGCACCTCGACAACATGGCAGCCGGTGAAGGTCATGGCGTGGGTCATCTCGGTCTCGCTATAGACCAATCTGTTGGCCTTGTCAAGCCCTCGCGCCTGTATGCCAAGCACCACTTCATAGTCAAACCTACAGCAAAAAACAGCAACCATCTGATCCTTTGACTGGTCAGTCCAAAACATATGGCTTTCCTGGCTCAGTGGCCTTCTGTTGACATTGTTCTAAATGTGAAAATAGCTACCAACCAAAGCAAAACAAAACAAGGATATTTATGTGCTGAGGAGACAACAACACTACATACTAGCAGCGCTAAGTAGGTCATAGTCAGGCAGCCTGTACTGAGCCACAGAAATTATGTGATTCTCTTCATTCCCGCCATTCCATGCAGTAAAATACTGGTGATGACAAGGAATGAGGGAATGCTTACAGATCTGTCGAGAGGATGGAATCCTTGTTGCTAAATTCTTTCCCAACATCGCATCCAAACCAAACCGGCTACAAAACATGGAATTATAGCTGTGAAATATGCATATAAAGCATTTGCACTACGTAAAAAAAACAGAAGAAATGTGCCTCCTGCAGCAAGAGCGCTGTAATGTTTACGAGAGCCCGTACAGGATTTAGTGCTTGTTACAGTCATGGCTATTCCATGCTTGAGTCTACATTCTCTGAAAATATTTCATCACCGTAACTAATCTGGCTGAGTGTGAGATGAAGGTGATTTGCCAAGGGAGACCAGGATCTAAGGAATAGTCCGGTGTCATTGAAAGACTGTGTGTGATTGGCCGGATAAATTTTGCTATCGTCCAATGATATTGATCTTGGTCGCAGATTGGTATGAGAAATATAGTGCGCCTAGCCCTGTCACTCCTGCTAGCCCTGTCACTCCTGCTAGCCCTGTCACTCCTGCTAGCCCTGTCACTCCATTGGTTGATATGGTATGTTGTGACAAAAGAAAAACAAACATCACTACTGGAGACCAACAGGAAGGTAGTAAATAGATGACCTTGAACTAGCTATCCCCTTAGACCTAGAGTATGGGTGATCAACCTTTTCAGAAAGTAGGCCACACAATGCATCTGTTGAAACTCGACGGCCAGACCAGCTGTACAATGATTTTCAGAGGGTTTTTGCCAGTTTTGTTGAAGCGGTGTCTCAAAAGGCTGGAATATCAGTCCGATGGGTTTGAGGCAGAGCCCTAGCGAGGGATAGAGGACAGCACCCCTAAATAAGTTTTTGAAATTTTCACAGTAAATTCATGGTTGGAAGGACGAAGACAAAAATTCACCGGACTGGATGTTCCATGGTCTCGACATGTGGCTCAGTTGAATCGCTATAATTTAGCTCTCCTCTTGCAGTCTCAGTAGTTATCACTAATAATTACATGTGGTAGGTAGGTGATACCATTGAGAGGATCTGGGCCGCAGGTTGAGCATGCCTGCCCTGGAGGACCAGGTCTGCTTATAGCACTGGTAATACCTCACAGATTCCAGAACCTACATAACCCATTACATCATGCCTCCATAATCTCTACCGCAAACAAATTCTATGTGGCCATTTATCATCGAGGGGGGCTCATACGGACCTCGTTCTGCTCGATGGACACGCGGGCAAACTTCTTCAGCTCCTCTATAGGGAGGTTGATGTAGACCACATTCTTAGCCGAGTTTTCCATGTTATTGAGGCAGTCCACAGTGTACAGCTCGTAGAAGGAGCTGCTGGGCCGCGGATCGTGCGTTAGACATACCTGCATTAAAATGTGGTTAGTGATCAGGCGTGAAAGTTTACTAGGAAATAAATATGATTTACAATCCGGAGAAATTACGAGAATTGGTGATATGCAAATACAGCCGACTGCAGACTCCTAGTCGTTTCTGATTTGTGTCTATGACACTACATCAACATTGGAATTTTTATGACCCAGTTAGGTCTCGCACTTACCAGGTCATTTAGGTCGCACAGTGGCTTGACGTACTCGGAGTAAAACTGCTTCGGGCTGATCGGTCCAATGTTGCAGTACTTCTTGTTCTTATCGTAATAGTCAAACTCAAACTGAGTGGGAGGCGAGCCGAGGCACGTAGATATCAAGTTGAACAGCTGTAGCAGAGTGGATATGCTATAGTTAGCCTCAGGCCAAAGCAAGAGTAGGATATTGGAAAATAGAGGGATTAAAATACAAACAAGCTAATAACCCTTCAGTGGAATAAAAGCTATTGAAATCTAGGGCTACTTAATCTGGCCAGAAATGTGAGCCAACAAATATTGATCTCCAACTCTTCCAACAACCATTGAGACTGCCCACTGCAGGTGATGGATCAGCTTTGAGAGCTGTAGACGTGAACCCATCCACTAGTTAAGGAGTGACATCCACCCAATATTGGGGTTTATTCAAATTTTCAGGGTCAAATATAGTGACCGACGCTTATTGGGCTATATCGACGTTTATTGGGCTATATCGGCGCGCCTGACACCAAGTGGGTGAAAAAATGACAGTCTTTGTAAAGTTAAATAGAGGTTAATTTGAATTAGATCACGGCGAGCCATGGATAATAGACATTAACATAAGTCATCCTAGAGGTGTGTGACGGCAACAGTTCAGAGCTGTGTGGAAGTAAAGATATTTTTAACTAAGGATTAAAACCCGCACGGAAACCGTCTTACCACTTTCATCATGTCATTCATGGCTTGATCAAGCTGTTCACCGCCGTCTCCTCCTTCCACCATGGCTCTCAACTGGGCGCAGTTGGTTCTCATCTAAGACAAGTTACGAAAATAGATTGGCACGTCATACCTAGGTACAGCGACAGGTAAATTGCCTACATCTGATAGCGCATGGGCTCTATGACAACAGCTGACTGAGAGGGAAATGATTGGTAGGGTCAGGTGAACAGGCAGCACAGAGGTAAACAGCTACTCACTGGCCAAACCACAGAGGCAGCATTTCAGGCATGCAGCACTGTCGCTTTTACCCATGGTCTCTCCACCTACCTGAGTGTTGAGCAGAAGGCCGAGACGTCTGGACTTCTCAGCCAGATAGGAAGTCTTCCAGACTCGGTGCGGCAGCACTCCGTACTTCTCTATAATATTCACAATCATCTGCCACTGTCCGCCGTCGTTGGTCGGGTCTTTCAGTAAGTGATGCAACGTCCTGTCGTCACATTTCGCTCCGCTCTGCGCGAGCTTCGTAAACGCCGATAGCAGATAGTTGCACCTCTCTACCTAAATTCGAATGGAACTTCTTAGTTGTACCTGGGGTGGTGATACTCACCCGTGCCCAGTCTAAAGCCGGGATCAGCCCTTGATTATTTAAACCAGATGGAGCTATGGCATATCGTCCTTCAGTCAGCCATACCAGGCTTGTGGATTAGCCACCCGTTATCCCAGATAATGGCAAAACATATTGCTTCTTGGAGTGGCGCGGCCTCGTTTGTAGTTCTACAGCCACTGGTGCAGAGGGGCACTGCCTATCAGCTGCCTCTCTCATCATATCTCCATAGCCATAACTAAACCCCTATCATCACCAGCTGATGACTGGAACGATATTTAAAAGAGATTTCTGAGGAAAGCCGGATTCTCTTGTCAACTAGTCGCAAGTGACTGCAGGTGAGAGCTTTATTCCTATCAGGATTCATTGCATTTTTGACAGTCTGCTGCAAACTGGAACAAACACCTGTCTCTACTCTAGAGATGCTGTCAACACCAGTGTTTACCTGTAGGCAAGGTTCCAATATGTGAATGCTTGTTTTATGTGAGGGTGTCTACTTATGGGTTATGGCTTGACCAGCTGTGTCGGCTGGCCATACAGGCAGGTCAACGATCATGACATGAGCCCTTGCCTCCTACGTGATCAGCAGAGAGCAGGAAGTAGAGGTAGCAGCCTGATACAGCTTGCTGATCTTCGACACCCCCCAGTAGACGCAGCATCAACCCAGTACCAACTGGTCAATGTGCATCCAGTAGTGTGTGGTGGCCATGATTAGTGCTCAACCGACTAGATGGTATTCACCACATGTGATGTAGGGGTCGATGTACTTATGCCATACCTTGTCCCAGAAGTAAAGATACGTCTCGCTGAACTCAAATTCCTCCAGGTTGTGTTGACGACAGAAGTGGATTCTCAGCATGTTTAGAGTGGCGTATATCCAGCATCTACCAGAGCTCTTCTGATCGGTTATTGGTTTCACTTCTTGGCTGATCTAAGCGGGTTTTCAATTTTCGATTAGTATCAAGGATTCGATGCAGAGAGATGGACTGTAAGCCATGATGCTGACCTTGGTGTTGAAGACGTGGCTGACGGTTTTGGATTGGTTCGCTAGGATGGCCATCGTGTCAAACTGTGTGCAGGCTCTCTGAGCGACCAGCCGGCCATTGTCTCTTGGGAAATCATCTAACCACTTGTTCAGAAGATCTTCAGCGACACCTTCAATGTTAGCAGTGAGAGAAGTAGAAAACACTGGAACTTGTAGGTGTGTAAACAAAGAAAGGTATGGCTTTGAATTCTATGGCAAGACAAAGAGCGCAGATATGAGGCTGCACTGTTATCACTCAATCAAAAATTTCTGGGTAAACGTTCCTGTGAAGAGTATGGTACCTGTGTGTATACACACGTGATAGGTAGGTATGCATACTTATTTGAATAACAAATTCCAAGCTCTTAACACAACCCAACCAAATAAAATACTCAGGTTGGAAAAAAACTGATGTTGCAACAAACGTGCCTACCTGGACCAGTGGCCATTATTGCAAGCTTAGAATTTCCGTGTAGAAATACACACACTTCAGTAGCACAGCCGCAGGAGACAGCGTAGACAGAGATGCTTTTCTCAGCACAGGCAATACAGGTACTGCCGATGGACGCTACGTTGATTTCCTCTGACCATTCAGTTCATTGTTGTTGATGAAAGGACATCCATCGTTGACTACGAAAATAACAGCGAATTTGATTGGCTGGAGTACATCAATGGGGCGGTGCTTCACGTGGGAAATTTTCTCACATGAATCATCGGACGCATTGGGGACCAAAGGGCGTGTAGTTTCGGTTTAGAGGTCAAGGCTGACATATTTGGACTCGGGATAAGCAAAGACTTTCCTCTTTGGGATAAGAGCGTTCTGTGAAACCTAGACTATCTGTGAAGCAGTTTGTGCTGTATTCATGGAGTTGAGGTAGTTGGTTTCTCATATTCACTACACCAGGGACACGATTAGAAGTAAGTACTGTTTTCATCGGGTTGTTTAGGGAGCACTCGTACTTAGCTGCTAGTCCCTCCTTACTGTCCAGCCATATCGATCCATCCTCATTCCGTGCTCATGCACAACGCTTTCTGTATACAACAGCTTTCTCCTATTGCATTAGATAATATTCGGTTCATGCTAACTGTGCTTCGATAGGAGAAACTGCAGGTACAAACTATCACTTATGACACCCTTGAAAATAGCTGAGAGTACAACCACAACCACACGCACCGTGCGTTGCTACACTTTCACGTACGATACCGACTACCACAGTGGGTATTCACGGGATTGAGGGTGTACTAGGCTAGGCAGTCATGCTCATCTATCTCGTTTATGGGTACTATTCCCCGAGTTGGCTGGCTGTTCCTATAAAAATCGCTACCTACCAGACGTGACTGAAAGTCCATCATTCCATTTCAGAATCTGATGAGAATAGTTTACTCTGGGTGTGCTGAGGCCTAGAGCCTCTTGATCTTGGTATTACCTGTGCACCAGATGGATTCCGACACACAAGATGGCAGTACATATGATGAGAGAGCGTTCAACCAAAGGGAGTACAGCAATACCTGTTCCAATGTGTTCGGTACTGCAGCGCGATTCCTTGTATCTCTACCTCTTCACACGTTGAACATTCTCGTATCTCTATGGAAAGAAACCACAGAAGAAAGACTCGATCGTCACGAGAATGGACCCTGCTATGAGCGTTATGTCCTGCTGACTATAGGCACTCCAATACTAGTCTGCCTGTTCTTAGTTTCATTCATTCCGTCTGCTATTGCGCTTCCCTTCTATCTATGCTTGATATCATCTCGCCGCAAAGTCACCGTGTGGACTGATAAATCAAAGAAGTGGGTCAATAATCCCAATATTTCAAAGCTCTCACTGCTGACTATGAACACTTGCTTATTGCCTACATTCCTTGCTAAGTTTAATAATTTGTCCAAGACCAAATCAAGATCTGATGCCATAGCTAGGATTCTTTGTGAATCTGGTTTTCAGGGAGGGCACGGTAGCAATGCCGCCCCCAATGAGCCAGTGACGATTGAAGATTCTCTACCTTGTGATCCCGACTTCATATGTTTACAAGAAGTGTTCGATCGATCTGCTACATCTAAACTGAGCCAAGGTTTGAATTTTTGAATATTATCCTGTTCAAAGTTTGTAACAGTAGACTTCTTGTTTGAGTGTTGGAAAACTGACATGCATACTGTTTTGTTCATCTGCATACAAACCTATTGCCCACGCTGGCTGTATTTGCTGTAAGTAAGTACAGGAGTAAGTCTAATACTGTATATTCACTCTTTGTTTCCAGCCCTGAAGCAGCGATATTGGTCCGTCATAGAAAGAGCTGATGGCTGCAACGTAACAAAAGTTCTGCCGAGCGGCCTCTTCTTTGCCAGCCAACACCCAATCTTGGCTGCTAACTTTGAATCATTCTCACAATCATGCGGCGCTGACAAGATGGCTGATAAGGGAGTACTGGTCGTCAAGGTTTGTAAGTCGTATCGATGTGACTTGGGTGAGACTATCATACAACAAACTTATTAATACGTCATACCGCTTGTAAGGTGGACCTCGAGTGCTCGAACCCCAATGGTGAAGAAGAGAGGCAGCGCGCTGTTGGCCTTATATGTGTTACTCACCTACAAGCCCAGGAAGGTCTTTTCAATGTCATGGAGTAGCCTAACATACCTTCTGACCAACATGGTGGTGATGATAGCATTTTTGCAGGAGCAAGGAATGATGAGTTGCGTCAGACACAGATGAGGGAAGTCTACGGGGCTATCAACTCTTTCAAAAGCGACCATATTGGACCCGGTGATAGAGTAATGATGGAGACTATTTGTGGAGACCTGAATATGGACTGGGGTGAACTGGCACACTCCCAGCTGCATGTAGAGTAATGACACTGCATTTTTCTGTTTACAACACATGCTTTGAATATTAACAAGGTTGCAGCAGTTGTCTGAGCGACAGGTACGTCGATGTCTCCCTGGAGATGTGCCAGAGGGCCGGCTGCTCTGCTGTTGGCACGGAGATAATACAGGCCAAAATACACGCAGACGTATGCAAGACACCACTGCACCTCAAACGGTATTTACTTCGGAGAGTCTTGTGAAACTAGATCGTCCTAGGTGTGAGCTGAACGCTATTTCGTTTTTCACCACAGGTCTCTCAGCATGGGGAAAACGAGAGATTTGACTGATGTGTTAGAGGGTACAGGCTCTGGTACTCAACTGGATCACATTCTGGTGAGCAGAGACCTACTGGAAAAACAGGCAAGTCGGAATCATTCCTGTATGAAAGATTCTACATTGCCCTCTTCCTCAGTAATGATACCGATGATGCAATTATAAATCTTCTAAAGCTCACCGGGCACACCCTAGTTTCGATTTCCCTCCTCCACGAATTAAGAGGAAATAGAATTCCATACATACTAAGCCACAAACTCTGATACCAACCATGTCACCTCAAGAATGAAAGAAACCACCCAACAAGGAACTCACACCGAACTCACATATACATCCATATCATAGGAACTGCTCATGTAATCCACTCACTATTTAGGTTTAGTGTGCAGTGAGGCAGAAGACAAGTAGTTTAAAGATGAGGAGTTAGGGAAGGAGACACGGAGTTGATGTTTAATGGTAATCACTGCTGTAGGTGCTGACAGTGGAGACGTTTACCTATCTGACAGCGTTCGCAGGACTTACCGACCACATTCCACTGATGGCTTTGTTCCGAATAAACCCAGCAATGCTTACTGCATGAGGAATGCTCGAATATATTCGTTGCTCTATTGGCTTACAATAAAAATATATATAATGAATTGGATGTAACACACGATTGCCAAGGTCATATCAAGGTCACTTGACTGTTGAGTTGAAATATTCGTCCTCCAGTACATACAGATCACTGGCAACCTGAAATAAAAGGGGTGAGTACGCATTACAGCGAGTCAAACTGTGCCCATTCTAACGGGATACTATTTGAGACCTGCCGAGCTTCTCAGGCTTTCTATTTTTATGCCCATTGAATTAAAATTATGTTGCAATTATTATATTATAATATCATCTTGTAATTATTATAGTATATTGCAATTTCTATCGCATTTCTTCAAAATAATTCATCTCAAGTAATATTTTGATTAATATTTTGGATCTTGAATTAATCTTATTTTAAACTTTTCACTAATAGCTAGTTACTGAGCTATAAAATTTGCAACAGTATCATTTCTACATCACTAACGTCTTCGGTAGGTCATTAGTCATATTCAACTGCACTGTTGTTGAGTTTGCTTAGATAGATATGCTATCATACTTGTTCACAGATCTTTACAGCGTGTTACTCTTGGTTTAGCATTGAAATTTATCCTAAAACTAACCACAAAATTACTCTTGTGGCATAAAATTAATCTTCTGGGCGATTAATCTTAGAATGACTCCATTAAAATGCAGCGCTAATTGCAATCATGTAGAAGTAATAAATATCGTCCTATTCTAAACTTGATAGAAGGCTATTTACCGCAACACTGAAAATATTTGGGAGGGAAACACATTTGTAATCAGGGATGTAAAATATCATTGTGGCACATTCTTTGCTCATACGCTATATTCCCCAGGTTGTAGAATAGCCTAGAACAGGCGTCCTCAACCTGTGCCCGCTGGAGCATGCAGCGCCCTGGGGTATTATGTGCGGCCCTTCGGTGGCTGTGTGAAAACCTCTGTGACTCTTCATCAGTGATGTGTTTTGCTATTGGCACTGCTGACACCATTCAATCCTACACAATGTTTGGTCTTCCCATCAGGCTCGTACCACTGATAGCTCTGAGCACTAGTGTGGTGCATTGCCCGCAACTATGAGATATCAGAGTCAGAGATATACACCTGCTGACTAGTTATTGTTACCAAACATCCCTCCATGAGTATGAAATATTTGAGATTTTACCTGTCCAGATGTTCATCAAGATTTTCTCTAGCATCAGCATTTCCCCCAAACTTTTCAGAGATTTTTATACAGATTTATAGCCAAGGTGGCAACTACTGAGATCCAATAAGCAGACTTGAAATACAGCAACTCAGTCATAGCCATTAGAAATTTTTTGTCTCAGTGCTGATTTTCAACCAGATGAAAATGTCAAAATTGATGCATGGTATAGGGAGCAATGCTGACAGGTATTATCCAAGACACAGCTGATGATCACCACGTACAAGGGGACTGGATGAACCGGACTTGGTTCAACCGATGGATAAACGATGAAACGTTCTCTAGCGACGCAATCCTACCTCATCCCTGAGCCATAAGAGTTTTGAGTTGATGTCCTCCTCACATTTTTGATAGCTGTCCCTGATGTTCTTCGTAGTATCTCCGATGGCTGAGAAGTCATTTAGAATCAGAAACTGCTTCAGATCTGACACCAACTTTATGAGAGATTCGCCAGCTCGTACCTACATCATCAAATACCAGATTCATGGCTATGATTGCAAAAATAACTGCAGAATTGCAAGAGCTGTGAAGATGATTCAGGTAGCGACTAAACAGCAGGACAGATTCGGTGCTATCAACTCTACAACAGTAGTTTCTACAATGGTTACATTCTTGCACTCATATATTGGGAAGGTTGGCTTTATCTGTATAAAAATGATAGTTCATCAGCTCCAAGTAAGATATTCCAGTCAATTAGGCATCTGCAGCACACAATACAGCCTTTATGAACAGCATTGAGGATGCCTGAGTGGTAGATATACTAGTAGTAGAGTATATATAGCATAGCCAACTGTACTTCATACTGCGTTGATGTGCATGTTCTGGTGCGTTAAAATGACCTAAGAAGTCAGATTTTCCATGGGGGAGGCTTCCCTAGATCTTCCTCCCACACCACACCAGAGATTAGATTGAGGTTTGAAAATCTCCACTATTTTGCCTCTGGGGGTTGGCAACTTCGCCGATTTCATCTCAAGTCACAGTCAAGATATAGAACAGCACGTTTTAGGTATGTAGACTAGAGTTACTTACAACATTAGCAGCGCGTACGCTTATCTCGTATTGACACTGCTCAGCCTCGGTAGTTTGCTTCATCTGATGGCTATCCGTCACCTAAAGAACAATCATAACCAAGTGTCATCCGCCGAGCACATGAGCTACAAGTACCGGTGTGACGAAGATCGTGTATCTAGGAAAAACACACCTTAGCTTGACTGATTATCTTAGTAAAGTTGTCTAGCATAGATGTTATATTATCTTTGACTTGCTTTTCATATGCCTTCAACTGAGCTTCTTTAGTTTCTGTTAACTTTTTATCCTGTTGCTTCGAGGTGCTTTGACTGGACGCCATTATTCTTTATTTAGCGAGTCCAGTTGAGTACTATCAAGTTCTGCTCTGCGGAATATGATTTGACAAGAGGATTTATATCACTATCATCTGATTGGACAATATAAAGCAGGAGAGGATAACTCTGAAGAACCTACAATTAGATAATCCAGAGCACGAGTACTCATCCTTTTTGGCAAGTGCGCCGCACAAAACTGCTCTCAGGACTTGAGGGCCAGATCAGCATCATATTCATAGAACGAGCCTTTATGCTGATTGGAGGCACAAGCAAGGACATTTTCCCAGTATGGTTAAAATGGTGTCTACAAAGGCCAGGGTCCAGAAGCTGCAGGGGGAGGGGACTGGGGCAACGCCCCAGTGGTGATATGGTTGGTGATATGGTTAGCGGGTAGCGCCCCCAGAAAGTTTTGATATTTTCATACAGTTGGAAATCAGCGCTGAGACAAAAAATCAACAAATTTCTGATGGTTCACGATCCACAGGTGAGGCTCGGTAATGGCTATGACCGAGTTGCTGTATTTCAAGTCTACTTATTGCATCTCAGTAGTTGCCACCTTGGCTATAAATCTGTATAAAAATCTCTGAAAAGTTTGGGGGAAATGCTGATGCTAGAGAAAATCTTGATGAACATCTGGACAGGTAAAATCTCAAATATTTCATACTCATGGAGGGATGTTTGGTAACAATAACTAGTCAGCAGGTGTATATCTCTGACTCTGATATCTCATAGTTGCGGGCAATGCACCACACTAGTGCTCAGAGCTATCAGTGGTACGAGCCTGATGGGAAGACCAAACATTGTGTAGGATTGAATGGTGTCAGCAGTGCCAATAGCAAAACACATCACTGATGAAGAGTCACAGAGGTTTTCACACAGCCACCGAAGGGCCGCACATAACACCCCTGGAGGGGGAGGGGGGGAGTATAATAACAATAACAGATGAATGCGCTTGAAATTCACAAGTAAAGGGGGTTGTATGTATGAGAATCTTATCAAGCTGAAAACCAGCTCAAACTGTTAATGCACCCATTTGAAAGACAAAATTTAGCACGTTGTAATTCTGAGATCTATCTATTTGTCCCGTGGTCTTCCTTTTCTCCTTCCTCTCTTGCGTGATCCCGAGCTGTTAACAGTACTAGTACTGTCGGCAGGAGATCCAGTAGGAGTTAATTCTCGTTCCCACAATGCATCACGAAGTGCTTGGCTGTCCGAGTCATCGTATGTATCAATATCAATCTGTACCTCATCGTCTGCGTGTGACAGCAGCGAGCTAAAACCGAAATAGTGCTTCACTGGGCGTCACAAATTGGATGAACACATGTAGAACAGGGTTAGGAACGCACGGTTTATGTTCCACGAGTAGATAATGCCGCGATAGCTGTCGCTGTTCGTCAGAATGCTGTGTACATTTCACACTCCTAGAAAAACAATCAGAGCGAAATAAGACAATAGAGTCAACATCAGTGACATCCATTTCACAATAGGAGAGCTAAAACTAACCCTAAACCTGAACTAAACCTAAAACATCGGCCGATTTTCTTGAGCCGTTTCATGCTCAAAATAAAAACCATGAGCAAAGTCATTGAAATAAAATAAAATGGGGCGGGCTGGCGGGCTGGCGGGCTGGCGGGC